>SXGQ01761963.1_pt1 | contig 14642 bp, 12 predicted proteins | sample 3178371 | NCBI WGS metagenome assembly SXGQ01 (sample SAMN11356859, study PRJNA531348) | freshwater metagenome | isolation source: freshwater sample F1-20 | place: China: Fuxian Lake, Yuxi | collected 2017-12-25
AAACAAATCATAAGTTTCCCAATAAAGACCAAAGTGCAACCAATAATTATTTGTCCAAGTTGTCGGAGATTTTACATTAATAAGATAATTATCTCTTATTTTTGCTCTAGTATCGCCTGTACTACTTGATTCTTGGATAGTGAAAGGTAAAAGAGTGAGTGCTATCCCTGACATTGAGCCAGCTAAAGCAAAAGTCGCCCCTACTCCTGCGGTGATAAGATTAGCGTGAGAATATATTGCAAAATCTTTTGGGGTGTTAGTTCTTGGATCAATGTGCAAACAATTATCAAAATATTTTTTTGGTATGATGATTCTTGCTTGATTGAAACTTGAAGATCCAGTTGAATTCTTAACTGATATCCATCTGGCAGAATTAAAAAGATTTACTCTAGTGTACCCAGTACCTGTATACCTGACTGGAAATCCATAATTTACTCTACTTATTCCAGTGCCAGGTTCCGAGTTTGAATTGTATATAATGTAGCTGGTGTTAGCATTTCCTGCTGCATTGTATGGTGGAATAAACGATGACCAAGCATTGTAGTCAAGTACTTCCCAGCCTTCGGTTGTTGGTGGGTTATAATATTGAGGAGTCCAACCTCCAGTATTTGCAAAGCTTGCAATTTTAGAATCTACTGTATATTCGCCACCTTGAAATCCAAAAGGAATGTTTTCGTTCGCATTATATATTTGATATGGAGTTGTTACATCGCCTGTAAGACTTTTGCCAGCTAGATCATAATCGTGAAAAATAGTAGAACCTTTGATTTTTGGTACTATAGCTTCATATTCTGCGAATAATCCTAGATTAGCAGCCAAATCTCCGACCAAATTTTTATAAGCATATTTTGCCTTACCTATTTGGTCGATTACAAACTTAAGTCCTTTTCTTTTTACTTGGCTCATTCTAGTATGCAGTTGTAGGAACGTTATCCGGTCCGTAGTATAATTGTCTGATAAGTTCTTTAGCTCTAATTACTACCGTTCCATTTCTGAATAATTGTCGTCCAGTCGCATCATCAGAGCCTTTATTGTCATTGCAAATAACATCATATAATAGTCTAATTGGTTCTACGTTATCAGCTCTCATTCTCAAGATGTTGCTTCTAGATGTAGTTGATAAGTTAGCTACACTGACCCCGGCACCTACATCGTTATACATCCTGATAAATGCCTCTGCTGCTAAACCTGAGGCGGGTAAAGATGGTGGTGCAATATCTGGATCGTGAGTGTCATTCCATAAATTATTAAATTCACTTGTCACAGTCGTAGCATAAGTAGATAAAATATCGTTATGATCAAGAGTGAAATGTTGAGGATTTAGAGCAAATTTTTTACAAATAGGGCAGTAATCAACAACCCACATTCTCCTGTGTTTTCGCAAAATTGATAATACAAGTCTAACAGCTTCTTGTGTTACTCTTTCAGTAGTCTCTATATTGTCAGCTCCAACTGAAATTTCTATCGTGATAGTGTGTTCAAATTCTTGCAAGCCAAAAGCTATATCCTTAAGTGAAGAACTTGACCCCTTAAATGTAAATGAGATAGCATTAGGCTTGACTCCCTGCTCACCAATATAAAACCCAGTTACAGGTCTGTCAAAAATTACTATCTGGTCTTTTGCATTTTTTGGTAATTCGTGATAAAGGATGCCACGCAAAGTATCATAAACTCTTTCAAGCATTTTTTATCACCTATTGATTTTGTCCCTTAGATCTTTTGCCTTCAGTTGGATTAATTACTATGCCTCTCAAAGTTGACCTGACAAATCGATCGCCTCTGAGATTTCTTTGTCCAAATAATCTTATTTCACCGTTTTGAATTCTTACAATCTGATTTTGAGCAAAATCAAACCTAACTTTTTGTGCTTCAGAATATTGAGAATCAGAACCTTGAAGAGCTTGCATATAATACATTTGTGCAGCAAGAATTGCACAAATAACAGGCACTGGATGAGGATAAGATACATCGCCACCCATATTCACTTGCTTGAGTGGGACATCATACATAGTGGCTAAACTAGCATCAATTTCTGCAGATGCTTGTTGTATGAAAAAATCGATGTTGATATTTGATGCCGACTCTGGTGTTGGATTTCTAAAATTTGGTACTGGATTATCACCTTCTGTTACAACATTGGGTGGTAAATATTGTTTGACATCGCTTATGGAACAGTACGATCTTGGCATTAGACTTCTCCAGTTTTCGGCAATAAGTATTTAGGTGTGTAATCTACACCTTGTTCTTCGTGAATAAAACCCATCTCAACTGCTTTTTTGCGTTCAACTAAAGTGAATACATTATTTTCTTCTAATTCTGTCGCTGAAGTTGCACCAGATGATACAAATCTTGGGAAATCTATATCTACATCTCTGTAACCTCCAACTTTTGCATTGAATATTTCAACTGCATCCGGTGCAAATAAACTTCCTTGTAGTCGATTTATTTTCTGACCTAAAGCTTTTGTCACATTAGCTACAACAACATAACCACCTTGCTTATGAGCGAACTCGCAAGCTTTATCAATTGTTAAGTTTTTAGGAATTGGTTTTTGTAATTTGTATACATAGATAGATTCATTGTCTCTGCAAATATAGGTTTGTCCAGGAATTACTACTATGTCCATTTTTTGCTCTACAGCCATCTGATTTGCCTTTAGACCTACTGAGGGATCGTCTGCAGATAAAATTCCGATGACATCTAGACCATTAATAATCGCTGAAGTTAGAATTGATTTGATAGTTGAATCTAAGTAATCAACATTAGCAAATTGTTCTTCTTTGTCAATAAATATGCACAGATCGACTCGTAAAACATTTTTACGAATAGCTAGACATTCTTTAGCTGTTTTGTACCAGGGAGACATAATAGATTTTTCTCAAATCAACCTTCTTGTTCCTTGATTATCTTTTTGTTCCACAGTCAGGACAAAATTTTTCCATTCCTGGAAAACTATATCCACATTCAGTACAGAATTTAGGCATTTGAGGAGTACCACATTTTAAACAGAATTTAGCATCTTTGGGTAGGGCGCACAAACAATCTTTATTTGCACAATCTTTCATCTGATCGTGCCTAAATCCTAATTTTGTATTGGGATCAATTTGAACTGTGCCATCAGGATTAGGATAAACTTTAAATTTTTTAGAAGACCCATCCATTTCATCGAGCTCATTTAGGAGTTTTGCTAAAATTTCATTTTGAGGAATAACGGAATCAGATTCTTCTTCTAGCTCTTGAACTTGTTCTACAGCTTCAACACTTGCTTCATTTGGCTGATTTTGTGCCCAATTTTGAAATTCTATGCTATCGAATAGGCTTTTCTTTGGTTCAGCATTTAATGCCCCAGATTCATCGATTTTTAGGTCAATTTCGAGATCTTGCATTTGTTTCTCATCCCCAAGAACAGTATGCCCAAACTTATTGATTTTAGGCTTGGGCATATCTTCACGGAAAGGATTTGTAAATGAGTGTCTTAAGGATTTGATTTGTTCTTCGTCCATAAGAAAATTATACTACTTTGCGTTCTTTTTATCGTCTCGCCTTTCGTACTTGAAACTTACGACTTCAAAGGAATTACTTGGAGTGTCACCAGCAGCATATTCACTAACATTGTCTGCGTGACTTTCAATTGACTGAAGAATTTTAGACATAAGCTGCGTGTCAGGAATAGGGCCATTGTGTTTTGCCTTAATTTCAACTGCAAATGAGTGCACGGTGCCATCATCAGATTTAATTGAAACTTCTGGTCTCTGTTTTGCAAATGACTCAATTTGGGGATTTTGCATATTGTTAACCATTGGATTGGTATCTGACTCGGGCATTATAGCTTCATCAATTTTGTCAGCAAGCATAGGATCCATTTGAGCCACCTTTGTTCGCATATTCTCTAAAAGTCGAATTACTTTCTTCATTTCGTGTTCCTTGTATTTAGTCCGTTTTTTTACACCCATTAATTAAGGGAAGTATATATTAATATATTAACATTAAATTTAAAGATCATTTAAAAATTAAAGAATAATTCAATTAAATGATTTAATTTAAAAGAAATTTTTGAAGAATAATCTATCCTCCAGTACCTATATTCCAAATGTATCTGAAGAATCTACTTCTTCCTCCTGGCATATTGTATTCTGGAACAACAACTGATCTAACTCCAGGATATGTAGCAATAGGAAGTTTCTCAAGCATCTTGTCAAAGTCTTCTTTGTACATTGTTGCTGTTTGTCTCAATTGATCTGTAAATTGAGCATCAGGATCTTCTACCAACAATCTTCTTTGTCTATTTGTTAAGCTTAATAACAAACTTCTCACTAAATAATAAACTGCCCCATAAACTATTGCTGGTTCATAGTAAAATGGTGTTGATGCTACAGTTGAGTATTTTGATGCACCTGGTTGAGCATTGATTTGTTGTAATGCCATATACAATGCATTGTTTATATGGTCATTTGTAAACATTTTTATGCTATATGACACTAAAACATTATCATAAGATTTTATTGCTACAGGATTTCCATTTGCATCAATAAAATAAATGTTTCCTTTATAGTCACATTTATATCTCAATCCATCTGGATAATTGTTTCCTCCTGAAAGAGGTGATTCATATCCGTCTCTGTTTTTGATGATAGGATCAAATGTGTCATTTATTGTTGTGTATATTGCTGTTGTTTCTGACAGCTGAATCATTGGATCTCTGTCACCTTCATTTGATGGACCACTGATTCTAATATCTGGTCTTGGAAAATAATTCCAATAAGGAAAAGCTACAGTTGCAATTTTTCTATCTTTTCTAAAAACTACTTCTTCATCATAAATTGATATATTTAGAAGATGCTCTAATTCATATCTGATACTTGATTTGATGAGTAATTCATCACCTAAAAATGGAGAACTAGTATTTAGAACTGTTCCATTTGTATCTACTTCTTGTATTCTGTAGTAATTGCTAGGATGTCCATTGCTATCCCAACCTTCATTTATTGGAAAAGGAACTGTCTCGATTGTTGTATACGTACCATCAAATTGATCAGACTTTTGAATTTTGTAAAATTCAACGCCACTAGCACCTGACCTTTCCCATTCAATAAATATTCCTGGATTTGATGTTGAAGTGTTATAGTAAACTAAAGCACTTTGTGTATAGGACATTGCTTGTATTTCGTCTGACATATTTTCTCCAAAAAAAATAAGGCTACCGACAAGATAGCCTTAATCTAGTCATATTAAGTTTTTTCTAAACTCGTCTGATGGAGCCCTTGTCACTTTCAAGATCAATTTCATTTTCTAAATCAATAGTGTCAGCAATTCCATCATCATCAGGAGTATCTAAAAAGTTCATTTCTCCTCCTGCTACAACTCTGTCTCTGTTATAGTTAGTCATATTTACTTGACGTACAGAAGTTCCATCAATTGCGTTATCCGATGGCTGAGCAACAAAAGCTCTTCCTCTTCTTTCGTCTCCTGATACTGCAGAATTTTCATTTAAATTTTTCTGTTGTCTCAATAAATTTTGAACTAGATGAGGATTATTATTTACTTGATCTGCAAACTCCTCAATAGACAATTCATCTCCTCTCAATTGAGCTTGAGTTTGTGCAATATCATAAGCTGTGGCATATGAAAGAGAGTCGTTTGCATATCCAGCAGTTGAAACTTCTGAATCTTTTTTGTAAGCTTTTTCAGCATCTATAGTTTCAACTTCTAATTGTTTTCCATCTACATCAACTGTTCTTAAATTATTAGCATTTTGTTGTCTAAGTAATTCTTTTTTTCCTCTGATTGCTGCCTTTTCTTCTATTGAGTCAAATTGATCTGGGGTAATTTTTTTCAAGAATCCCATTCTCAATGATGTTCTTAAGTCTTTTGATGCTTTGATTACTTTTGAATCTTCCCAAGTAAGATCAATAGCTTCAAGTGGTCCAAAGTTCAATCTGATATCACTTACATAATGTGGACCCAAAGTCACATTTTGAACAATAAATGATTCTGTCTCTGTATTTTCATCCATTTTCTTAATCCTTTTTCTTATCTACTGGCAATGAAGTAATGCCATCTAGACCCTCTTTACCAGTCCAGAATTCATTGGAACGTGATTCTCTTGAATTTGGGTCGTAAGATTGTTTTCTGACATTTTTTTGTTCCTTAACAAAATCTGCCATTTGTTTTCTATTTTGGGTTGTACCAAATTGTTTTTCTTTAGCTGTGAGTCCGTTTTGAACATTAAATGAATTAAACATTCTTTTGGCTAATCCTTTTCCGCAAGGGCAAGGAATTTCTTCTTTGTATTCACTAAAAGAAAGTGAAATTACAAAAGATTTAGGTTCATTTTCACAATTACAAACAAATTCATAACGTGGCATATAAAGGTAATTGTACAAAATTATATGAAATCTATAAAGGAGAAATTAAAAATGAGTTCAGAATTATCTGATGCAGCTAATACGCATAAAATGTATTGTGTAAAATGCAGAACTATGGTGATGGTAACTGCTCCAAAAAGAGTTGTTATGAAATCAAGTAGACACGCTCTTCAAGGCAAATGTCCCCATTGTTCTTGCTCAACTTTCAAAATTACAAAAGCAGAGTAAAAATGAAAATTGTTTTTAACGATAGTTTTGCTACAGACCCTAATTTGTTTACACCAAGAACAGATGAACGGTCTGTTTATGTTTCTGGCAATTTGATTTTAGAGAAAAAAATTGTAACAGCTGAAATTCCACTTGCTCAAATAAAGTTGAAAGTTCAAGAGTATAAAAAATCTTCTGAAGAGAAAAAAAAGAAGATGCGTGAAGAGATAAGTGGTAGAAAAGGTGATTTTTCTCTTTGGGAAGAGAAAGATGAACAATCTTTTTTCAATCTTCTTTCTGGTAGTGCTTCAGAAGAAGATAGATCTGAAAAACCTGCTTTGAAAAGTAAGTTTGAGCGTTTTATTGACACTGCTGTAGATGATGCAGAAAAAATTACTGAGCCATTTGAACAAAACGCACTTAAGTTAGAAGATAGAAGTGTTATTATTGATAGACTTAAGGGTTTCGGCGTTTCTGATGAAAATATTGGGCAGATATTCAATCTTGCTTTTGTTGACAACCCGATTCCAGAATCTGAAATTATTAGTTTTTTAGAATTAATTTTTGACTTTGCAATTGAAGCTGGAACAAATATAGAAGACATCATATTTTATGCTTTAGAACATTACTCTGAAAGAAGATCTAAAGGTGTTACTTATGACGTTATTAAGGCTGCCAGTGCCTTGCAAAATAAATACCCTGAACTAAATTTCTTTTCAATGCTCAGGCAATCAAATAAAGGGCAGAATTTTGGTTTTGGAAAATTAGCTATCATTGATGACCCAAAAGATATGGAATTAGTAAAGCTAATGTTCAGTTTATCTCAATTAAAAAATCTTGAGCAGAATGATGCTGTCAGAAGAGAAAGACAAATCATCAGAGATAAAGTGCAGGCATTTCAAGAGAGAATAAATCTACAAAGTGCTTTAGTTAGCGCCTTAGATGCTAATGAGGTTGAAAGAGGTTTAATTAAGGAAATTCAAAAGTTTGGTGAAGAATATAAAAAATTAATTACAAACCCAATATTTAGATCTTTGAAGAAAACTCAGTATATTATCAATGCTGGCAGAAAACTTCTAGACACTTGGATGACTTTATACCTTGACACTCAACCAATTACTCCTAGACTTTCTCCAGAAGAAGCAAGAGCTCACCAACAAAGTATTTCAAATACAACTGGTCAGGGGCAGTCTCAAAATAAAGATCAATTTCCTTCAAGACGACCAAGTTTTTTCACAACGTCTAACAATAATAATAATTTTTATAAATTAGCACAACAAAGCAATCAGGAAGATTTAACATCATATGTAAAATTCTTTTTGAAAAACTTTGAATCTCAGGAAGAAGAATTTCTAAATAAAATACCTGCTAATCTTGCTGGTAGTGATTTATTTTTGCAAACTTATAATTTTTATAAAAATTCTTATAAGCAAGAGCTCAATAATCAATTATTAGTACCTTCAAAAATTTCTTTTTTACAAGCGCATAATAAAGCTCAAAATGCTACTAATCAGTTTTTACAAACCAAAACAGCAGAATTTTCTAACAATAGATTTATTTTAGCTCAATCAAATCCGCAAAAGCAAAATACGCAAGTAAAAGATACTACTACAAATATAGTTCAAAATGTCTTGAAATTTGGTAGTGTTGCAGCTGCTGCTATTATGGGTTTAGACGCCGCCCTTGAACTAAGAAAAGGTAAAATAGGTGTCCTTAAGCTAATCGGCTTGATATTTGTTGCACTTCAAAGTTATAATGCTCAAATTGATTTAGATAGAGATAAAGCAGGAAGAATGTTATCTTCAAGTAATGTTTTATTTGATGCGAATGGCAATTTGACAAGACAAGGGGCAGATATATTAGCCAACAGAGCAGAACTAGATGCTATATTTGCTGTCATTGGTCCAGCAGCACAAGCTATTGCAAAACAAAAAAATATTGTTGATAGAAATAAAATTGCAATAGACAATTTTGAAAAAATATTAAATAACCAAATATTTCAATCTGTTGATTTTGGTTTAGGTCAAACTTCAAGTACAAGATATCCTTTCCTTTTACCAGATGAAGTAAAGAAAAGATATGAGCAGTTTGTTGTCAAATTGGAAGATCATCTGAAACTATTGAGAATTTTGAAAGCTCTTTATGATAAATTAAAAACTACTGCTCAATTTGATGACCTAGATAGTAATCAAAAAAGAACTTTAGAAAATGCTCAGTTAGCAGTTCAAGTTGAAATAAAAGATACTCTTGCTAAAATTAATGATTATAAAACAACAAATATTATTCGAGAATTAATAGAAGAGCAAAAAATAGCTAAAAACCTTTTGGGGCAATTTGTAGAACAATATGAGCCTTTTGTTGACGCTGGTATCAACATTTCATCAATCATTAATCAGCCAGATGGTTTTGCTCAAGTTTATCAATTTGCTAGAGAAAATTTATCCAAACAAATTGACAAACTAGTTGAAAGATATGAGCAGTTGAGTGAAATGATTGAACCTTATGATTTAGGTATCCAAAATGTGAATATTCCACAAAGTAGCAAAGCTGGTACTGTACAATTAGGCAAACCAGGTGAAGTTACAAAAGATATGGTGCAATAAAATGAAAGAAATTCTTTCGCAAAATATTTCTGCAACTACAAACAAACCATTATCTAAAACTAAATTAGTTAAAAAAGATTTTCAATCTAATGATAAATTAAATCAAGAAATTAAAAATCTTGAAAAACTTATTTCATTGGGAGAAACACAAATCCTAAATGAAAATAATAAAATTGAGAATATCAAGGATTTTCAAGCTAGATTAAACAAAAGCATTAAACTAAATGATTATTCCCTTGGAAGACAAAAAGAATTAAAAAATTTACAAGATACAAATTTATTCGAAAGCTTAGATATGCAGGGTGCCGATCTTAAATTTGACAGAGAAGCAGACGATGAAGATGTCAAGAGACAATTAGCTGCAGTATTAGACTTGATCAGAGAAGCAAAAAGCAATATAGCTAAGTTAGATAAATTTTGGATGAACTTGTTAAATAATAAAGGATTTACATCTTTTTCTGATAAAAATAATAAATTTATTAAGCTTGCTGATGATATGAAAAAAGAAGCAGATGAAGTTATAGAAGAGTACTATGATGATTTGTATGAAGATTCAGAAGGTAGTCCTAACTATGGCAAAATACTCAATAATCCTGAAAAATATCATCACACCTTGACAACTGATGCAAGCACTTCACCAAAAGTTTCAAAATTCAAGAAAATTTAAACTGCTTTACAAGTAATTTATGTCAGAAATAAATTTTATCGATTACGATAAAATTACAAATCGCTCAGATGCTTTTGTTGCCTCTGATGAGTTGAATTGTTATTTTCAGTATATTCCCTCAACTAAAGCTCTTTCTTACAATATAAAGAAAGAGAAGCATACTGCTGGCACTACTGATGATCCAGACGATTATAAAGTGCCAGATGTAAAAGACAAACTTTCTCCAAAAAAACTTTACAGAATTAATCCTTTCCATAAGAATTATGCAGAATATTTAGAGTTGCATAAAACAAATGTTGATCCAGAAATTTTATTTCCAGTTGTTACAAAAGAAGTCAAAGAAGTCGAAACAGATTATTCAGGAATGGGATTGAATGATGATCAGATTGAGTTTTTAATTGCATTGAAAAATCTTAAAAACTTGAAAGTTGAAGATGTAAGCAAAAAACTTGACATAGATCAATTCGAAATAACTGATGAAAAACTTTTGCAAGGTTTCTTTCAAGTTTATCCTAGATTTATGGAGCAATTAGTATCTTCAAATAATTCTTATTCAGGTATCAGTTATGAAGAAGATGTAGATCAAGAAACATTTTCTTCAGATAATTCTGATCAATCAATGCTTGATTATCACTTGAAACAAATGGGATTAAGTTCTAAAGATCTTAAAGTAAAAAAAAACTTTCAAGTAAGAACAGGTAATGCCAAAGACAAACAAATTACTCCTTTTTTGCAAGAACAAAAAAACGATACTAAAATTAAAGAATCTAAAAATTTAGATAATGTTAGTAGCATCAATCTTATTTCTGCAAACAAATATGAACAAAATTTTAGAAAGTCAATAACTAATTACAACAGCCAAACAAATCAACAAAATTTTCTTCAAGTTGTAAATAATACAAAAAATATTACTAGTTATCAAAATATTAGAATTAGAAAACAAGCGATACAAGAGCAAGTTGATTTTAAAGACATCTTTCTAAAAGTAATTAAGGATTTAAACTTAAAGAACGATGTGACAAATTTGTACAATCGTGAAATTAATCTGCACAGTAGAAATATCACTTTTGAACACTTGTCGCAAATCAACCAATCTTTTGCAAAAGAATATTTGACCAATATTAGAAATCAAACATCAGTCTATAATTTCTACAGAAGCATAGAAAATAGATATAAAGAATTCATTCAAAATTTGAATTTTATGAATGAAATTTATCAAGAGTTTAAAACAACAGAATTCAAAATTAGAAACAGTTATCAAAATATACATCAACATAATTTTTTGCAAAAAAATTTAGTCAATAAAAATATTATCAATTTAACTAAAGAAATAAATTTTGAAAATAATTTAATAGATTATAAATTTCAAAATGCTATATTGAAAACTGTCAATAAAAATAATACTTTTATTGAAAATAATATTGAAAAAATTAAAGACAATATAAAGTTCATCAATAATAATTTTGAATATGTTAATCAGAGAGTATCTTTATCAAATTATAAAATCGAAAACAAAATCAATCGAGAAGTCAAAAATGTATTGAATAATACTGAAGTATCAAATCAGTATGCAGTTGCAGCTATCAATAAGATAAGTAATATTTCTAATAATACAGAAATAAAAAAACTTATCAATGTTTTAGAGAATAATAGAATCATTGAATCACTTGATTTTATAGTGAGACAAGGTAATTTCAATACATCTAATGTAAATCAAATTTCTAGTTTAATAAATTTGTCAAATCAAACTAACATCAATTCTTTTAAATTAAGTACAGAGTCTTTGTCAAACATTAAGAATTTTTTGTCGCTCACTCAGGTTATAGACAAGAATTATAATTTAACTGAGTTTACCAAATTAAATAAAAATGTAGAAATTTTATCATTCATTAATAATCTCAAAACATCCAACATTTCTAGTTTGAATCAAATTAGTAAAACGATTCAGGAAATTTCTCAAATATCTATAAATGATAGAAAAATAGAAAATTTTGTTAAGTTATCTAAGATTGAAAATGTCAAGTTACTCGATAACATTAACTTGTATACTGATGTTCAAACTACAAAGGCAATAAGGCAAATAAGAAAAATTAAGAATATTCAAAATATAAGCCAACTTTCTGAAAATATTTCACTTATAGATCAAAGCAAAAATGACAATAACATTATCAAAATTTCGAATAATTCTCAAGTTAATAAGTTTATTGAAATTTTACAAAATACAAAAATAGATGCTAGGCAATTTAAGCAACTAAAAACTCTTGAAGAAAAATCTTTGACAAAAATATTTGAAGTTGTAAATTCAATATCTGTAAATAATATTGATAGAATTTCAAGTTTAAATAAAGAATTTAGTGAAACAAAGAATATCAAACAAGTTGAAAACATATTCAATACTATCAAGTCTATCAATCAAAATAATTTAAGTAGCTTCAACAATATAATAAATAAAACTTCAATAATCAAAGAAGTATCTGAATTATCAAACATTAATTTGACGGCAAATAATATTACTAATGTTGTGAAGTTAGAAAAACAACTTAGGAGTTATTCGGAAAAAGTCAAAATCAAAGAGACACTGAAAACTCTTGATTTAGTTGGCTCAGTATCAAAAAATGTTAATTTGACAAATATTTCTAATTCGTATAATGAAGTCAAAAAAGTTTCTGAAATTTTTGAAAATATTAATATAATTAAGAATCAAAAGAGTTTGAACTATATTAACAAATATAGCTTTGATTCTAATCGCAACAATATAACAAATTTATATAATGAACTTAATTTATCTTCAATCCAAAAATCTGAAAAAATAACAGAAAAGAAGTTCAATTCTATTAGTAAGCATTTTGATAAATTATATAAAATAAATGAACGAGTAGAAAGAAAAGCATCAAAGACAGAACAATCTTTTTATGATTTGATAAATTTCACAGATTATTCAATCAATTCTAAAACAAGCACAAAAAAAGAAATAAAAAACTTTTTTCAAACTTTGAATTTAGTGAAGGTTAATAATGAGCAAATCAAAGAAAAAATAAAATCTCCTCAAAAAATCGACACTGTTAGAATCACTCATTATAATGAAAAAATTAAAATTGATGTCCATAAACAAAGAACTCAAAACTATTACAAAGTCAATAATGTAAGTAACTTTGAAAAAAAATCATATTTCGAAGAAAAACAGGAAAAACAAGAGCAAGAAAAAGTAATAGAAACTAAGGTTGAGGAATTGCTTGTTAAAAAAATTCAAAATGTAACTAACAATATAACTAATAATGTAATTACAAAAAAAGAAATTAACAACATCAAACAAGAGATTATCAGAGAAATTTTTAAGATAGAAGAAAAATACGATCAGAAAATTTTAGCTATCAAACAAGAGACCAAACAAACAGTACAAAATATGTTAAGTCAATTTCTCAAGAGTTAAACTATGGCCATTTATAGAACAAACAGATCAAGATCAACAAGCTTCATTGGCAAATTCAAGTTTAACTATGAAATTCTCCTTGGAAATATTCCGGGAGGCGAATCCACAGGGCCTTCTGTAAACAAAGGTATCATTCAAGCTTTTCCTACAAATGCTTATGTAACTTTCAGTATAGCTTCAGGTTTTAGTTTCAGAGGCATTGTAGCAAATAGTACTGTTCCTCCAGGGGAAATTCGGGGCGGCAATACATATGATAGACATCCTTGGAATGAATATGGAGGATTGGCAGCATTTGAATCATTAGAATTTGACTCTGTTGCGAAAACTGTCAAGATACCATTCACTTTTGATTTTGAATTGCGAGTACAAGAAAAAAACCCCCAATTTTTGTCAGGAAAGTTTATTTTAGAAGTGGTTAATTTTAATCCTGACGCTAAAGAATTCAAACAAGTAACTGGTTCTGTAGAAGGCACTGTGTATTTTGGCACTCCTTTAGAAGAGTATGTTGAGATTGATGAATTCTTACCTTCTGAAATTAAGACTAAACCTTCAAGCTCTGGCTGCGGTGATGATGAAGTAGTAGTACTCAAAGATTTAGACAAAAACACAGTAAGACAATTCCCAAGATATACAACGTTGAATTGGTTCGAAATGATTAAACCTAATAGTTCAGCTTCTATGGGAATCGAGCTAACAGCTACTGACTCTAAAGGAAGACAAAATAGATTTTCTAGATTCCAAAAAGTTGATTTTTCATCTCCGAGAAGGATTAGTTATGTAGCAAGTAAACTAATAAATGCTTGGGCTGGCAACATAGATAATAACGGATATTGTTCTATTTTTGGTTCAACCCCAGATGCAACAGATCCATTGTTAGCAAAAACAAGTCGAGTTACAGTAGATAGTAATAATTTCAGTATTAGACATCACACTGAACCTAATGGAATTTTTTATGCAGCGCCAAACTTAACAGCAAGAATTCTGTTTTCAGGCGAACCAACTAGAAGCGTTACTTTTGATGCTAATATTTATGATTGGAATACTAATCATACAAATCCATTAAAGGCTTATTTAGTTGGATTTGGAAGTACCTATTTTCCCAAGAGATACAAGACTATCACTTACAATCAGGCTCAATACTTGACTATTGAAACAAACAGTGGAAACATAAGTGCTTCTCAAACATATAAAAAAATAAATACATCAGATGTTGAAGCCAGAGATGGAGTAGTTGGACTGCCCAGTGAAGTTGATGTAAAATCTTTGGTTTTTGACAATACTCAAAAATGGATTTATGGAATGATAGATGGAATTCATTCAAAAGAAATTTTTGATGATTTGGAAAGTCCAACAGATCATATGGATTATCC
>SXGQ01540282.1_pt1 | contig 14640 bp, 22 predicted proteins | sample 3178371 | NCBI WGS metagenome assembly SXGQ01 (sample SAMN11356859, study PRJNA531348) | freshwater metagenome | isolation source: freshwater sample F1-20 | place: China: Fuxian Lake, Yuxi | collected 2017-12-25
CTGGCTCCCTTTTACTCCGCCACACTGGTATCCAATTCGCCGCCATTCACAAAGACGCCATGGACACGGCGTTGGCACAAAAAAAAAGGCCCACCAAAGTGAGCCTTTACTGTCGTGGAACCCCAAGTATTTATTGGTTGCGCGAGAAGGATTTGAACCTTCGACCTTTGGGTTATGAGCCCAACGAGCAACCAGACTGCTCCATCGCGCGATGGAAAATGATTGTAGCCTAATCGGACTTTGTTGGCTCGGTGGATGGAATGTCCTCGACCAATTTACGATCCACCAATTCGACCAGCGCCATGGGTGCGTTATCTCCCACCCGAAATCCCATTTTCAAAATCCGGGTGTAGCCACCCGGACGGGCTTTGAAGCGCGGACCCAGATCATTGAACAGCTTGAGCACGCTGTCACGATCGCGCAGGCGATCAAAGGCCAGTCGGCGGTTTGCCAAACTTGCTTCTTTGGCCAAGGTGATCATGGGCTCAACCACACGGCGTAGCTCCTTGGCTTTGGGCAGCGTGGTTTTGATCACCTCGTGCGCGATAAGCGAGTTCATCATGTTGCGCAGCATCGCCAAGCGGTGCTCGCTGGTGCGGTTGAGTTTACGTAATCCGTGTCCGTGACGCATGGTGCTTTCCTTCAGTTTTTAATTGGCGCAGCCGTATCAGGTACTGCCCCTGCACTGGAGCCTTTTGACAGGCTCCGGGAATCAACGTTTTTCCAGGGCTGAGGGGGGCCAGCTTTCGAGTTTCATGCCTAGTGTCAGCCCGCGGGAGGCCAAAACCTCCTTGATTTCATTGAGCGACTTTCGACCCAGATTGGGTGTCTTCAACAGCTCGTTCTCACTGCGCTGTATGAGGTCGCCGATGTAATAAATATTCTCGGCTTTTAGGCAATTAGCCGAACGCACAGTCAACTCTAACTCGTCCACCGGGCGCAGCAAAATTGGATCAAACTGCGAACTGCCGCGCGGCGCTGGCATATCAAAAGCCGCCAACTCACTGCCTTCGAGTTGCGCGAAAACAGCCAACTGTTCAACCAAAATTTTTGCCGATGAGCGCACCGCGTCCTCAGCAGAAATCGCACCATTGGTTTCGATGTCAACGATCAATTTATCAAGATCGGTACGCTGCTCCACCCGGGCGGCCTCGACCGTGTAACTGACGCGCTTGACCGGAGAAAAAGACGCATCGAGCACGATACGACCGATCGATTTGGTGGTCTCATCGCCATGGCGGCGCATGGTGCCAGGCACATAGCCCCGGCCTTTCTCGACCTTGATCTGCATATCGAGTTTGCCGCCGTTCGACAGGTTGGCGATGACATGGTCTGGGTTGATGATCTCGACATCGTGGGGCGTCTGTATGTCACTCGCCAGCACCGGGCCATCGCCTTCCTTGCGCAAACTCAAGGTGACGTCGTCGCGGTTGTGGAGCTTGAAGACCACGCCCTTGAGGTTGAGCAAAATATTAACCACGTCTTCTTGCACGCCATCAATCGACGAGTACTCGTGCAGCACCCCCGCAATGGTGACCTCGGTGGCCGCATAGCCCCACATGGATGACAACAAAACCCGACGCAAGGCATTTCCCAGCGTATGACCGTAGCCACGCTCGAACGGCTCGAATGCAACCTTGGCACGGTTCAAACCGAGTTGCTCTACATTGATTGCTTTGGGCTTTAGTAAACTATTTTGCATGCAAACTTCCTCTCAATACCCCCGGCTCGTTACGCCGGTAAGGCTGGTGAAGTGCCCCAAATGCCAGGCCTGGCGATTGGGGAACGATTTCGAATGAACCAGCTTGGTTCGGCGATTAACGAGAATACAACTCAACAATTAACGATTCGTTGATGTCCGCACCAAACTGATCTCGGTCAGGAACCGTTTTAAAGATGCCCTCCGCTTTCTCAAGATTGACATCAACCCAAGCCGGCATGCCGACCTGCTGAGCAAGTTGCAAGGCTTCGACCACCCGATTTTGCTTTTTCGACTTGTCTCTGACCGAAATCAAGTCGCCCGTCTTCACCATGTAAGACGGGATGTTGACGCCCTTGCCATTGACTGTCATGGCTTTGTGAGACACCAGTTGTCGGGCCTCAGCCCGAGTTGAACCAAAGCCCATACGGTAGACAACGTTGTCAAGGCGCGACTCCAACAGCAGCAGCAGGTTGGAGCCCGTGTTGCCTTTGCGGCGATCAGCCTCTTCAAAGTAGCGCCGGAACTGCTTCTCCAACACACCGTACATGCGTTTGACTTTTTGCTTTTCGCGCAATTGCAAACCATAGTCAGAGGTACGCGCACCAGAGGTGCGGCCGTGCTGACCTGGCTTGGAATCAAACTTTGCCTTATCCCCGATAGCGCGCCGTGCGCTCTTGAGAAACAGGTCGGTGCCTTCTCGGCGAGATAGTTTGGCCTTGGGGCCTAGATAGCGTGCCACTTGAACTTCCTTTTTGTCATCTGCCGTACGCTGTACGGGAGCCAACAGCGCAGGGCGGTTGGCGGTGGGCTTGTTTAAAAATCAGATGCGGCGACGTTTTTGCGGTCTGCATCCGTTGTGAGGCACCGGGGTTACATCAGCAATCATGTTGATGCGTATGCCAAGAGCTGCCAGAGCTCGCACCGAAGATTCCCGGCCTGGCCCGGGGCCTTTGATTTCAACGTCAAGGTTCTTGATGCCCTGTTCAATGGCTGCGCGTCCCGCCACCTCAGATGCGACTTGCGCCGCAAAAGGCGTGGATTTGCGCGAACCCTTGAATCCCTGGCCACCAGACGACGCCCAGGACAAGGCGTTACCTTGACGGTCGGTGATGGTGATGATGGTGTTGTTGAACGAGGCGTGGACATGCGCAACGCCATCCGCAACATTTTTACGAACTTTTTTGCGCACCCGTTGGGCCGCGTTACTCGCCGGAGCTTTTGCCATGGTGGTCTTTCAATACCGTTTATTTTTTCAGTGCTGCAGCAGCCTTGCGCGGGCCTTTGCGTGTGCGGGCGTTTGTCCGTGTGCGCTGGCCGCGCATGGGCAAGCCACGGCGATGACGAAAGCCACGGTAGCAACCAATGTCCATCAATCGCTTGATGTTCATCGTGGTTTCGCGCCGCAGGTCACCCTCGATGGTGTAACGGCCAATCTGGTCGCGGATTTTTTCCAGGTCTGAGTCTGTCAGATCCTTGATTTTCTTGGAGTAAGCGATGCCACAGGCTTCGCAAATTTTACGAGCGCGGCTGCGGCCGATTCCGAAAATAGCTGTCAAGCCGATCTCCGAATGCTGCTGCGGCGGAATGTTGATGCCAGCGATACGTGCCATGTTGGTCCTCTAAAACTTTGTCAATCAACCCTGGCGCTGCTTGTGCCGCGGATCAGTACAGATCACCCTGACAACGCCCTTGCGCCGAATCACCTTGCAGTTACGGCAAATTTTTTTGACCGAAGCCGAAACTTTCATTTCTTTCTCCTAAATATTCTTGTTGAGCCGCCGCACTACTGGCGCCTAACCCAACAATCTTGCAGTTACTTGGCTCTAAAAACAATTCTCGCCCGACTCAGGTCATAAGGCGTTAACTCAACTGTGACCTTGTCCCCGGGCAGAATACGGATGTAGTGCATACGCATTTTTCCCGATATGTGCCCCAAAACCACATGTCCATTTTCCAACTTGACCCGAAACGTGGCGTTCGGCAGGTTCTCAACCACCTCGCCTTGCATTTGAATAACATCGTCTTTTGACATGTGTACTGGTTACCTCAAGAAGACTTGAAATTTGCCTTCTTCAAAAGCGACTCATACTGCTGAGACATCATGTAATTCTGTACTTGCGCCATGAAATCCATGGTTACCACAACAATGATCAGCAACGATGTGCCACCAAAGTAAAAAGGTACGTTGTATTTAAGAATCAGGAACTCGGGCAAAAGACAAACCATGGTGATGTAAATCGCCCCGGCAAAGGTCAGACGCAGCAAGATCTTGTCGATGTACTTGGCGGTTTGGTCACCCGGGCGAATGCCTGGAATAAAGGCGCCGCTTTTCTTCAGGTTGTCCGCGGTTTCACGACTGTTGAACACCAATGCGGTGTAGAAAAAGCAGAAGAAAACAATGGCTCCGGCGTAAAACATCACGTAGATGGGTTGGCCCGGAGTGAGCGAACTCGCAATGTCTTTGAGCCAGCGCATGGACTCGCCGGTGCTGAACCAACCCACTACCGTAGCTGGCAAAAGAATAATGGACGACGCGAAGATTGGCGGTATCACTCCGGCCATATTGAGCTTGAGAGGCAGGTGTGAGGACTGTCCGCCATAAACCTTGTTGCCGACCTGGCGGCGCGCATAGTTGACCAAGATCTTGCGCTGCCCGCGCTCAACAAACACCACGAAAAAGGTCACTAGAGCCACCAAAACAACGATGAGCAGAGCCACGATGATGCTCATCGCACCGGTGCGCACAAGTTCGAGCAGGCCGCCAATCGCAGTAGGAAGGCCGGCCGCGATACCGCCGAATATCAGGATGGAAATACCGTTTCCCAAGCCGCGCTCGGTGATCTGCTCCCCGAGCCACATCAGGAACATGGTACCGGCGGTCAAGGTCACGATGGCAGTCATGCGAAAGCCAAAGCCCGGCGCTATCACCAGGCCGGGGGAGCTCTCCAGGGCCAAAGCTATTCCCATCGACTGGAACAGCGCTAAGCCCAGGGTCCCATAGCGGGTGTACTGGGTAATTTTGCGGCGCCCGGCTTCACCTTCTTTTTTTAGTTGTTCAAAGGCGGGCAGCACATAGGTCATCAATTGCATGATGATCGAGGCCGAGATATAGGGCATTATTCCCAGCGCAAACACCGTGAAGCGCGACAAAGCGCCCCCTGAGAACATGTTGAACATGCCCAAAATACCGCCCTGTTGCCCATTGAAAAATTGCTGTAGCTGGGCCGGATCGATTCCGGGCACCGGAATATGGGCGCCAATGCGATAGACGACCAGCGCCAACAACAAGAAAATGAGCCTGCGCTGCAGGTCTCCATATTTCCCGGTTTTGGCCAGTTGCGCCGCGCTGGTTACCACGTGTTATTTTCCTGCAGCCAATCAGCCGATGCTGCCGCCGGCAGCTTCGATAGCAAGTTTGGCCGCTGCTGTGGCACCAATGCCGCTGAGCGTAACGGCAATGCTGATCTCACCAGTTTTGATGATTTTGACCACCTTGGCGAGTTCACCAACCAAACCCGCTTGCTTGAGCGTGATCAGGTTAACCTCTGTTGCGCCCAGGCGCTGCAGGGCTGTCAGTGTGACTTCTGCATTGAATTTGAGCAGTTGCGACTTAAAGCCGCGCTTTGGCAGCCGCCGCTGCATCGGCATCTGTCCGCCTTCAAAGCCGACCTTGTGGTAGCCGCCGGCACGGGATTTTTGTCCCTTGTGCCCACGTCCGGCGGTTTTACCAAGGCCAGAACCGATACCACGGCCGACGCGGCGCTTGTAATGCTTAGCGCCGTCTGCCGGCTGGATGTCATTGAGTTCCATCGTCTGTCCCTTAAAGCACTTTGACCAAGTAACTGATCTTGTTGATCATGCCGCGCACTTCTGGGGTGTCGACGAGTTCGCTAATGCTGCGGATTTTGCGCAAGCCCAGACCCCGAACAGTGGCCCGATGCGATTCTTTACAACCAATCGGGCTGCGTACCAATTGGACTTTGACGGTTTGTTGTGTGCTCATGTGGCTGGCCCCGGTCAGGCAAAGATTTCTTCGATGGTTTTCCCGCGCTTGGCCGCCACTGCTGAAGGCGTTGTAGCATGCGCTAGGGCGTCAAGCGTGGCGCGAACCATGTTGTAGGGATTGGTCGAACCATGACTCTTGGCAACGATATCCGTGATACCCACGACTTCAAACACAGCGCGCATCGGGCCGCCGGCTATGATGCCAGTTCCCTTGGGGGCTGGAGCCATCATGACCGAGGCCGCCCCGTGCTGGCCCATCACCTTGTGATGGATTGAGCCGTTTTTGAGTGACACCTTGATCATGTTACGGCGGGCTTCTTCCATCGCCTTTTGAACTGCGGCTGGCACCTCTTTTGACTTGCCCTTGCCCATGCCGATGCGGCCGTCTCCGTCACCCACGACGGTCAAGGCGGCAAAGCCGAGAATTCGACCGCCCTTGACAACCTTGGTGACGCGATTGATCGCGATCATTTTTTCGCGCAGGCCGTCCTCTGGCCCTTCAGCCTTACCCTGAATTTTCGCTTGAACTTTTGCCATCTTTTTTTTCCGATCTGCTTAGAACTGCAAGCCAGCTTCACGCGCGGCCTCTGCCAGGGCCTTGACACGACCGTGGTAGGCAAAGCCGGCACGGTCGAAGGCTACTTTTTCAATGCCAGCAGCCTTGGCTTTTTCAGCCAGACGCTTGCCAATCAATTGGGCGGCGGCGACATTTCCGCCCTTGCCCGACGCGCCAAGTTCTTTGCGAACCTCGGGTTCGGCACTGGAGGCCGAAGCGATGACTTTTCCGCCATCTCCGGACATCACATTGGCGTAAATATGCAAATTAGTTCGGTTGACGGTCAGGCGTGCCACGCCCTGCCTAGAAATCCGGATCCGGGTCTGCCGTGCTCTGCGAAGACGCTGCTCTTTTTTGCTCAACATGTTGCAGCTCCTTATTTCTTCTTGGTTTCTTTGATCGTGATCTTCTCGTCCGAATACCGAATGCCTTTTCCTTTGTAGGGCTCTGGCGGACGGATCGCACGAATCTCGGCAGCAACCTGGCCAACGCGTTGGCGGTCTGCGCCTTTAATCACGATATCTGTGGGCGTCGGGGTGGCCACGCTGATGCCGAACGGCATGTCTTTGTTAACCGGGTGGGAGTAACCAACAGTCAGGTTCAGACGGGTGCCCTGGGCTTGCGCCTTGTAGCCCACGCCCACCAGGCTGAGCTTGCGCTCAAAGCCTTTTGTCACGCCCTGCACCATGTTGTTAACCAGTTGGCGCATGGTGCCGCTCATGGCGTTGGCTTCGCGTGAATCGTTCGCGGGCACGAAACTCAGGCGACCATCCTGGGTGCTCACTTTGACCAAGGCATTTTGCGACAGCTGCAGGGTTCCGCCCGCACCTTTGACGCTAATTTGGTCATCTTTGACCGACACATCGACACCGCTTGGGATGGCGACTGGCATTTTTCCTACACGGGACATTTATGCTTCTCCTCAATGTCACGCTTTAGGCGACGTAGCAAAGTACTTCACCACCGACACCGGTGGCGCGCGCCTTGCGATCAGTCATGACCCCCTTAGGCGTCGTGACAATAGCCACTCCCATGCCGTTTTGCACCTGCCCGATCGCAGCACTACCGCGATAGACCCGCAGGCCCGGCCGGCTAACCCGCTCAATGCGCTCGATGACCGGGCGCCCAGCATAGTATTTCAGGGTAATTTCAAGCTCAGGATTACCCGAGACTGTGCTAATTTTGAAAGCGTCGATGTAGCCTTCGTCTTTCAGCACCTGTGCTATGGCAACCTTAACTTTGGACGAAGGCACACTGACAGTTGTTTTAGCAACCATCTGCGCATTGCGAATACGCGTCAGCAAATCGGCGATGGGATCACTCATGCTCATATTGATGTCTCCTGCCGACTACCAGCTGGCTTTGACGATGCCAGGGATTTCACCCGCAAACGCCATTTCTCGAATTTTTGCCCGGGCCAGCCCAAAGTGTTGGAACGTGCCACGTGGGCGGCCGGTGATCGCGCAACGGTTTCGTTGGCGCGTTGGGTTGGCATTGCGCGGCAACTTCTGCAGGGCAAGACGGGCGGCGGCGCGCTCGTCATCACTGCACTTGGCGTCGCCAGCAGTTGCCTTGAGTTGTGCATACTTTTTTGCGTATTTGGCAACCAGTTTGTCGCGCTTGAGTTCGCGCTCGATTAAAGCCATCTTAGCCACGGGTCACCTCAGTTCTTGAAGGGGAAACGAAAACCCGCGAGCAGCGCCTTGCACTCTTCGTCGGTTTTAGCCGTTGTGGTGATACTGATATTCAGGCCACGCAAGGCGTCCACCTTGTCGTACTCGATTTCAGGAAAAATAATTTGCTCTTTCACGCCGATGTTGTAGTTTCCCCGGCCGTCAAAAGCGCGCCCGGAGATACCGCGAAAATCGCGCACCCGAGGCAGAGCCACCGTGACAAAGCGATCGAGGAACTCAAACATTTGAACGCCGCGCAGGGTAACCATGCAGCCAATCGCCTGGTCTTCGCGAATCTTGAAACCGGCAATGGCTTTCTTCGACTTGGTGACCACTGGTTTTTGACCCGCGATCTTGGCTAGGTCGCTAACTGCATGATCCATGACTTTTTTGTCTGCTACAGCTTCGCTCACGCCCATATTCAGGGTGATTTTTGAAAATCGTGGCACCTGCATCGGGGAGCTGTAACCAAACTTCGCCATCATCTCAGGGGCGACTTTTTCTCGGTAATGTTGTTGCAAACGTGCCATGTTTATCCCGCCTTGATTTCTAGGCCGCTGGACTTGTAAACACGGGTGCGTTTACCGTCAGCCAGCAATTTGATGCCTACCCGGTCTGATTTGCCGGTGGCGGCATTGAAGATCGCCAGGTTGGACTGGTGTATCGGCATTGATTTTTCGACGATGCCACCGGTGGTACCCTTCATCGGGTTGGGCTTGGTGTGCTTTTTCACCATGTTGATGCCCTCAACGATCACATGTGCGTCGCCTTTGCGCAGCGTAATCTTGCCGCGCTTGCCTTTGTCGCGCCCGGTGATCACGATGACTTCGTCGCCTTTGCGAATCTTGTTCATGACGTGTCCTTACAAAACTTCTGGGGCCAGGGAGACGATCTTCATGAATTTCTCGGTGCGTAATTCACGTGTGACTGGTCCGAAAATTCGGGTGCCAATCGGCTCGAGCTTGGCATTGAGCAAAACAGCTGCGTTGCCATCGAACTTGACTAGCGAGCCGTCACTGCGGCGGATACCCTTGGCAGTACGAACCACAACCGCGCTGTAGATTTCGCCTTTTTTGACGCGTCCGCGGGGTGCGGCCTCTTTAATGCTGACTTTGATGATGTCGCCGACGCTGGCATAGCGGCGCTTAGAGCCGCCCAGCACTTTGATGCAAAGTACGGACTTTGCACCAGTGTTGTCTGCAACTTCCAGACGAGATTCTGTTTGGATCATTTCAAATATTCCCAACTTGCACCAATTCGCTTGGTTGGCTTGGCTTTGAGCCATGCCCACGAGGCGCTCTGATCAGTCTTGGGCCTGTCGTCCCCAATGTGAACCACTCACATCGCTTACGTTAGGCAGAAGCTTCGCTAGAGATTTCCGAGCGAAGCGTTATATTATGCACGACTTTTTGGCTTATTTAAAGTTTTTTTCCTTTTTTAGGCAAGCGGACACCTGTATTGCTGGGCCAGCTCGATAAATTCATCGGTTTTGGGGTCTTGCCCGGTTTCCTGGCGCAGGATGTCGGCCACCCCGGCGGCCAAGCTGGCGGCAAGGACTGAATCAAGAAACAGCAGGCGCGCGCGCCGAGCCAAAACATCTTCCACAGTCAGGGCATACTCATACCGCGCAGCAAAGCGGACCATGGCTTCAGTCAGGCCGCCGCCCAGGCCTTCACCTGCGCCGGGCAAGCTTATGAGCAGTGCCTGTTCGTCGCCATAGGTCGGCATACCGGGTAGTGCCAAAACTGGGTGTGCGCCCAAATTGCCGCTTTGTGCGCCGACCAGCGGCAATTGCGCTGTCAGCCCCTGCGGGCGAAGTGGAATCAATTCGGCGGCGGCGCAGACCCGAAGAACGTCCTCAGCCATGGCACGGTAAGTCGTCCACTTGCCGCCCGTCACCGTGACCAGGCCGCTGCGACTGAGCAAAACCGTGTGTTCGCGGCTCAGACCTTTGGTGTTGGTACCAGAATCATCCGCGGGCTTGACCAGCGGGCGCAGGCCAACCCAGACGCTTTTGACATCGGCGCGGGTGGGGCCGCGCGCCAGATAGCGGGCCGATTCCTTCAAAATGAAATCGATCTCCTGTCGAAACGGCAGGGGTTCGCGGGCCAAATCGCTGCGCGGCGTGTCGGTGGTACCCAGAATCAAGCGCCCCAGCCAGGGCACGACAAAGAGCACCCGCCCATCGGCAGTTTTCGGAACCATGAGGCCTACGTCAGCAGGCAAAAAAGAGCGTTCTACCACCAGGTGCACGCCCTGGCTGGGTGCGACTAGCGCAGCAGTGGCGCCAGCCGCACCGTTGAGGTCGCCGTCGCGCTGGCGCAAATCGTCCACCCACACCCCTGCAGCATTGACCACACAGGCCGCACTAATTTCTAAAGCCTGCCCGGTCTGCGTGTCTTGGCAACGCAGGCCCGACACTTTGCCCGCCGTGTGAACCAGGTCGGTGACGCGGCAGTAATTAAGCAGCAACGCACCGAAACCGGCTGCAGTGCGGGCCAGGGCCAGGGCCAGACGTGCATCGTCAAACTGCCCGTCCCAGTATTTGACGCCGCCTTTGAGGCCAGCCCGCTGGGCAGTAGGCAGTAGACGCAGTGTTTGTTCGCGGCTCAGGAATTCGGTCTTGCCCAGCCCAGCGGCGCCGGCCAAGGCGTCATAAAGCTTCAGGCCCAGGCCGTAAAAAGGCACTTCCCACCAGTGATAAAAAGGTATCACAAATGGCAGGGCTTGCGCCAGGTTGGGGGCGTTGCCAAGGAGGATGGTGCGCTCGTGCAGTGCCTCACGCACCAGCCCAATATTGCCCTGCGCCAAATAACGCACACCGCCATGGACCAGCTTGGTTGCCCGCGACGAACTGCCCTTGGCAAAGTCGTGCGATTCAAGTAGCACCACGCGCAGGCCTCTTGCGGCGGCGTCAAGGGCAACGCCCAAGCCGGTGGCGCCGCCACCCACAACCGCTAGGTCATAGTGCTTCGGCTGTGCCAGGCGGCAAAGTAGTTCGACGCGTTGTGTAGGAATAGGTAGTGCTGGAATGGTCATGAAACCTCAGAGTATTGTTCGTTTTAATTCTTTTTATATAAGTATTTACCCTTTATTGTTTTTTTTTGTTCTTTTCAGGCCTTAGTCTGGAAGGTTTAGGTTAAAAATAGGGCCATGGACCCCAACCCTAGGCAATTCAAACTGTTGGCCCTGGCGAAGACCGAGGGTTCGGTCAGCGTTGAACGCTTGGCACAGTCTCTGGGCGTCACGCTGCAGACCGTGCGCCGCGATGTCCAGCGCCTGTCCGACGAGGGCCTGCTCAAGCGCTTCCACGGGGGCGTGCGCATGCCGGGCTCAACGGTAGAGAACATGGCGCACCAGCAGCGGGTCAGCCTGAACGCAACCGGCAAGGCCCGCATCGCCAAAGCGGTAGCTGCCGCCGTGCCCAATGACTGCTCGCTGATTCTCAACATCGGCACCACCACCGAGGCCATCGCCCGGGCGCTGGTTCAGCATGCGGGATTGCGGGTGATCACCAACAACCTCAATGTGGCGAGCATTCTGAGCGTCAACCCAAAATGCGAAGTGATTGTGGTCGGCGGCGTGGTGCGCGGGCGAGACCAGGGCATTGTGGGCGAGGCAGCGGTGGACTTCATACGTCAGTTCAAGGTGGACATTGCGCTGATCGGCATCTCGGGCATTGAGACTGATGGCAGCCTGCGGGACTACGATTACCGCGAAGTCAAGGTGTCGCAAATGATCATGGCGCACGCGCGTGAAGTCTGGTTGGCCGCCGACAGCAGCAAATTCAACCGGCCGGCAATGGTGAAGCTCGCCACGCTGTCCCAAATTGACCGGCTGTTCACCGATGCCCAGCCGCCCGAGCCCTTCCCGAGTTTGCTACTCGAGGCCCAGGTACGGCTCGAACTCGCCCCAGCCTGACCCGGCCCCACCCTTACTGCCAAGCTCGCAGAGCCCCAACTCAACGGAGTTTCGTCACCATGACCTACCTGCTCGCCCTAGACCAGGGCACCTCCAGCTCCCGCAGTATTGTGTTTGATGCCTCCGGCCAGGTAGTCAGTATGGCGCAGCAGGAGATACCACAAATTTATCCGCAACCCGGCTGGGTCGAGCATGACCCGATCACGATCTGGCAAACCCAGTTGGCTACCGCCAAGGCAGCGCTGGCCAAGGCCGGCATCAATGCGCGCCAAGTTCATGCCTTGGGCATTACCAATCAGCGTGAGACCAGCGTGGTCTGGAACCGGCGCACCGGCCAACCGATTCACCATGCCATCGTCTGGCAAGACCGTCGGGCCGAGCCCACCTGCGCCGATCTGCGTGCGCGCGGCCACGAGGCCCTGGTGCAAACCAAGACAGGCTTGCTGATCGACGCCTACTTTTCGGGAACCAAGCTGCGCTGGCTGCTTGACCATGTGCCCGGGGCGCGAGCCCAGGCAGAATCTGGCGAGCTGGCCTTTGGCACGATTGACAGCTGGTTGATCTGGCAGCTCACCGGTGGCGCTGTGCACGCCACCGATGTGAGCAATGCCTCACGCACCATGCTGTTTAATGTTCATCGCAACCAATGGGACACCGAACTGCTCGAGCTGCTCGACATTCCAGCTCAATTGATGCCCAAGGTGTATGCATCAAGTGCCCACTACGGCGAGCTTTTGCCCGAGCTGCTGGGCCATGCCATCGCCATAGGCGGCGTGGCTGGGGACCAGCAAAGCGCCCTGTTCGGACAGGCCTGCTTCAAGGCCGGCATGGTGAAAAACACCTACGGCACGGGCTGCTTCATGCTGATGCACACCGGGTCCCGGTTTCAATCATCGGGCAATGGCTTGATCACCACCAGCGCTGCCCAGGTTGGGCCGCAAGCCGAGTTTGCTCTTGAGGGCAGCGTTTTCGTCGGCGGCGCTGTGGTGCAGTGGTTGCGCGATGGGCTGCACGCGATATCTGGCAGCAGCGAGGTAGAGGCGCTGGCCCACAGCGTGCCCGACGCTGGTGGCGTGATGATGGTGCCGGCCTTTACCGGCCTTGGCGCACCGTACTGGAAGCCCGCGGCCCGCGGCACCATCACCGGTCTGACAAGGGGCAGCACCTTGGCCCACATTGCCCGGGCTGCGCTGGAGAGCATTGCCTACCAAAGCGCCGCCCTGTTGCTGTCCATGAGTCGCGACGCGGTGCAGGGGGGCGGCGCCCCGGTGGCAGAGTTGCGGGTTGATGGCGGCGCCTGTGTCAACGACCTGTTGATGCAGTTCCAGGCCGACCTGTTGGGTATTGTCGTGGTGCGTCCGGCCGTGACCGAGACCACCGCCCTGGGGGCAGCTTATCTGGCCGGGTTGTCCACCGGCCTTTACCAAAACACCGATGAGCTCAGTGCCTTGTGGCGGGCCGAACGCCGTTTTCTACCCACTATGGCGCCCGAACGGGCACAGGCACTGATGGCGCGCTGGGAGCATGCTGTGCAACAGGCGGTTTTGTAGTCCGTGATGGGTGTGGCCAAACCAACCAAGAGCCAGTCAGCGGATGTCGCTAGACTTAGGGCCATGAGCAGCACAGCATGACAAATAGCATCGCCTTCATTGGCGGGGGCAATATGGCCAGCGCAATCATTGGCGGCCTGCTTAGCCAGGGCACGCCAGCCGCTGCGATTACGGTGGTGGAGCCCCATGCCCCGGCGCGCGCGGCGCTGCTTCAGCGGGGCGTGCTGGCCCAGCCTCAAGCCGGCGAGTTTCTGGGCGCTGCGGCCTTGGTGGTGTGGGCGGTCAAACCGCAACTGTTTCAAGCCGCGAGCCTGCAAGTGCGGGCCCATACCAGGCAGGCCTTGCATCTGAGCGTGGCAGCAGGCATCCGCACTGAGAGCATCAGCCGCTGGCTAGACAGCGAACAAGTGGTACGCGCCATGCCCAACACACCTGCCTTGATTGGCAAGGGCATCACCGGGCTGTTTGCGCGGGCGGAAGTCACGCCAGAACAACGCTCCCGGGTCAGCCAGGTGATGAGCACCACGGGGGGGGTGATCTGGCTAGATAGCGAGGCGCAGCTTGACGCCGTGACCGCCCTGTCGGGCTCCGGCCCAGCCTATGTGTTTTATTTTCTTCAGGCCATGCGCGATGCCGGTGTGGCCATGGGCCTGCCAGCCGAGCAGGCCTACGCCTTAGCCGTGGCCACGTTTATTGGCGCAGGCGAATTGGCCCGCGCCTCCAGCGAGTCCGCCGAAGTGTTGCGTCAACGGGTCACTTCAGCCGGCGGAACCACCCATGCGGCCATCACATCGATGGAGCAGGACAACATCAGCGCCGGTTTTGTGCGGGCCATGCAAGCGGCCCGGCAACGGGCTGTGGCCATGGGCGACGAATATGGCAGCGCCTGAGTCGCCTGGGGCGCGCTGGCTGCCATCAGGGGCGAGCCAGCGCCAGCGCAATGCCCAGAAAAACCGTGAGGCCAAGCCAGTGGTTCAGGCGAAAGGCCTTGAAGCAACCCGCGCGGCTGCGGCTGCGAATCATGCGGTAATGCCACAGCACTTGCAATAGCGCCAAGCCCATGGCGGCCAAAAAAACAGGCGAAAGGCCATACTGCAGCAGCGCCAACGACCAAATTCCCAAGTACAAAAGATAACAGGCGAGCACCGCGGCAACATCGTAGCGGCCCAGTGTGATGGCCGAGGTTTTCAGGCCCAGGCGCAGGTCATCGTCGCGGTCAACCATGGCGTATTC
>SXGQ01119347.1_pt1 | contig 14638 bp, 15 predicted proteins | sample 3178371 | NCBI WGS metagenome assembly SXGQ01 (sample SAMN11356859, study PRJNA531348) | freshwater metagenome | isolation source: freshwater sample F1-20 | place: China: Fuxian Lake, Yuxi | collected 2017-12-25
AGGCGCAACTTCGTAGTAATTGCCGGTCGTGTTACCCGGAGTCGACGGAGTGATATACACTACACCTCCGCCCGGACCGGTATCACCAATACACCAATCTTCTCCTTGTATACACAGGCCAGAACTTGTACTATCAGAACTCTGTAAAACATTAAAACCTAAAACAGCGGTGGGCGTAATACCCAAACCTACTAGTAATGCGACTGCGATACGCGTATAAGGTAGCGAGGGCTTTGCCAGGTCGTTGGCTGCGGCAACTTGCGGCGACGCCTGGGGTAGCGGTCTAGATGCATCTACCCAGTCATTACCGTCCCAGAAACGTTCCCTAGACGGATCCTGAGGATCTGGGTACCATCCCGCAGCTAAATTGGTGTCCACAGGCTTAACCGTGCTATGGCCCTTATTTAGCGCACGGCGCTTGTCATAGAGTGCGTGCAGAAACGCACTGCCCCGTTGTATATACGTATATATGAGTATCTACTGCGACCATCTACGCGCGTAATGCACCCAGTTTCGTACACCCGTAGACCTATACGTATACCGGCTTATCCGGTAAAGATACGCGGACAACCATGCGATCGCCGTCCTCAAAAGCGTCAGTTAAAACACCGGGTCGATTGTTAATACTTACAGTAACTTTACACTTCGCATCCCTTGCGAAAATCAGACATAAGTTATCCTCACCTTTGTTCCATAGGCGTATAAAATCTAGCGCGTTAGGGGCATAGGAGTTAGTCGAGTCTGTTTCTATATGTAAAGTTCCGCTAGTATCATGAGTATGTATGGGTGCGGCCGTCAAGGTTCTCATGTCAACCCCGATAACAGGTATAGTGACGGATCTGCCCTGCACTATTATCGCAAGATGGGCGTGTATGTGAGTTAATATGTTAGATGTATCCAGCACGTATAGATCGGCGTCCTTAATACCTTGTAGTACCTCTTGACGCGTGGGCTCGTCTATTTGCGTAGTATCGGAAATCTTTGAGTTAAAATACACACCTATATTTGCATAAAAAGTAGTAAACACAAAAACAAGAACAAGGGCTGTTGCCGTAAACATTTTTTTCTTACTTTTTCGCGTAGGCTTTTGCTCATCAAAATCATCAAAAGGCGGGGACCATGCGCTTACAACATCTACACTTTTATCGTTGTTCACGTAACCTATTGTGTCAGGGGTTGACTTGGTGACACTGATACATATCACGGCTTTACCATAAAGTAACACAACAAATCGCCTTTAACGGTGAACGCCACGAGTGACACCAACGGGTACTTGCTTTATAATGATAGAATTGCGCGAACCAAAGCAACTTCGTTCCCTACTGCTTTGTCCCCCCGTACTATACCGCCAAAAACTATGTCCATAACCAGGACTTATGGTGCCAGTACATACGAAACGCCGGTATAAATTGAAAAGCGTGTCAGCGCGGCAGGACGACTTCAGTTTGCTTTTGCTTTAATCTAAGTCACATTTACTTGCGCGACGCGTCGTTGCGACGACCACGCTTTCCAGGAGATAAATAGTGCGCTGGGTGCCAGCACAAAGTTCGGAGCGGAAATAATTGCGTCATCAACTAATATACCGTGACTAAACCAAGCACAGCTAGTTGCCGCCAATAGTGCGTACGACGAAGGCGAAATTCCCAGCAGATACTCGGTGCGCATAGCGCGCCACACTTGAGGCAAAATGCTTATCGTACTAACAATTACGCCAGTGATACCGACCGCCGACGGAGCCATGGCACTCAAGATGCCGCAATAAGAGACAGTTAACGCAAAAACGGTAGTAGTCAACCACAACGGCAGTGCCCTCTTACGTACCAGCAGCACCATCAGGGCGATGGTCGCGATGTTGGTACTTGTATTCGCAAGCAGTAGCGGCAGATTTCGAGTGTTTAGCGCATAGGCGAACCACATCATTGTGCCTGTTAGAGCGATCAAGTAAGACAGCCCCGAGACTCCTTCTACACTCTGCTTGGCGTACACCCGAATCACTTGCGGCCAGATAGAAAACACGCCCAACAGAATAGCAAGCGAGCCCGACAAATTAACCAACGTCATTGAAGTTTGCAAGTAGAACTATTCCTAACTAACTGGCGACTCGCGTGGGAGCCTTCAACCAGATTTATTTTATAGATAACTTCATCTTGCGCATCTCCGGCCGTTACAGTAGGGTAGCGCAACGGATTTTCTTTAGTGATGCATGTTGATAACGGTGCCAACAAGGTGCTTGGACGAGGATGACAGAACTGCACAATACTGTAGCGTTCACCGTCGAAATCCGGGTCAGCGACCACTCTATGCCAACCGACAGGAATCACACCATTAGATAATCTTTCAAGCATAATGCCCGTATTCGATATGACGTGCCCTGTTGGAGGCAAGGTTCATACTTGGATAGCGAATCGCGCGATTCAACGCTCCGCTACTGTCTACCATCTGGTCAAAGAAACTATCTTTACAACCAAGGCCTATGGCAATAATGCGCAAGAAACGCGTTTGTAGATCAAGCATCGCATCGTGAAACGCATACAACACTTCACGGATACCTGGCACCGACGCCTCAGGTAAAACTTGATCAGGATACGCCTGCGGAAACTTGCGACGCATTGGATGACCGGGCTCAATTTGTCTACCCCAGTTCAACATTTCTTTCCAATCAGGTTTATCACTAATCTCAGCGGTTTCCACTAATACATCAGTATAACCTGTTTGTCCGTTAGTGCCCGGGGCTATATATCTCCGTTTTTCGGCTTGCGACTTGTTAAAAAACTCAAACAACATCCCATAAGTGGTGTCGAGAAGATCTTCTGACAGATCGTGGCTCGTGTAAACGAAGCCAGTTGCCAAACTGCGCATCACACCGTCAACTACTGCTTTCTGCTGCTTAGCATTACCTTTTTCGAAAGCAAGCAAGTCAACGTCGAGAATATTGCTAGTCATTTATGCTCACTATTGCCGCGGACGGCGGGTTGAGATACTATTTTGATGCAGAAAACTCATATGTTTTATTTGTATCGTAAGACCGCCTGACGGCAACTATCAACTTAAATGCACACCAAATATCTACTAGAACAAGGGGTAAGCACAACTAGAGTTTACAAAAAATTGTCTTGCACCTGCAAATAAAGCGTATCAACGCACCTTGTCCCCTACTCTACTGTAAAAGCACTTGCATTTGTTCGCGTCAGGCGCAACTAGCGAGCGAGCCGCACCGACACTGAAGGTGTCGATTCCAGACCAGCGCCCATAGAGTTGCGCGCTTGCACCGTAAAGGTGTAGTAGACGCCGTTACGCAACCTAGTTACGCGCGTTGATGACGTTGCACCGTCAACAGTCAACGACGACACCAGTTGACCATTTCGATAGGTCCGCACCGTTTGCGCAGAGATCGGTGCACCTCCATCGGCTGGAATAATCCACGACACCACAACCGCTTTGTTACGCGACTCCGCATTTGGTGCATCAGGTTGTGCCGGAATAGTTACCATCAGAACCAGACCCCGTATATGTATACCAGCCCGTAACGAGACTACTTTCGCTACAGACACCATGCTGATGCGTCGAACGAAACCTCTTGACACGCTACTTGTATAGTCTCAATAAGCGACCATGGTGTAGTATGACACACATAAATCCTCTTTACCGTTAAGACTAAACATATACATACATATAACTTTAGCGGTACAGAGAAACATCAGTACAACTAGAGCAATCTAGTTGTGAACCGCACTACCCGGACAGCGCACGCTGTGTCTATAAACCTTCGAAAGGGGCACCATGACAACTAAAAGCAAAGTATCTACTACTGTTGATACAACAAATAACTCGAGTACTACTAACAAGAAATTGTTTAATGCGTTTTGTTTTGTAGTTGGTAAATCTATCGACTATGGGTGTTTTGCCATAGTGGTATGGGTAATTATAGCAACAATGTACAACTAATGTTGCAAACTTGTGGGCGTCGACTGTATCTGTCGGCGCCCACTTTTTGTATATATTATGTGTTTCACATGTAGGTAACCGGTATATTCGTGGTGGGGTATGCACCTAAGTAGGGCAAACCAAGCACCGAAGTCTCGGGGTCGTCTTGACACTCGGGTTGGGCCCGCGCACAAAACACGACCTCCCGAAGGTGGTCGTGTTTGCGTGAGGCAGTTCAGGGCCGTGTCCGCATTTTCAAGCTGGGACGACACTGACAACATGGCCATCCCCGCCCTGCTTGTTTTCTGTCTTGCCTGGGGTATGAGCACCGGCGCGGAGTGAATCACACGACGGTCTCTCCCGCCAGCGCAAACACGAAAGTCGCGCCAGGGGCCATCTGAACGCGACTTCGGTGCTCAGTGTCCACCCACTTAGGCGCAAACCTTGTGGCGTGGTGAAAGGGACTTGAACCCTCAACCTGGGGGTTTGGAGTCCGCTGCTCTGGCCAGTTGAGCTACCACCACAAAAAGTGGAGACCTGTTAGATAGCAAAATAAACAAGTCGAACTAACTCTAACGCCGACTGAGACGCGAGAACCCAGACAATACAGTTAATGTAAAATTAGGGTACACGGTAACTACAGTGCGCTATAGAAACGCAAACGCGTACATGTTACGACACCAATTAGAAAATACTGATAACCTGCTTTTACAGACATATAGACTATCTACAAAGATGTGCTAACAGCAACTTTAGCAGCACAATCAATAAGTATGAATACACCCGCGGAAAACTCATACGACCTCCAAAATACCGACAGTAGCGGACCGGTAGAACACGCCCCTAGCGACCAAATACACTACAATAAGCATACCGACCCTGCCTTAGACCCAGACAGTTTAGAAGATTTTGTAAACGCAGACATTACAGCGATCCTGCAACGCATACCCAAAACTTGGGGGCGTGAAATCAGATGCGCAAAAGGCTGGTATCCGCTAATTGGTGCGTTAGACAAAGAACTGTCAGCACTTTGCCCTGATTACGAACTTCACCAGGTAAAAGAAAAGTTTGGAACACTGCGCTACTACTTTGACGTGCCACAAGTACAGGCGCAATGTTGCCTAGATAATGATAAAGAAAACCCAAGACCGGTGAGCCGGGAAGACGCCACTATTAACGAAAAAAAACTTATCGACATATGGTTGGCTACGAAAACAGCGCATCGCATAAGCGCAAACTGTATTGAGGCCAACCGCGCACTCGAAAGTGAACGCAAAAGAAGAGAAAACCTTTACGAAACAATGCAAAAAGTCGTAGACAGATACGAGGATCTGTCAGCCCGAACATGTGAACTCACAGGAAAACCAGGGGTACTAATGCGTAACGGCGGATGGCTGAAAACTTTGAGCATAGAACACGCCCCAGAAGAGTACATACCCGTACCCACGATATCCAGTGACGGCGCTACAGGCCCAACATGAGCCAACCTCACCAACCGGTGACCGACGATAGCCGCGATGAAGCAAGTCCCAACGACTTTAACGCATTACCACCTTCGCTTACACACGAAGCAACAAGTAGATTTGTTGCCTATAGAAATGACGCCATTGCCACTATCCGGTCCGAGTTCCCCACACTCGCCAAACACATCAACGGTAAACCGATACACTATTTAGATAGTGCCAACTCGTCACATAAACCCAACCGCGTAATCGACGCCATGTCAACATTTATGCGCGAGGCCTATGCCCCTATCGGGCGTAGTTCCTACACCTTGGCGGCCGAAGCGTCCGCTGTCTACGAAGCGGCCCGCACCAAGGTAGCCAAGTTCATCAACGCCTACTCGCCACGAGAAGTGGTGTTCACCAAGAACGCCACCGAATCATTGAACTTGGTAGCCCAAGCATGGGGTCGCAGCAACCTAGGCAAAGGTGACGCAATTTTACTTACCCATATGGAACATCACGCCAATATCGTGCCATGGCATATGCTGGCCAAAGAAAAAGGATTTGAAATTCGCTGGGTTCCCATTACTAAAGATTTTCAACTAGACTTGACGTCGATCCATCAGCTGTTGCGGGGCGTGAAAGCATTCTCGTTCACCTCAATGTCGAACGTGCTCGGCACCATCAACCCCATACGCGAACTTTGCGACGCAGCACACGCCGCCGGTGCAATCGCCATCGTCGACGGATGCCAGTCAGTGCCACATATGGTAACCGACGTGAAAGCCATGGGTGCCGACATGCTCGCTTTCAGCAGCCACAAAATGTGCGGACCCACAGGTGTTGGAGTGCTATGGGCACGCGAAGCCTTACTTGAGGCCATGCCCCCGTTTCTCGGGGGTGGCAGAATGATCAGCGAAGTCAGCCTAGACGGCTTTACTTATGCCGAACTACCCTATAAGTTCGAAGCTGGCACACCGCCCATTGTCGAAGTTATAGGTCTGGGGGCCGCCATAGATTTTTTAAATGCTATCGGTATGAACAAAATACGCGAGCACGAAATCAAACTCACTAATTATGCCTACAACGCACTCACCAAGCGATATGGCGACGACATCGTGGTTCACGGGCCGACCAGCCCCGAGTTGCGTGGTGCCACGTTTTCATTTGCTTTTCGCGACGTACACCCGCACGATGTAAGCCAGGTGCTCGACCAACACAACATATGCGTGCGCGCCGGGCATCACTGCGCCAAACCATTGATGCGGCTAATCGGTGCCAGTGCCACAGTACGCGCCAGTATGTATTTGTATTCCAACGAAACCGATGTAGACGCGCTAGTCGAGGCACTTGCCGACGTGAACGCTATTTTTTAGATTACCTACAAGCAACCTCGACGACTTCTATCGTGGTGTGATTCTCAAGTACTACCAGGCAACCTGGGGCAAAAAAACTCCGGAAATCGACCGCAAAAGACGCGAAAACCAGAGATAGACGCGCATATACATATATCTCTTAGTAGACTACACACATAAGTCTACCCTACTGGCAGGCGGAACGGCCGCCACACCCCTCAACTGCGGATGGTCGACGGCGGCAAAAACTCCGCATTTATTAGAAACAACCCATACATGTACGTTGGCGTACGTTGCAGGGGCAAGACCTTGCACCCTATCCGTGTGATTATGCCACTGAAGCAGCGGGCCACCTATATCCAACAAAAGAGGATCATACATAGAAACACCATACATTACGTACATAGCGGCAAGCAGCGTATACTTGTCATCTTTAAACCCGTAAAGCAAACTCTCCGGCCACCGCGAATCAAGTTGATGCTCGTCGTGCATGTTGTTAAAGTTGACAACATGCACGAAATCCCCGTAAATATTTTCAGCATTTTCCTCAGCCGGAGACAAAGCCGTAGGGATAAAACCATCCTCTAAGGCAGCGTCGTACACGATCCATCTTTGCAAACTAGTATACGTACTCTCAACTATATCTGCCGCCCAAACCTCTTGCTCGCGGGTCACCCCGGGAACCTGCGAAAAATCTGGTTTTTGTCCAACTATAAACTCCCGCGGCCAAGGACGAACCTGATCGTCTTGCTAACTAACACCCATAAAAACTACGCCCGTAAACACGGCAGATGTAACTAGCGCGATATGCAACTTGCCTAAAGCAATCTTATCGTGTTTTTTGTTTTTACGCATCCGAACATAATAAAACATTAAACACAACATAAGCAGCAAACTTACAATTATCGACATGCGCATATAATAAGACTATACCATAAAAGCGTATAGATACAGATATCTGGAAGTCGCATAAAGTTTTTCTACCATAAATCAACAGTAAAACAATAAAAAATCCCCGGAACGCTCGACCTTGACGGAAGAACAAACTGGGCGCGTGGTGTTGGTATGATCTTGGTTATGTATTAGATCAGCGCAGAGTTACTGAGCCGAGCCAACGCATCTCAGTAAACGTCCCGGTCTTTTCTACCAAGGTCAGTGACCAGACGCCTACGAAGGGCAAGACAACTGCCGCCTTACCGTTGACGAGAGGTACGGTCATCGTCGCGCCCATAATCTTATGCTTGAGCTCGGCCCGGACGAACGACGTTGATGGTGCCTTGAGCGTCATCGCGCCAATCTGGGATGCTGTCATTGTCGCGATCAACTTTTTTCCCGATGCCCTAATAGCGACCGTTGATCCTTTCCCGGAAGGTACTTTTACATTGATCGAAAACGTCGACGCGCCTGTCACCACATGACCATCGGCGCTAATCACGCTCCAGCGCAGCGCGTAGAACCCTGCAGGTAGTGATTTGATCGGAACGAGCACCTGGAGCGCACCTTGTTCCTCGCTGCGGTACGTGGTGGCAACAATATTTCCTTTGGCGTCAAGCAGTTGCACTCGTTTGGTATCCGCGGTTACCGGTTCGTTGAAGCGAATACTAAGTACTTGGGGTGCTGACGACAGTTGCGCAGCTGGTGCAGGAATAACGGTCGTCACGCTCGCGTGCGCAGAGACAGGTGGCACGCCAATTACTGACAGCGCACTGAGTGCCACGCATGTTGCGGCCAGTACACGCATGATATACTGCATATAGTACACCTGGGTGGTTCTGTGCTGCTTAGTTTTTAGTTTGACTATCATGGCGTGCTCCTTGTAGTGATCTCAAGGACACCTGTTGATGTCGTAAACGTGTCGACGGTCAGGTAAATGGTGAGTTGATAACTCCCTGATTCCGGGAAGTTGACTTCACCTGACATGACCACGCCGCCGGTCAGCGTTCCTCGTAGCCCAAAGATCTCGAGCTGTTCACTGTTGATCTCGAACTCGGCTTGCCCGATCTGGAGCGTTGCACCATCGGCTGCCTGGACGGTCACATGTAGCGGGCTGCTCTTCCCGTAGGGTGAGGCCGGGATGTGGATCTGCCCGATAGAGCCATCATCGAATACAATACTCTCCTTAATTTCGTCGCGAATAGCAAGGTCGTTCACTATGACCTCCTGCTCACCGGTAGGGGTTGGCGCCAACGTTGCCGCAGGCGGCACTTGTTCGAACCGCTCCGGGGTGTTGGTGGTAAGCGATGCGCTGAACACCGCAACCATGAACAGAAGTATAATCTCAGCAACTAGCGTCAGGCGGGCAGGGTGGCGAGCGCGACGTCGAATACGAAGATGGTGGAACGCACCGAGGAGCAGTGCGACGAGGACGAATGCTGTCTTGATACGTAACCGGTCACCATGCGTACCAGGCTCGAAGATGAAACCACTGGCTATAAGAAGCGCTGACGGGACGAGGACTCCTACACCTATGAGCGCGCGGCGACTGACAGCGCGCACTTCTGGCAGTGACGTTGCGGTAAATGCACCAAGGACTGCGGCGACCCAGACGAGCGCACCAAACAGGTGAAGTGACTGCGCGATGCGCATCAACCACGATGGTTCAAGCAGGAGCGGGTGACCAGCCACTAGTCCACTGAGTGCGAAGACCGCCGCCGCCGGCCAGACCAAGCGACTGCTAACTAGCAGTATCGCAGACGCCAGAACGGCAAACGTCATCGCTTTGACCTCGCCGACGCGAAACAGATTCGAGCCCAACACGTCAAATGCGTCAAGTAGACGTAGTGCCGGGAAAAGTCCGGCAAAGAGCGCGAAGGCGCGCAGAAACCGGGAGCGACGCCAGGCGGCCGCCAGCGCTACGACCAGCGCGAACCATCCGAGACTCTCCAGGGCACGGTCGAGCAGTATGCGAGGCGCACCGTCGGAGCCTTGGTTACCATTGGCGACAGGCCAGAGCGACGAGACAGCAGTAACAAGAGGGTCGCTTTGTTGCGGGGTTCCTACCGTAAAACCGAGCACACCGGCGACCGGATGACCGTCCGCGCTGACAACCTGCCAGCGGAGCTGATACGTACCTGAAGCAAGCATATCTGCTGGCGTAACACTCAGCACGTCCGTATCGAGCGTTGCGTCTGATCTTATATCAGCACCACTTGACATGCGCAGTTGACTTGACAGGTACGTAACCGGCTCATTGAATTCGAGCCGGATCTTTGTAGGTGCCACATCTAGAACTGCACCGTTAACTGGATCGGATGCAATCATATCTGCATGGGCCAGAGCAGGGGTTGAGTGTACCAGCACCATTGCAATAACCATGAGACCCATCAACGGGGGCGCGATGATACGCGACCATAGGTCGAGACGCGTACGAGCGCGACTATGCGATGTAGGGATGCTGGTCATAGTGTCATTTCTTTACCGGAGAGGAGGACCGGCAGACATATGCCTGCCGGTCCGTCCCCTGACTCAACGTCAGCCGTGGCTCGCGGAGCCACCTACAGTAGTTGAGGCGATGACCTTACCGCCGACCAAGACTTCGACGGTGGAACCGTCCTTGATCGCGTAGGCGCCCTTGCCGCGCTTGATCGCCTTGACAGAGAACTGAGCGTCTCCTGCACGATCAAGCTTAACCTTCTTGATAGTAGACACAGCAGCGTCGCCTGTGACACGGACCGTTGCAGTCTTGCCCCGATTAACGCTCGACGCATCGACGGTCAACATCGCGTTGTCATGGGTGAGCATAACGTCAACATCACCAGTCCAACGAGTAACTGTTTCAACCGCACCGTGACCTGTTGATGCTGCACTAACCTTTACGCTTGGTGCAGGTGATGCCAACGAATGGGAGTCCTCTCCGGCTGCAGGAATCTGATTCCACGCTAAGCTCGAGGCTCCACAGATCTGTATGACCGGTACATAGTAGGTCCCTGCTGTTGCAGGGAACTTGACTGCCAGACCAAAGTCGTCGAAGTTGCTATCAGGTAGGTTTCCGCCCGACCATGTAACTTCGCTGACGTTCTTCCCGTCAGCCTTTACAGTGCTAACGGACCAACCGGCTTTTGCTTGCGCTTTGACCGAAGCGAACCCATCCGGGATCTGCACCTTGATCGTGTCGGTTGCTGCACCCGCGCAGCCGTGCGGGATTCGAACAAACATTTGCCCGTAACCGTTAGCTGTAGGTGTCGAGCCGTAGAGTTGAACCGATGCGTGTGCATTGGCAGCACCGGTGGTGCTTAGAAATACCGCAGAAGCGGCGAGGGTGCCAAGGATTGCCTTGGCGGCGTTCTTTTTGAACGTATTCATGATAAACCTCCTATGGTGTTCATGTTACTTAGATATATATTGTTTCCCGGTCAGGTCCGCGTAGCGGCTGGTGTTGTACATACGGGTTGCCGCGAACGGCAGACAGGAACGACGGTGCGTTCAACGTCTTAAGACCCCTAACCGGGAATCGTGTCTCAAAACGAAGAGAGCGTGATCGCACCCCGGCGGGCCGGGGGACCACGGCCAGCGTGGCGAGTACTGATGCGTGAATAGAACATTTGGGAAAAGCTGGCGTAAACAGGAGTAGTGTCATGTATGGGCATGCAACTTGACGAGAAGAACGTCTCGAGTACGCGGCGGATACGAGTTAACAGCGGACTGGAGACCGCCAGTGTGACTAGACCGAGGACTACTGGTAGCCACGATGTCGACAGGTTGCGCAGCGCGCCGGAGAGCGTACCTTCATGAAGTACGCGCTCGATCAGCTCGATGCTGAGAAAACCCACCATGGATGTGGCGAGCATATAGCGGTGCGGGCTACGGGTAAAGCCACTGCGGGCGTTTACCCATGAGCTGACCAGTGCTACGGCTCCAGCAAATGCGAGGGCTGGGTAGAGCATCGAGAGCCAACCATGACCGGCACCGGACAATACGTGTCCGCGCGTTACGGGATCGTTGTACGCGAGTATGTAGCCGAACGTGTGCGACATCAGCACAGCCAGAGCCCCCCAAGCAGAGGTGAGGAGTGTCCTGATGCGCATGTGTATGATTGTTCCTCATGGCGGTTATTTGTCAATAAGCGCGCAGCGAGTTTGTGTGACCTGCAGTCTGTTAGTTGACAGCATAGATGTGGTAGTGGTCTTCCGATCAGATCACGTCACAGTTGACTAGATGCTCTGGCTTCTCCGACTACAATTGTTGCGCGGCACCAAGCCGCATAAATGCGCAGCAAGTGCGGTTGTGTTAGTGACACACAGTAACCAAAAGATATACACGACCTTCGTCAGCGATTTCGAGCGGACACACTAGAGCTACGGGTTTCACAGTCATATGATACGCGCCGCCGTCGTCTCGATGCATACATCACCTCTCATGCAGCCGGGTATTGGCGACGGCGGAGGCATGAACGTTTATGTACGCGAACTAGTCTCAGCTATGGCCCAGAAAGACGTACATTGCACCACATATACGCGTGCGTGGCGGAAAAGTTTACCAAAAGTTGTCGAGATCGAACCAAACCACAGAGTCGTGCACATTGAAGCCGGCGACTTCGATCTTTCGAAAGACGAACTGCTTGACATCGTAGATCCGTTCGCGCAACTGGTCGCCGAACACATCAAAGCAGCAGGAGGCGCGGATGTGCTTCATGCCAACTACTGGCTGTCCGGCCTAGCGGGCCATCGTCTTAAACACCAACTCGGTTTGCCCATGGTCACCACATTTCATACCTTGGCCCGAGTAAAAGCGCTGGGCGGCGATACGGAATCAATCATTCGCGAACGAGCCGAAATCGAGATTATTGGTTGCGCCGACGCGATCTGCGTGAGCTGCTCCGAAGAATTGAGCCAGTTCCAGGCACTCTACGGCCAATCGCCGGGCCTAGTCGCCGTTGCGTCACCGGGGGTAGCTACTCCGTTCTTCTCGCCCGGCGGTCGCCGGGGTGCTCGTCGCGCACTGGGCCGTGAAAACAAACCGTTGATTCTATTCGTCGGACGAATTCAACCGCTCAAAGGCGTTGACATCGCGGTGCGGACTCTGGCGAAAATAGAAAACAAAAACGCCGAATTGATGGTCGTCGGCGGTGCCAGTGGTTCGTTCGGCACGAGCGAGTTTGCGTACGTACACAAACTCGTTGGCGATTTGAAACTAGACGGCCGCGTTCATTTTGTCGAACCACAGCCGCATCATATACTCGCAACTTACTACCGTGCGGCCGACGCAGTGCTGGTACCGTCGCGCAGCGAGAGTTTCGGACTAGTTGCCCTCGAAGCAGCGGCATGTGGTATACCGGTTGTCGCAAGCGCTGTCGGCGGGCTACTCGATCTGGTCGAACACCGGCGCACGGGCTTCTTGGTGAAAGACCGCAATCCGGAAGAATTCGCAAAATATGTCGACCTACTGTTGACAGACCCGTTACTCAGTGAGACAATAGGCAATCGCGCCGCACAACGAGCGAAAAGTTATTCATGGTCTGCAACGGCGGACAGCGTCATAGACGTGTACAGATCGCTTCTAGCCAGCCGGATCATCAGCTGTTGAATCTCTGACAGGTATACCAACAAAAATTGCGCACATACCCGTCTTGAAACGAAACTCGAACCAACGCTCAGCAGTTTGCGACCCGATAGGAATCGAAAATATACGACAAAAAATAACTCATATACGCCACAGGTATGTGCCAGAAGTTAAATAGTTAAATAGAGAAAGCCCGCACCGGACGCACGTAGTACGTGCTGTTCTTGTAAGCGTTGTACTGAAGGCCACCGTGGAAATCCTGGGTCCACGCGGTGACGGCGCCGTACTCAGAAGAACTCCAGAAGTTGTCAGTCGAAAAACCACCAACTATCTTTCGGTTAAGGTACAGTTGATTCAATTCGTTTTTTGACGGCAAATACCAGTCCGTACAACCACCATACGAATAGTTACGGCAGGCAGCGACACCTTCCTCCCAGGTAAACTGGCCTATATCCTCAGGAGCGGCTTCCAGGTATCTTCCTGACTCGGCATAGAAGATTATACCGCCGCCGGGGCCTACTTGGCCGATTATATAACGTTCGATGGCAGCGTCGCGGACGTCCTTGTCAGACCTATTCAAAGCAAGTTGTTCGGCGGCAGCTTCGCGGATATCCTTCTCATGGTCATTCAAAGCAACTTGGCCGAGAACGGTTTGATCCGTCACACGTCTGGTGGCAGCCCAGCTGACATCCGCGTCAGGGTCATTAAAAGCAATTTGGCGGAGAACAGTTTGATCGGTCACGCGTTCGATGGCAGCCAGGCGGACATACTTGTCAGGGTCATTCAAAGCAAGTTCGCGGAGAAGGGCCTGATCGGTTACACTTTCGACGGCAGCCAGGCGGACATACTTGTCAGGGTCATTCAAAGCAATTTGGCGGAGAAGGGCCTGATCGGTTACACGTTTGACGGCAGCCCGGCGGACATACTCGTCAGAGCCATTCAAAGCAAGTTCGCGGAGAACAGTTTGATCGGTCACGTTTCCCACGGCAAGCATGCGGGCATACTTGTCAGAGTCATTCAAAGCAATTTGGCGGAGAACAGTTTGATCGGTCACATGCCTCATGGCAGCCCGGCGGACATACTCGTCAGAGTCGTTCAAAGCAATTTGGCCGAGAACGGTTTGATCCGTCACACGTTCCGCGGCAGCCAGGCGGATAGACTTGTCAGAGTCATTCGAAGCAATTTGGCCGAGAACGGTTTGATCCGTCACATGCCTCATGGCGTCCAGGCGGACATCCTTGTCAGAGCCATTCAAAGCAATTTGGCCGAGAACGGTTTGATCCATCACACGTTCCGCGGCAGCCCTGCGGACAGCCTCGTCGGAGTCATCCATAGCAATTTGGCGGAGAACGGTTTGATCCGTCACATGCCTCATGGCAGCCAGGCGGACATACTCGTCAGAGTCGTTCAAAGCAA
>SXGQ01589943.1_pt1 | contig 14637 bp, 11 predicted proteins | sample 3178371 | NCBI WGS metagenome assembly SXGQ01 (sample SAMN11356859, study PRJNA531348) | freshwater metagenome | isolation source: freshwater sample F1-20 | place: China: Fuxian Lake, Yuxi | collected 2017-12-25
AAAACGACGCCGAATTTCTTGGCGAACTCGACGGAGCGCGACTGCATTACTTTGCTGCCGCTGCTCGCCATCTCAAGCATCTCGTCGAAGCTGATTTCATCGAGCTTCTTCGCCGTGGGCACGACGCGCGGGTCGCACGTATAGACGCCGTCCACGTCGGTATAAATCTGGCAGACATCGGCCTTGATCGCCGCCGCGATGGCGATGGCGGTGAGGTCGCTGCCGCCGCGGCCGAGTGTGGTGATGCGGTGATCCTTCGTCTGGCCCTGAAAACCGGCGACGATGCAGATGTAGCCTTCGTCGAGATACTGCTTGAGCTGCTTCGGAGTGAGGTCGGAGATTTTGGCCCTCGTGTGGACGCCGTCCGTGACGATTCCGGCCTGCGCGCCGGTGAGGGAGATGGCTTTATTGCCCATCGCATTAATCGCCATGGCCGTGAGCGCGATGGTCGTCTGCTCGCCGGTCGCGAGGAGGACGTCCATCTCGCGCTCCTCGGGCGTCGGCGAGACTTCGCGGGCGAGCTTGATGAGCGAATCGGTGACGCCGCTCATGGCGCTGACGACGGCGACAACGCCGTGGCCCTGCTCCTGGGTCTCGATGACGCGACGCGCCACGTTCTTAATCCGCTCGGGATTACCGACACTGGTGCCGCCGTATTTTTGGACGATCAAACTCATTGGAAAAATGGGCGCGGAGACTTGCGCGACAGAAGCCGCGTGTCAAATGCGGGATGCGGGAAAAAACGGCGTCTACCGCCTGTGCCCGTCGTCCAGCCGAAGAAGCACGTTCTTAATATCCGGAAACTCCAATCGCCCAAAAGACCAACTCCCGCCTTCGTGGCGGACGTTGATAAAGGAATAGCCATCGCCGGGGAGTCTGATGGCGACTTTTCCATCATCGCCGGTGCTCCCACGGAAAGTCGGGCCTGAATTGTAAGCAACCGCGACGTTTGCGCGCCCGACCGGCGTTCCGTCCTGCGAGACGACCGAGACCGTGAGTGTGAGTTCTTTCGTGGAGGACTCTGTAGAACTCGCAGGCGCAGGTCGCGGAGCGATGGTTTGGTGAATATCATCCTCCGAGTCATACTCGCCATCGGCACCCGCACTCCGAACGACCGCCGCGCCATCGCGCAACTCGTAACGAATCGCCCTCCGCCATGCGTCGATGGTCGGCGGGTCGGCGGGCGAGTACTCCTTGATGGGGCCGCCCCCAGCGGGCGCTCCGAGAAGGACTCGCAAGCCCTCGTGCGCTGTCGGCAGCCTTCCATTCTCCGCTTCGAAAGCCCACAAACCGGCACTCAATAGCTCGACTCTGGTTTTCGTTTGCGCAGCGGCATTTATCGCAAAAGCAGCACGCCGCTTGAATTCAAACACGCAAACCGCTCCGATAAAGAACGCGAAGATGACGAAGAAAATCAGATTTCGTTTCATTTGGCCGCCGAATCAAAAGGATACGTCCGCGCAAGAGATATCCAGAACGACAAACGTGCAAGCGGCTTGTGATTCAAACGTCCGCTCGCATAGCGTCGGCCCGTGAATTTGGAAACGCCACTCGTCGCGCTCGATTTCCTGCCGCAGGTGCGGGCCAGGCAGCTTTCCCGTTTCGGGTTGCCAACGGTGGGCGATTTGCTGCTGCATTTTCCGAGGCGCTACGAAGACCGGCGGCAGTTCGACGAGTTCCCCACGGACACCACGGAGGGCGCGGTCTGCGTGTGCGGCATAGTCGCCCGCTCGCAGTTGCGCCGCATCCGTGGCTCGCAGCGGATGTTTGACGTCATCCTCGAAGACGGACGCGGCACTGCCATCGGCGGGCGGCTGATGCTGCGCTGGTTCAATTCACCGTGGGTGGAAAAGATGTTCGCGCACGGCCAGCGGGTGGTTGTTTACGGCAAGCCGAAACGCAGCGGAACGAACATGGTGATTTCGCATCCGGACTTCGAAGTCGTGGAAAACGATGCCGACGAAAGCATCCACCTCAAACGCATCGCGCCCATCCACGGAGCGACCGAGGGAATCACGCCGCGGCTCATCCGGTGGATTATCTGGAAAGTGCTGGAGCGGCTTACCGATGCGGACATTCCCACGCTGCTGCCTGCAAAGCTGGACCCCACGCCGCGCGCTTGGGCACTGCGGCAGATGCATTTTCCGGAAAGCTTCGAGGCGCTGGAGAAAGCCCGGCGTCATCTCGTGCTGGAGGAGTTCTTCCGCATGCAACTCGCCGTTGCATCGAGTCGAGCAGAACATCAGCGCGAGCCGGGCGCGGCGCATTGCGGCAGCGGCGAGCTGATGCGCAGGCTGCACGAATCGCTCCCCTTCCCGCTTACCGGCGCGCAGCAGCGGGCCATCGGGGAAATCCGCCGCGACCTAGCTTCGCCGCATCCGATGAACCGGCTTCTCCACGGCGACGTCGGCGCCGGCAAAACGCTCGTGGCGATGAGCGCGATGCTGCTTTGCGTGGAAGCCGGTTTTCAGGCGGCGCTGATGGCTCCCACGCAGATTCTCGCCGAGCAGCATTACCTAAACTTCAAACGCCTGCTGGACCCGCTCGGCATCCGCGTCGCGCTACGCACCGGCTCGCGACGCGAAGGGCAGGAAGCGCTCGACGGCTCGCTTTTCGGACCGGACGACGCGCCGCAGATTCTCATCGGCACGCATGCGCTGCTCTACGAGGGCGCTGGTTTTACAAAGCTGGGACTCGCCGTAATTGATGAGCAGCACAAGTTCGGCGTGATGCAGCGCGCAAAGCTCCGCGAGCAGGCGGGTGAAATCGCTCCGGATGTGCTCGTGATGACTGCGACGCCCATTCCGCGCACACTCACGATGACGCTTTACGGGGACCTCGACGTTTCGATTCTCGACGAGTTGCCCGCAGGCCGCGGCAAGATCATTACCGGCATCCGCCCGCCATCGAAGCTGCCTGATGCTGCGAAATTCATCCGCTCCGAACTCGAAGCAGGCCGGCAATGCTACATCGTCTATCCGCTCGTGGAGGAAAGCGAGAAGCTCGAAGCCAAGGCCGCGAGTGCCGAGTTCGCGAAGTGGAGCGAGATGCTGGCACCGATGCGCTGCGAGCTGCTTCACGGCCGCGTGCCGCCGGAGGAAAAGGAGGCTATCATGGACCGCTTCCGCCGCGGCGAATCCAAGGCACTCATCGCGACGACCGTGATCGAAGTCGGTGTGGACGTGCCGAACGCGACCGTGATGCTCATCGAAAACGCCGAGCGCTTTGGCCTCGCACAACTCCACCAACTCCGTGGTCGCATCGGACGCGGCGGGCACAAGAGCTACTGCGTCCTCATCACCAGCGCGGAGGACGCTGAGTCCGTCGCAAAACTCCAGGTGCTCGTGGATACGATCGACGGCTTTCGCGTCGCCGAGGAAGACCTCAAGCAACGCGGCTGGGGCAACCTCCTCGGCACCGAGCAAGCAGGAAAGAGCGGCTTCCGCCTCGGCGATCCCGTCGCGCAACTCGACCTCATGCAGCTCGCGCGAAATCATGCGTTCCTCGTCTTCGAACACGACCCTGCGTTGGAGCGTCCCGAAAACGCCGGCGCGCGCCAACTGCTCGCCGCAGCGAGGAACTCCGCGTTTGCGCAGGTGAGTTGATCCTCATTCTACACATATACACCGCTTCCATGTCCGCCGTTCTACTCCGATTCGCAGCGCTCTCGTTGATTCTCGCGTTCACAAATCTGGCTGCCGCGGAGAAACCCAACGTCCTGCTGATCTGTGTGGATGATTTGAAACCCGCGCTGGGATGCTACGGCGACAAGCTCGCGAAATCGCCGAACATCGACCGCCTCGCGGCGCGTGGAATGCGGTTCGACCTCGCTTATTGCAATCAGGCGGTCTGCGCACCTTCGCGCAACAGCCTTCTGACAGGCTCGCGCTCGACCTCGCTCGGAATCTACGGACTTTCGCAAAACTTCCGCGAACGCGCTCCGGATGCGGTGACGATGACGCAACACTTCATGAAGCACGGCTACCGTGCGGAGGCGGTCGGAAAGATTCTCCACTCCGGCCATGGCAATCACGACGATGAAGCTTCGTGGAGCGTCCCGACTGTGAAGGAGAAGGTGGTGGAATATCTAGACCCGAAGAACTCGGCAAACGGCCAACTCACGCGCGAGGAAGCCTATTTCACCAATCAAAAGCTCGACGAGATCCGCGAGCTTCCACGCGGCGCAGCGATCGAGATTTCCGATGTTCCCGACAATGCCTACGCCGATGGCCGCATCGCAGACACCGGCATCGTCCGTCTTCGCGACGCAAAGAAGCGCGGGACTCCATTTTTTCTCGCGCTCGGATTCGTGAAGCCGCATCTCCCGCTCACGGCACCGAAGAAGTATTTCGACCTGCACGACCCGCAGAAGTTCCCGCTCGCACCGTTCCAGAATCCACCCGAAGGCGCTCCAAAGTATGCGGGAAAATCCGGCGGCGAGATCGTGAATTACGATCCTCTCAGCGTCGCGAACCTGCGCGAGGAGGCGCGCCAGCGCGAACTCATTCACGCCTACTATGCGTGCGTGAGTTTCGTGGACGCACAGCTCGGTCGCGTGCTCGATGAACTCGACCGGCTTGGACTCACTCAGAATACAATCGTCGTTCTCTGGGGTGACCACGGCTGGCACCTAGGCGACCACGGAATCTGGACAAAGCACACAAATTACGAGCAGGCGAACCGGATCCCGCTCATCATCGCCGCACCCGGCGTCGGCAAGGCCGGAGCCACGCGGCAGCCTGCGGAGACCGTGGATATTTTTCCCACGCTCGCAGAACTCGCAGGACTTCCCGCGCCGCTCGGCCCACAGAAAATTGACGGCCTCAGCCTTGCCCCAGTTCTCCGCGATCCGGAAAAACTCATTCGCGACCATGCGACACACTGCTATCCGCGTGGCGAACGCATCGGACGCGCGATTCGCACCGCACGATACCGGCTCGTGGAATGGAAAGTTCCCGGTGCAGCGCCCGAGACTGCGGATCTCGAACTCTACGACTACGAAACGGACCCGCTGGAAACAAAGAACCTCGCGACGTCGCAGCCAGCAGTCGTCGCGGAGTTGCGCATCATTCTTGCGCGACAGCCGGAGGCGAGGAAGTAGCCAGTAGCCAGTAGTCATAACGCACGCGACGGGCGACCGCCCACTGCCCACTGCCCACTGCCAACTGCCAACTGCCTACTATCGCGAGACGCACGCCGTCCCGCAGCCGCTTCCACAGCATTTCGGCTTCAGCGCTTGTGCGGACGGTGTCACGGCGAGACCGCCTTTCGACGTGCAACGCAGCTCGGATGGCATCGCGAGACCGACGGCGTACACGGCGTCGATGGTTTCATCGAGCGGGATGTAGTTTGTGTAACCACCAAGAATGAGGTCGGCGTTGACGAATGCATTTGCAGCCGCGGCGCCGTTGCGCGTGTGGCAGGGAATCTCGACCATTCCGTGCAACAGATCGCACACCGTTCCCATCGTGTTCTGAAAACCAATCGCCGCTGCGTCGCATGCCTGTTTCGCGGTCCCGTCGACTGCATCCACCACAGCCGCCGCGGCCATTGCGCCGGATGCTCCGATTTCCACCTGGCAGCCCGCGACCTCCGCGGCGAAGGTGCCGCGGATTGCGAGAATCATCCCCACCGCGCCGGCTGCGAGCAACGCCTCGGCGATTTGCCTGCGCGAGAGTGAACGCTCCTCGGCGAGCGTCACCATCGTGCCGGGAATCACTCCCGCCGAACCACCGGTCGGCGCAGCGCAGACGACGCCCATCGCACCGTCCACATGCATCACCGCGAGCGCACGAGCAGCAGCGCGGGTGTGGAGGCTGCGCACTGAAAGGCGTCCTTCCGCTTCCGCCTGAAAAATGGAGCCTGCGCAGCTAGGCAGGAGTTGCAGACCGGTGAACGCCGGGTCCAACCCGCGCTCCACGGAGCGGACCATCACGTCGTAGCGGCGCAGCATTTCCTCGATCACGTCGTCCTCGCTCATGCCGAGCAACTGCGCCTCGTGCGCGAGTGCGATTTTGCCAAGCGACCAATTGCGTTCCGCCGCGATGCGTAGAATATCCGCCGAACTGGAGAAAAGCGGCCGGCCCTTCTGTACGAAATAAACGGGCTTCGATTCCCACACCAGAGGTCCGCCGGCGAGCGTGTACAAACGGGCGAGCACGCTTTGGGAAATCCCGTGCTTGCGACGCACTGTGATTCGCGCGACACCACCCACCGACTGCACCGCCGGGGCTTCCAGCAGCCCGCCGTCTTCACCGAGCAAGGCAACCGCAGCCGCAGTTTGCGAAGCAGGGACTTCGACAAGCGATTCCCATGAGGTGCCATTAAATAGAACAGGCCGACCATCAATGCTCGTGATCTCCACCTCGCCGCCGCCAATCGAGCGCGCGACGATGTGCACACGACGACCATCCTGCGCCGTGAGATCGAGGTCCGTCGTATTCGGGTGATCCGCGCCTGGCAACTTGCGCACTTCGTACCGCAAATCCATGCCTGCTCCGGGCGCATCGGTCAGCGCGGTGAAGAATGCCTCATCCGTCAGCGGACGATCCATCATCCCCATCGCAAATCCACGGTCGGCGCCCTGCGGCTCGTAGGTTGCGGCATAGGATCCGTCGGGATCAAACGCCAGCACTGCTTTCTTCGGAGTGCCACCGACCATCGAACGCACCATCGAGCCAATGTGAAACGCGCCGGCGGTGTGGGAACTGGAAGGCCCGCGCATGACGGGACCGAGGACGTGGTTGAAAATGCTGACAGTCTTCATGATTACCGTGCGAGTCTCCGCGATTCCCCACCGAGCAACAACTCCGCATATGGGCAAATCCAGCCCCTGCATGGGGGAAGCAGAGATTTGCTGCTAGGGCTCCGCGAGCCGACTGGCTGCATCCGTATCACGCCCTAGATATCGCGCACCAATCAGCCAAAGCACACTCGCGAGTACCATCATGAGCGAGACGAGAAAAAACGCCGTTTCCCAGTTTGTGTGTCGTTTTACGTATCCGACGAGCGGCGGCGAAATTGCATCACCGAGCGCGTGGATGAAGAAGATATTCAAAGCAAATGCGGAAGCGCGCATCCGCGAGCCCGTCACATTCGCGAGCGCCGTGTTGGCCGGGCCGGTGTTGAAAAACAGGAAGAACACCGCCCCAAAAACCGCGAACCAAGCGTACGGGAATGGAAGGTAAATCATCAAGATGGTGCACGGGAAAGCGAGCGCGATAGCCACGCCGGAGATGATGAAATACGACCCCGACCACCGCTTCCGCAGTTTATCCCCCAGCCATCCACCGGCGAACGTGGATAAAATGCCGGCCACCACCACGATCACTCCGAACGTCGTATTAACGTCGTTCAGGAGCGAATTTTGCGACTGCCCGGGGTCAAGCTTGCTCACTCGTTCGAGCATATATTTTGGAATCCAAAACGAGATGCCACCGATCGCAAACGTCATTGCCGTCATCGCTGCTGTGTTCAGCGTGTAGGACGGAATCCGCAGGATTGCTTTCGCATCAGCAAGGATTGAAGGACGTTTTGCATCCACCGGCTGCGGCGGACGCGGGTCCTTCATTCGGAAACAAATCGCGGACAGAATCAGGCCGGGAATCACCGCGAAGTAGAACGCATGCCGCCATCCCCACATATCGTTGATTTTCCCGCCAATCACGTAACCGAGCGCGCTGCCTACCGGGATTGCCAGGTAGAACAGCGCCATGACCCGGCCGCGCTTCTCGATCGGGTAATAATCGGCGATCAGCGCCGGAGCCGCCGGACCGTATCCAGCTTCACCAAAACCCACCGCGATACGCGACAGCACGAGCGCCATGTAGCCGGCTGCCAGACCCGTCCAACCACTCGCCAGGCTCCACACAAGCACGCTGGCAGCGATGATTGTCCATCGTGAAACTCGCTCCGAAAGCCGCCCGAGAATGGGCGCCCCGATCATGTAAGCGTAGAGGAACGCCGAAGCGAGAAGGCCGGTTTTGCCCTCATCCAACCCGAACTCCTTGCTCAGCGGCGGCTCCACGGCAGCGAGCAACTGGCGATCGATGTAGTTCAAAAGATTCATCGCCAGCAGAAGGCCCAGCGCGAGCCCCGCACCACGCGTATTGCCCCCGGCAGCCGGTGCCTTTTCCTGTGATTCCGCCATTTGCTGGAAAGGGTGGAGCGGAGCGGGCGGCAAAGGTCAAAACTTCAATTTCGAGACTCGTATCGGGCACCGGCGACGGATTTTGCTTTCTTCGTTAACATAATGGCCCGCTGAATGCTATCTCATGCCCGCATACAATTTTAATGAACGACAGCCCGGCCAATTTTTTACTCCTTGAGGACATAGCCACCGTCCAGTTTTTCGTGCGTAATGCCCTGTCGTCGCTGCCAAAGCCATACAACCTTCTGACGGCGGGCTCCCTTGCGGAGGCCCGCAAACTCGTGGAGGAGAAATCAATCGACCTTTTCATCGTCGATATCGGACTGCCCGATGGCGATGGTATCGATTTTCTTTGCGAGATGGCCATCACACAGCCGCAGGCGACCGCAATCATCGTTACGGCAAGTCCGACCGAGGATAACCGGGCCCGCGCCGAGCAACTCGGAATCGTGCAGTTACTATCAAAGCCGATCAATCGAGAGAAACTCGTCGACGCGGTTTCGAAACTCCTCGGATGGACCTCCGCCACTGCGAACCCGACCGCTCCCGCATTCCGCGCCACGCTCAGCGGCCTTACGCCTATCGACATCGTCCAACTCAAGTGCATGAGCGCCTCCACCGGCATTCTGGAGTTCACGAATTCGGCGGGTGTCGGGCGCGTGTACTTCGACAGGGGCAATGTAATTCATGCGACTGTCCGGACACTTTCCGGCGGAAGCGCGATCGGGATCAATGCGTTCGAAACCATCGTTGGATGGAAAAGCGGCAAAGTCTCCGACGTTCAGGACACCAACCCGTGCCCGCAAACCATCCGGACCGGCTGGCAGTCGCTCCTGCTCGAAGTGGCCCAGCGCCAGGACGAGCACGCGGCCTGAGCAATCCTAGCCGACCGTCCATCCCTCGCCGGCACGCAGCACGCGGAAGGTGACTCCGAGGGATTTGCATGCAGGGATGAATTCCTCGGCGGGATCCGCGGTGTTGAATTCGAACATCTCAAAGTGATGAGGCACAGCCCATCGTGCACCAATCTCCGAGGCGAGAGCGGCGGCTTCCGTTCCATTCAGATTTCCCGCCACCCGGCGCTCGGGGCGGTTTCCGTTGATTGGAAGAAATGCCACATCCACGGCGTATTCCGAGAGTGTCTCCGCGAGTCCGGGGTAAAGGAGCGTGTCTCCGCTATGATAAAGCGTCCACGGGCCGCGGCGGATGATATAGCCGAGAAACTGGTGCCGCCCAGCCTCATCGGTCTGGCGCTCGTTGTGCGCGGATGCGATTCCAGTAATCTGCCAGCCCGCCACCACAACGGTGCGCGCGTCGTCGAGACCAATCGGCCAGGCCGGCTCGCACCCTAGCCTCGCAGCGACAAAATCGCGGTTGGCCTCGGGAATTACAAACTGCACACCGGAATTAGCTTCGAAAAGCGGGAGCAGTGTGGCGGCATCAAGATGATCGGTGTGATTGTGCGAACTCGTCACCACATCGATTCCGCGCAACGCGCCGGGCAGAACCACCCGCTCGGTCATCCGCGTGTGCGGCTTGTCGGTGGCCGCGTATTTTTCGGTCAGCGAATCGGAGAGATACGGGTCGAGCAGCAGCAGCGAACCAGCGTGGCGCAAAAGAAATCCGCTTTGACCGAGCCACCAGATGCGCAGTTCGTCAGCCGAAGCCGCCGGTCGGGCGATATCTGCCAGTAGCGCGCCGTCCTTCTGAAATGCAGGAATCACCGAATAAGCCCGAAGTGCGAGCCGCCAGTCCGGAGAAACGGCCAGTAAACGAGGAACCCGGACCCGCACATATTGCTCTCGGGAACTGGTCCAAAGTAGCGACCATCTTTGCTGAAGTAGCTGTTGTCTCCAAGCGGGAAGTACGAGCGCTGCGGGACTACGAACTTCTGCCGCGGGTCAGCCATGTTGTAGGGCTGGAAATCGGCCGGCCCCACACTGTAGCCCATGTATCCACCGCCGACCGGATTCGTCCGCGTTCCCTCGGCAACCCTCTTGAATCCGGGTTCCTCGCCGGGAGCTCCATTGACGTAGAGGTGCGGAGGCGCAATCGAGAGTTCGTCACCGGGCACACCGGCGAGTCGCTTGATGTAGAATTGGGAAGGCTGTCTCGGTGGCGGACCGGGATTGCCCAGACCGGCGATATTCTGCGTCAAAAACACGATCACTTCACCGCGCGTCGGCTTTCGGAAATGATAGATGAACTTGTTCACGAACACGTGGTCACCCGTGTCGGTGTAGCCACGAATAATCGGCTCACCTTTGGACACGCGCATGGTGCGAATGAGGTTCTGCTTCACCGGGTCCACGTGCTCGTTCACAAAATACTCGTTGCCCTTGTCGGTCTTGATTCGGGTGTAGGTGAAAAAGTTCCGCGGAAACGGCCTGTTTGCGTTGTCGACATCGATGATCTGCTCGTCATCCTTGGCAATGACCTCGTGCCACGAGCGTCCATGCGTCGCAAACTGCAGCACCCGCATCGCGATGTTCGGAATCGAATCCGTCTGCGCTCCGGTAATTCCCTTCAGCGTCGGGGACATCGACGAAGTCGGAATCGTAAACGGCTGCACGATGTAAGTCCGGATGCCCAGCGCCACGATGATGGCCACAAGCACGACCTCCACGTTCTCCGAAATCCATGCGTTTGGCCCCATCGGGCAGTGAACCTTGCAAAACTCCTCGATGGCCTTTTCGCACGCATCCACGCCGGTCTTGTTCTTCTTCCTCACCTCGTCCTTCAGCGAGGCGATCAAACGCTCCATTTCAGAAGTCGCCTCGGCGGACCAAAGGTCGCGGTTGTAGGCGAGTTTCTTCTCGGCCGCCTTCACGTAGAGACGACCCTGCTTGATGAATTTAGGTGTGAGAAAAAACATGCGGCGCGTGAGTTAAACGGTGGCGCGCCGCATGGCAATGCCTTCTATGACCCGCTCAACGGCAGTGCCGGACGTGGTGATGCCGCACGTAAGTGTAGCCGAAACCGAAGCCGACGGGCTCATACCACGGAAACGGGTCCACATAGATCGCCCGCGGCACGGAACGCCAGTATACGTATCGGTCGGAGGCCCGCATCAGCGCTTCGCGAACCCGCTCCGGGACATTCGCGGCGCGGAGTCGCTCCATATCCTCCTTCCGCACTTCGTAATCTATGCCGATGGAGTCGAGGTGCCGGATGGCCACGCTTTCCGGGATGCCGCGCTTTTTCAGATCGATCAGGTCGCTCGGAGTCAGCGGCGTGTTTTTAGAAAGATGCGCAACCGTCTCGGGATGAACACCCGCGGCGCGAATGGTGGCGAGTTGCTGCCTCGGATGGATGGAGCAGCCCGCGAGCGATGCGACTGCGACTGCGGCGAAAAGTGCGGTTTTCATGCGGCCGAAAGGTGCCACGCGAAACGCCGATTCGCAAGCGATGCGAGGCTCGAAATTCACACAATCTTCGCTTTTGGCGCGGCTCCAGCTTGCGCAATGGACCTCAATGCGCGACTTTCACGATTCGCTGCCTCTGCAGCGCAGCCAACCAACAATGCAGTTACCGTATCAAGTCACGACGTTTGAAAACGGCGTGCGCCTAGCGACCGTCGAAATGCCCCACATGCGCAGCGTGAGCGCAGGATGGTGGGTGGGCGTCGGCGGCCGGCACGAGCGCGAGCGGGAAAGCGGCATCTCCCATTTCGTCGAGCATCTGCTCTTTAAAGGCACGAAACGCCGGAACCCGCGGCAAATCACGGCTGATGTCGAGGGCGTCGGGGGATATCTCAATGCTTTCACGACCGAAGACCACACGTGCTACTACGCCAAGGCTGCAGCGCGGCACTTCGGCAGGCTTTGCGACGTGCTCGGCGACATGCTGCTGGACTCGACTTTTCCCGCCGCGGAAATCGAGCGCGAACGGGAAGTCATCCGCGAAGAAATCCACATGTACCGGGACCAGCCGGCGCAGCACGTTCACGAACTTCTCACCGCGACGCTGTGGCCGAAGCACCCGCTGGGGCGGCCGCTCACCGGTTCCGCAGAATCCGTCTCCAGCATAACGCGCAACGACATCCTCGCATTCCGCGAGCGCACGTATAACGGCGCGAACACCGTGCTCACCGTCGCAGGACCGATCAAACACGCGGAAGCCGTGGAGCGATTCGGCCCGTGGGCACGGCGCGTCCCGCGCGGCAGGCGTCCGCGCTTTGAACGCTCACCCGCTTTGCCCTCGCGACCGGCGGTTTCGCTTCACACGCATGATACGGAACAGACGCACCTCGCGATGGGCTTCCACACTTGGGGACGCTCGGACGAGCGCCGCTACGCGCTCAAGCTGCTCAGCGTCATCCTCGGCGAAAACATGAGCTCGCGGCTTTTTCAGAAACTGCGCGAGCGCCACGGCTATTGCTACAGCATCAGTTGCGGGATGGTGACGCTCGAAGACACCGGAGCATTGCAAATCAGCGCAGGACTTGACCCCGCGAAACTCGAACCCGCGATCCGGTGCATTGTGAAAGAAATCGCAGCCCTCGCCGAGCGCGGCCCGACGCGCAAGGAACTGCAGATGGCGCAGGACTACACGATCGGCCAGACGCTCATGGGTCTCGAGAGCACCACGAACCAGATCATGTGGATGGGCGAGAGCCTGCTCTCCTACAAGAACGTCCTCCGGCCGGATGACGTGGAACACAAAATCCACGCCGTCCAGCCGCGCGACATCCGCAACGTCGCGGCCGAGTGCCGCAAACGTGCGCGCATCGGCGTCGCAGTGGTCGGCAAAGTGACGGACGCCGCGCCCATCACCGGCTGGCTCTAGTCACGCCGCGCGAAATTCCCGCAAACACCCCGCTTGATGCGCGCGGGTAAATTGCACACATTCCGGCGCATGAAACGACTCGCGCTCATCTCCGCACTCCTGCTCGGCCTTTTCGCATCCGCTCCGGCGGCCATCAAACGCGACCCGGCCGATGTCTTGAAGGAAAGCCAGGAGGCATTTGAAAAGCGGGACTTCGACCGCGCGATCAAGCTCCTCACGCAGGCCATCGACGCAAATCCCAAACTCGCTCCCGCCATCGTACTCCGTGGCTTTGCCTACGCGGCAAAAGAGGAATACGAAAAGGCCGTCGCCGACTACACCGAGGCCCTCAAACTCCAGCCCGGCGACGTCCGCCCGCTCAATTTCCGCGCTGCCACCTATCAGGCGATGAAGGCTTGGGACAAAGCCATCGCCGACTACACCGACCTAATCAAACGCTCGCCCGACGACATCGAACCGCTTTGCAACCGCGGCATCTGCCACGCGCAGGCGGGCGATGACAAAAAGGCGTTCGAAGACTTCAACAAAGCCGTCGAAGTCGCTCCGAAAAACCCCATTCCCCGGCAACTCCGCGGTTCCGCACATGCCGACGCCGGGCGCGTCACCGAGGCGCTTGCCGATTTCAAGGAAGCCATCGAGCTCGATCCGAACAACCCGCAGTCCTACCTCTACCGCGCCCGTGTTTACCTCGTGGAGAACCAGGCCGAGGACGCGCTGCTCGACTTCGAGGAAGCCCTCCGCCGTGCCCCGGAACTCACCGGCGCGGCAAACGACTACGCATGGACTCTCGCGACCAATCCCAACGACAAAATCCGCGACGGTCGCAAGGCCATCAAATACGCGAAGGATGCCTGCCATGCCTCCGACTACAAACACGCGCCGACCATCGACACGCTCGCAGCCGCCTACGCCGAAGCCGGAGAATGGGAGGAGGCCGTGAAGTGGCAGGAGGAAGCAGCGAAGCTCGCCGAAAAATCCCATCCGAAGGACGTAAAGGGCATGAAAGAACGCCTCATGCTCTATAAGGAAAAGCGCCCTTACCGCGAAGACCCGCGCAAGGAAATGGAGCGCCTCAAGAACGAGAAGCTCTGACCCTCGCAAGCGAATTGATTCGCCACGCATCCCGGTAAATTGCTACACGCCGGGATGCAGAAACGTCCATTTACCGAGCTCGGCCTGTCGCCGGAGCTTCTCAAGGCAGTCGAACACGTAGGTTACGAAATCGCCTCGCCCATTCAATCCGCCGCCGTTCCCGTGTTGCTTGAAGGGCGCGACGTCGTCGGCCAGTCGCAGACCGGCTCCGGCAAAACCGCGGCTTTTGCGCTCCCCGCAATTCAGAAAGTGGACCCCGCGCTGAAGGCGCCGCAAATCCTCATTCTCTGCCCGACCCGCGAGCTCGCGGTGCAGGTCGCCGAGGAAGTCGCGCGGCTCGCAGCGTTCAAGAAGGGCGTCCGCGAACTCCCCATTTACGGCGGTGCGAGCTACGAGCGGCAGTTCTACGGACTGAAGAACGGTGCGCAAATCATCATCGGCACGCCGGGACGCGTGATGGATCACATCGAGCGCAAATCGCTTTCCATGGAGCACATCAAAATGGTCGTCCTCGACGAAGCCGACCGCATGCTCGACCTCGGCTTCTCGACCGAACTCGATGCCGTCTTCGCCGCCCTGCCCAAGAAGCGCCAAACGCTGCTCTTCTC
>SXGQ01056570.1_pt1 | contig 14636 bp, 15 predicted proteins | sample 3178371 | NCBI WGS metagenome assembly SXGQ01 (sample SAMN11356859, study PRJNA531348) | freshwater metagenome | isolation source: freshwater sample F1-20 | place: China: Fuxian Lake, Yuxi | collected 2017-12-25
GACTACTTCAACAATTAACGTTACAGTAACTACAAAAAGTGGATCTGTTGCTGGTGGAAGCTCATCTTCTTCTGCCGCTGGAACCAATCCTTCAACAACAAGACAGACATCCGTAACGGTGACAGCTCCCGCAGTTGCACCTTCACAACCAACAGGATTAACTAATACTTATTCAAATTCTAACGGACCTGGATGGACACTTACTTGGAACCCTTCTAGCGGAACTCCTACTATAACTTATTACTGGACACTTTACCAATCTAACTCAAACGGAGGAGGAACTACAGCGTCTACCAATGGAAGTACAACTGGAAATACTACAGGACGAATACCAATGAACAGTTCAAATGGTCTGTGGGGACAGTTTTACTTATATGCAGTTAACAGTGCTGGAAGTTCTCCAACATCATTCTCATCATGGGCATAAATACAGAAGAAAAAATAAATTTTTTAAATAATAGAATAGCTAATCTGCAGGTGCATATAGACATTTTGTCTGTTAATGTTATAGAGTATCCAGAGGCAGATGTTGAAGGTAAACCTACAAGGCAGTCTGTTTTAGATGGTATTTTAAATGAAAAACAAGCTTTATTATCAGAAGCACAGGCTTTGAATAATCAAGGCTAAATGCTATAATATAAAAAGGAGGAACCATGCCAACATATACACAGTTAACAAACGACGAAAAATCAGCAATCAAACAAGCTTCTATTCGTAATCTAGAATATCAGATGTATGCTTTAGAGGTAGAAAAGATAGTAGAAAACGCTAAGGCAGAGCCAAATGCGGAAAGACTGTCTTCATTAGATAGTTCAATTGCTGAAAAACAAACACAAATAGCAGCTTTGTAAAGTGTCTTACAAGTTAGAAATATTATCAGATTACCCGCTTGCCTTTTGGCCAGCGGAATCTGTTGTTACTGGGGGAGTGTTAACTTATCAACAACTTTTTTCTAACTATGCCACTTACACAGCAACATTAAACGGATTTTCAAATTACTCTGAATTAAGCGGTGCTACTATTTCAGATATATCTGGATCTGAAAATAATGGTATATACGTAGGTGCAATACACTCTGGGTTTTTGCCATTAGTTTCTGGATTTTCTCAATCTAGAAAACTTTCAGGAACTTCTTCAATTTTTTATCCTATACTAAATGACTACTCAGGAACCAGATTATCAGCAGGATTTGGAAATAAAAATTCTTTTGACAACGACTTTTCTATAGAGTGTTGGGTAAATATAAACACAACATCTAACTCTTTAATTCCAATAGTAGGAGATTCAACTAATCAAATTGGGTTATTTTATGATAAAGGAAATATTGTATTTAAATTAAGCACTCAACAAATTTCTTGGACTATTCCTTATAAAAGAAAATCAATGCACATAGTAGCTACCTATACTGGTCAAAATGCTTACTTATTTATAGATGGAGAAATGCAAGCAGAAAAATCTTTATCAGGAAATATTTTTACAAATACAGAAGTAAATTTATCCTCTGGACCAGTAAATAACCTGCAGGATTACATGCTTATAAACTGCATTGCCGTATACAGATATGCTTTATTAGATGAAATTGTGCAATCTCATTACGCTGCAGGGCAAGCAATTGAATCTTCTGAAGTTGTATATCCAGATTCAGGACAATTGTTTGAGGTATTTGATGACGCTATAACTACAAAATACTCTTACTCTTATCCAGCAGATAAGTCTTGGGAAAATTTTTTAAACGATGATTTATTTTATGACAACAATGATTCTTCTATAAAAATTGCTCAAGGTTCTGGAATTTCAAAAACAGTAACAATAAATGATTTTTTTACAATACCAAGCGGACCAGAAATGGACTCTTCAAGAATTGAGTGGGACGGAGATAACGGGGTATCAGTTCTAACCAGTATTGATGGGGTAAGCTACGTAGCTTGTGTAAATGGACAACCAGTTCCCCAGTATTCTTTATCTAATTTTAGTACATCTAGAAATCTTTACATTAGAATTATTATGACAACAACAGATAATAGTAAATATTTGCCAAAATTGTCTAGCCTATCAATAAGTTTTTATAACAATCAAAGATTTTATTCAAACAACTCTTCTTCTTATCTTTCAACACTAGAAGGAGTTAGTGGGGTTTCTACAAAAGACATTGGGTTAAGCAATAGCCTATACGGAACATTTTCTAGAGATGCTAGAAACGGAGTCTTTGTAAAAGAAGGATCTGGTTTTAAATTAACTACTACAATGTTGGTTAAAACTTTAGAATTTTTTTATACCCCGTCTACAATAGACGATGGGGGGCTAGTCAACTCAGCGGCAGGAACAGGGTACTCTGCTTCCAATCTATCTTGGCCATTAGATGTTATATCTAAAACAAACATCAGCAAAATTTATGTAAACGGAGCGGATAAAAGCACACAGACGGATATCCACAACATATTTGTAAAAGATCACCTGTACCATGTAGTAATTACCTTTACCAGCCCAATATCTGGGGATATTATTATTAACTACTCTACCGCAGGGGCAATATCGGCTTTATATCAAAATATAGCAATATATGATTATGAGTTTACGCTAAACAAAACCGTAGAGCACCTGTCTTTGTATACAGGCACATCCCCTCAGGTAGTATCTAATTCGTTAGCCTCAATGACAGAAAACTCGTTTAATTACTATAATTACGACTGGACCGTAGTAGAAAGCGTATAATTTTGTCACAAAGCTTGACAAAAAGCTGGACTTAAACAGCAAATAATGGTAAAATGAAACACTATGGATATTAGAAGTATTAAAAAACAGGTTATTGAAGAGTCAGTTTTAGGAATATACGTTTGGGAAATGCCAGACGGCAGATGGATTGGAGATGATGATGGGAACTTTCTTTCGGTCACGTCCAAAAAAGGCAATCGATCCAGAATCGATGCTTTGGCTAGAGAGGTTCGCTCATACGGTATTTACGAGGGGCAACCTAAATTTCTTTCTGCCAGAAGAAAAATTAATGACGAAGAATTTGCAGAGCAAGAACAAAGACTTAAGTGGGGACTAGTTCCAGATCCTTTGGATATTGGAAATTATAAAGACGAAATAAGGTCTCTTAAAAGAAAGAGCGGTAGATAATGGAACACGTAGAAGAAGATAGCACATTTAGCAATGAGGTATCTATATCAAACTCCTCTGATCTTTTTAATTTTAGCCAGCCAGTAATAATAGAATCAGATCCTTTTAAAGTACAAGGAGAAGATTTAAAAAAGATTAACGGACTAAGTCCAGCATTTAGACGTAAAATGTCTAGAGATTTCCAAAAAAAGCTTTCTGGAATTGATGGAACTGGTACTCAACAAAATCTACTACAACAGGCGGTAACTGGGTATGCCATGTTTGACCTTGTGCAACCAGTTTATAATTTAGAATATCTCTCAACAATTTATGAAATTTCTCCATACAACTACGCAGCAATTAACGCTAAGGTTGCAAATATTGTAGGTCTAGGATACGAGTTTGTGGAAAGCAAAAAAGCAATAGAAGCCTTAGACAATATTTCAGATGAAACACAGCTAAATCGAGCACGAAGAAAAATGGACAGAATAAGACAACAGCTAGAGATTTGGCTAGAAGAAGTAAACGAGGAAGAAACCTTTGTTGAGACACTTGTAAAAGTTTATACAGACCTAGAATCAACTGGAAATGGTTTCTTAGAAATTGGTAGAACAACAAGCGGAAACATTGGATATATTGGACATATCCCTGCAAAAACAATGCGTGTTCGTAGACTTCGTGATGGCTTTATTCAATTGCTTTATGGCAAGGCAGTATTCTTCAGAAACTTTGGAGATCAAGAAACAGAGAATCCAATTGCTGGACAAGAAGATAGGCCAAATGAAATTATTCATTTAAAGAAATACACTCCTATGAATAACTATTACGGAATACCAGATATAGTTGCTTCTCAAAATGCAATGGCAGGAAACGAATTTGCTGGAAAATATAATTTAGATTACTTTGAAAACAAGGCTGTTCCAAGATATATTATTACAGTTAAGGGAGCAAAACTTTCCCCTGAGTCAGAGCGTAAACTTCTTGAGTTTTTCCAAGTAGGTCTAAAAGGAAAAAATCATAGATCTCTTTATGTCCCACTACCAGCAGACTCTTCTGATTCAAAGGTAGAGTTTAAAATGGATCCAGTAGAGGCAAACATACAGGATTCTTCTTTTAACACTTATAGAAAATCAAATCGTGACGAAATTCTTTTGTCTCACAGAGTGCCAATAAATAAAATTGGAGTTCCAGAAGGAGTCAGTTTGTCTTCAGCTAGAGACGCTGATAAAATGTTTAAAGAACAAGTTTGTAGGCCAGCACAGGATATTTTAGAAAAGAAATTAAACAGAATAATTGCTGAAAAAACAGATGTATTAGTTTTGCATTTTAATGAGTTAACCCTAACAGATGAAGATACTCAGTCTAAGATTGATGAGAGATATTTAAGAATGCAGGTAATTACTCCAAACGAGGTAAGAATTAGACGAGGAATGTCTCCAAGACAGGGTGGGGATCAGGTAGTTGATTTAAAGTCTCAGGATAAGGCTGAGCAAACCGCCCAAGCTTTAAATTCCAGACAGAGAACTCAGGATCGAGATTCTAACACACCTGACATTTCAGGGGAGGCTAGAAACACAAAAGGCGAGGGTAGAGTCACCCCTTAATTATTAGGCAACTAAGTTATTTGCCTTTTTACATTTTAAAAGATAAAATTAAGCATATGAATATTGAAAAATCTCATTGGTCTTCTATTGGCGACGACATTAGTTTGTCTGTCCCATTTACCAAAGTCAACCGTGAAAAAAGGACTGTCTCTGGATTTGCGACATTAGACAATGTTGACCAAACAAATGATGTTGTAACCGCAGAAGCAAGCCTCAAGGCCTTTGAAAATTTTAGAGGAAATATTCGTGAGATGCATGGTTCAAGCGCTGTTGGCAAAATGGTTTCTTTTAAGCCAGAAACTTTTTATAGCCCAGAAGCTAAAGAGTTTTACAATGGAGTATATGTAGATGCGTATATCTCTAAAGGGGCTCAGGATACATGGGAAAAGATTTTAGACGGAACATTATCAGGATTTTCAATTGGCGGAAAAATAAAAGAGTCTGACAACGAAGTAAATAAAGCAACAGGTCAGACAGTTAGATTTATTAAAGATTATTCTTTGATGGAGTTATCGGTAGTAGATTCTCCAGCAAACGAATTGTGTAACATATTGTCCATTCAAAAAAATAATGGCCAATTAATGTTTAAAGGAATTATAGCAGATACTGAAATTGAAAATATTTTTTATTGTGAAGATAGTAAGTCAGTATTTATGTCACAGGATTCTTCCTATACCTCTCCAGCTACTGGAAGACCAGCTACGCTAATCGGATGGGTAGAATCAAATGATGTAAATAAAGGAAAAGAAATAAATAGAATTCTTGATTCATTTTTAGAGTCAAGATTACCGTTGCCTGAAAGACAAACAATTGCAAAACAGGCAAACGTAGAAGGAGGTAATGAAGTGTCAGAAAATACAGAAAACACAGCAGTCGAAGAGATTGCAGTAGAATCTGCCGTAGAAGACGCACCAGTTGTTGCTGAAGAGGCACCAGCAGTTGCAGACGCAGCAGCAGACGCTTCTGCCGAAACTCTAGAAAAAGCAGCCGACGTATCAGAAGTTATGGTTGATGAACCTGATTTTGCAAAAATGCTAGGTGACCTAAAAGGATTTTTCTCAGAGACATTGAGTAAGGTTTCAGAAGCAAATGCAGCACAAGTTTCAACAATTAAAGATACTGTTGAATCTTTTAGCAAAAGCGTAGATAGCCGAATCTCAGAGTTAGCAGAACAACACACAGCACTTTCAAGTGCCGTAGAAAATATCAAGAACACGATTGATGGTGTAGAAAAGCGTGTCGATGCAGTAGAATCAGAGACTGCAATTAAGAAGTCCTCAGACCTTGGCGGGTCTCAGGAAGTAACAATCAAAAAATCTAAATGGAACGGTTCTTTCCTCGGTTCCGTAAACGAACTATTTAACTAAAGGGTAGGTGAAACAAACAATGAGCAATGAAACATTAGAAAAGGCAATTGCAGCAGGTACAACTGCTACAGCAACCTTTGCTTCCACTACAGGTGGAACAGGAGTGCACCGTGGTTCCGAAGCAGGAAACGGTGGATTACTAAATGCAGAACAGTCAGCTCGCTTTTTAGACTATATGTTCGATGCAACCGTAATTGGTAAAGTCGCCCGTACAGTAAGAATGAGAGCAGATACTACAGAAATTGATCGTATGTCAGTTGGCGAGAAGCTTATGAAGCTTGCTACTGAAGGAGACGACACAGCAGCAAACAGCGCTGTTACTTTCTCAAAGATCTCTTTAACAACTAAAAAACTTCGCATGGATTGGGAACTTTCAACAGAGTCTCTAGAAGACAATATTGAGGGTGCTGATCTAGAAGATCATATTGCCAGATTGATGGCAACACAAGCAGGTAACGATGTAGAGGACGTAGTCCTTAACGGAGATACCACAAAAACAGGAGATGCCTTGTACAAGTCATTCAACGGAGTAGTAAAGCTTGCAAAAGCTGGAGCTCACGTAGTAGACGCAGCAGGAGCAGAAGTTTCTCGTGCAGTATTTAACTCAGCACTTAAAGCTATGCCACGTAAGTACAAGCAACGTCGTGGAGATCTTAGATTCTTAGCAGGATCAAACTTGATTCAAGACTTCTTGTTCAAGAACAGCATCACTGCAAATACAGCTACTCCAGAAGATATCGCATCAAGCGTTATCCGTGGACAAGGCGTACAGCCACTAGGCGGACCAGCAGGATATGTAGCACCATTTGCATTCGGTATTCCAATTATCGAAGTACCTCTTCTTCAAGAGGCACAAGATGGCGATTACACAGGCGAGACTGGTAATCACGGAGACATCCACTTGTCATTCCCAAATAACGTAGTTATTGGAATCAAGCGTGACGTAACCGTTTACCGCTTCTTCTGGCCACGTAGGGACTCAATTGAGTACACAATGTATACTCGTGTTGGCGTTCAGATCGAGCAAAGAGATGCTTGGGTAGTAGTTAAGAACGTAAAAGTTGCTTCCTAATTACTAGGATTTAACTATTTTTGAAGGGCCCCTAATTAAATTTAGGGGCTTTTCATTTTAATTTAATAATGATATAATTGTTTGGAGTAGAAATAGGAGATTTATATGTCATTTGAGGCATTAAAAATATCTGAAATAAAGAAAATTGCAGAAGATTTTGCAGTTGAAACAACAGGATTAAAAAACAAGATGGATATAATTGCCGCCCTGGCGGAAGAAGGCGTAACTTGGTCTGTATATAACAAGACCATTAAAAAAATAGAAGAAGAAATGGAAGACATGTCAGTAGAGGTTCTACCGAAATTTGACCCAAAAGCACCACAACCAGAAAACACAGTATTAGTAAGAATGACTAGAGATAACTTTAGGTATGATATTATGGGTTACACCTTTACAAAAGAGCACCCATTTGTCGCAATGGATAAAGTAAAGGCTCAAGAAATTTTTGACAAGGAGGAGGGTTTTAGGTTAGCTAATCCAAAAGAAGTTCAGGATTACTACAGCTAATTTAATCCTTTAGTATGGCAGAGATATTAGTAAGGTCACAATCTCCAATTACACACCAAGTGTTTTGGAATGGAGACGTTGCAAATGCAGACTCTTTGCCATTAGTTAAAATATTTGATATTACAAAAGATCCTGTAATAACCCCTGCCATAAGTCCAACAACTTTACTAGCAACTTTAACATCTGTGCTAGACGAAAATAATCCAGGAACATATATGGCAAATATTCCTTACGCATTAACAGATAGAAATAAAACTTTAAGTGTAAGATGGGAATACGCTGTAGGCGGAGTTCCAGTTGTTCAATCTTATGATATATATGTAGTTACTCCGTATATAAATTTTAACAACATTCAAGATTTAGAATTTAGCTCAGACCCTTCTGATCCAAACTATAAGTCTTACAAAGAATTAATAAAAGCAGAAAGATATGCAAGAAAACTAGTGGAACAATACACTGGACAAAATTTTTATTTAGAAGATAGCGTCTATGCCATATATGGTTACGACTCAGACACCCTTCCTCTGCCAGCAAAAATAAATTCTTTACATAACCTTTATGCAAACGATATTTTGCTATTAGATAAAATTAATAACATTGATAATTGGAATTATCCAGTTCAAATATCTGAAAGCGGATACGGAATTAGAATTAACAGAGCAGATTTGCTAGACAATACGGTTTATACAGCAAACGGCATGGTCCCTCCTACTATTCATGAATACTCAGGAGGATTTCAATCAGGAGTTTGTTATAAAATTTCTGGTAGATTTGGCTGGGACAAAGTTCCAGATAAAGTTAAATTAGCTACAACAGAGCTGATGAAGGATTATTTTTCAAAAGAAACTACTTGGAAAAACAAGTATGTAAAGTCTATCTCAACCTTTGACTGGGATTTTGAATACACAGGTAACGCATATACTGGAACAGGTAATGCATACGCAGACAACCTATTAGCAGAATACATTTTAAATAAAGTAGAAATTATATAATGAATAGCATCATAGATTCTGTTTTGTCTATGAATTTAGATGTTTATAGACAGTCTGAAATTCAGGACCCAGATACTGGGTCGATTGTAAAACAATTTAATTATTACAAAACCATAGCCTGCCATGCTAAAGGAATTATTAGCAATACCTCTTCTTTGGTAGGCGGGACCAAACAAAACTTCTCTAACAAATACTCAGATGAACAAATTATTCAAGTTAGAACGGCAGAAAAATTAACTGCTAGAGAAAAGGTTACTAACATTAGAGATGCAAACAATAACGTAATTTGGAATGAAATAAACTACCCTAGCGAGACCCCAACCGTATTTGAGGTAATGGGAACAACCCCAATAATAGATCCATTTGGCCATGTGATAGCCTACAACTCTTCAATGAAGAGATCGGAGAACCAGAAAATTGGACTATAGCAAACCTTTGTTACAAGCAGCTAGCAGCCTTGAAAGATTAATGGTTGGAAATAGGCAACAGGATAAAATAAAAGACAGCAACGTTGCTCAGATATCTGCAGCAATTTATTATCAGGCAAATGTGATAGCTAAATTATCTTCAAGCAAAAAATTTAAAGACAAATTTAAATCTGTTATCTTCTCTCAAATAATGAAAGATTTTGGCAATTATGTAGATTCACAAGCTAGGTCTAAGCCTAGAAGCCTTCACCATATGTATGAATGGAAAAGAACTGGAGATGCTGACGCCAGACTTTTTGAATTAAAAATGGTTGATGGGCAGGGTATTTCTTTTAAAATAAGATACGATTATAAGAATTCTACATCCTTTGTCCCAACTCAAGAAAGTAAAAGAAAACACGTTTTTGTAAATAAAGCTTCTATCATGGAAGCTGGGATGCCTCTAAAAATCGCTCCAAGGCATTCTGAGAGGCTAGTATTTGAATCTGATGGTATTACAGTCTTTATGCCTAAAGGGGCCTCAGTGACCGTCCAGAGGCCTGGGGGAAGCGGTGTAATGAATCAGTTTAACTTAAGGCATAGCATATTTTTTAGAGGTCAATTAGTTAATCAGTCTATTAAAGCCTCTGGTTTTCAAAAAATATTTAATTCCTCTCTAACAAAAGCCTTGCGACTTCCACCTTCAATTAAAAAGGTTCAATATTCTTTTAGTGCAAACTCAATTAGATCTATGGCGGACTCATCAGTATCTCAAGCATTCGGAGGTTCAATGGTATGACCCCTAACTATAAATTAGACGCAATGCTGGAAATTAGAAAATTTTTATGGAACGGTTTAAAGACTACAGGCATATTTGACGATGAAGATTATTATAGCGATAATCTAAATGAAAACATTGTTCCAATTATCCCAGTTCAACAAGCGGCAGAAATGAACCAATTTTTGAGCGGAAAGAAACATATTGTCTATGACAAGATTGGGATGTCTTATGAAGACAACTGGGCAGTATGCTGTGAGCAAATGCTGTTTACCGTATATTCAACAGAAATTTCAGAAATCAATGAAATCAGAAATTTTATGACAGACCAGTTTAGAAGGATGGACGATTCCGCTAGAGACGTAAACAGGTTTCCGTCCCTATCAGATAAATTTAAATTTTATAGCATATTCATAGCAGATATCTCCCCAACGGAGCCTTCAGAGGAAATTCAGGGATTTTTTTCAGCAGACATCATCCTTGAGGTTAAATACTCTAGGATACTTGACTCCGCAGGCAGATTTTTGTAATTTGCCTTAAAGGCGTTTATAGCCTAAAATTAGACTAGAGGAAAAGGCCTAGCCAGCTAACATTTTTTAAAAACCCACAGGAGGTGGAAACAAATATGGCAATTCAAAATACAGGTAATGCCAGAAACATTCTAGTAGGAGCATCACCATTGTTCCTTTCAAATGTTGACATTACAGAAGCAGAGTATGTTGAAAACGCAGAGCCAGGTTATGGTGTCTCAACAGCAGCCGTAAAGGTACCAGCATTTGCAGCAAACTCTTCATATACAGCTAGCTTAAACGCAGCAGTAGATCCAACCACAATTACAGATACCACATTTTACTATCGTAACGTAGGATTTACAAATAACGGTCTTCAGATTACTTACAATCCAACATTCGATTCAGTAACCGTAGATCAGTTGCTTGATACAGCAAAGCTGTTCAAGTCTGCTATGGAGGTTATGATTGCAACAGAAATGTCAGAAGGAACACTAGAAAACGTTCTAGTTGTATTCGGACAAAAAGCAGCAACCTTAACAAATTCAGGAAAGACACTAGGACTAGAAGCAGGTGCACTTGGTTCAGCTCCTACAGAGCGTCAGTTGATTGCAGTTGGACAATCTCCAACCACAACAACAAATACAAACACAGAGCTTGTATATTATGCACGTCGTGTTTTATCAGTTCAGCAATCACAGTTCTCTCTATCACGAAGCACACCAACTACATTTCCAGTAACCTTCCGTCTTCTTCCATCAGGTAGCTCAAGCTACGTTGGATCAGAGTACGGCAAGATTATTGACCGTGTAATCACAGCATAATAATTTAATTAAGTTATTAACAGGGCCCCCAGAAATGGGGGCTTTCTGCTTGTGTTAGAAAATTAGGTTTGTTATAATAATTGAGACTATCCAAGGAGGATAAATTGGCAACAACAGTATATAACGTAGAGGAAATCACCTTACAATCTGGTGACAAAGTAAGCCTAAAGCCTTTAACAATTAAAGCGCTTAGAAAATTTATGGCAGCTATTGCAAAAACTTCTTCTTCAAAAACAGAAGATGAAACATTAACAATTTTAATGGAAGCCTGTGCAGTTGCGATTGAATCGCAATTACCAGAGCTAGCAGCTGATATGGAAAAACTTGAAGGAGCATTAGACATGCCAACCATCAACAGAATCCTTGAGGTGTGCGGCGGAATTAAACTTGACGACCCAAACCTAGGAGCGGCAGCAGTTCTAGCTGGTCAGAACTCGATCTAGCCGCATTGGAGGGAGAAGTATTTCTTTTGGGTAATTGGAAAAATTACCAAGAGCTAGAAGAAAATATTTCAATGCCAGAGTTAATTCAAACTTTTAAGTCTATGCAGAAAACAGAAGAAGAAAAAAGAAAGTTTTTAGCTTCTCTCCAAGGCATAAATTTAAATGAAGAAATACAGGAAGAGGGTCCTACCTTCGAAGATATAAAAAAGAGAGCTCTTGGAATATCAACATCAGAAGACGATGTTGTCTCATTACAAGGACCTTACGCAGCAAGTGCTGGGTTTGGAATCGGAGCAGGGTTAGGATACTCTAAGGAGTAAAATAGTTAAATGGCTGATGAACAAATAGTAACGAACATAGTTGCTACTTCTGATTTTTCAAATCTTATTGTAGATCTCAATAAGGTTTCATCAGCATTAACTAAATTACAAGATAAATTACAAGCCACCAACAAAACCCTAGCCGCTCAAGTTGCGGTAATGAACAGATCATTTGCCGACACAATAAGAAGCACAGGTCAGTATTCAACACACTTTGTTAGCCTAACCTCAGACGTAGATAAGTTTGGACAACAGCTAGACAAGGGCCAAATGAAGCTAGGGCAGTTCTTTAGAACATATGCCTCTCATGCAAAAACTAATGGCGGATTAGTCAGAGATCTTGCAAAACAACAAGTTCAATTACAAAACTCTATCTTACAGCCCCTAGGAAGAAACGCCGAAGGGTTAATGCAGTATAACGTACACATTCCAAGAGGACTAGATGTAGTTAAGAATAAGACAGCAATTGCAAGACAAGAGTTAATGATCATGAACAAAATGGTTCAAGAAGGAGCAAACTCTTTAATTAACTGGGGTAAAAACACTCAGTGGGCAGGTAGACAATTAACTGTAGGATTAACCGTTCCAATAGCTGCGTTTGGTAAAGCTTCGGCTGATGCTTTTAGATCTGCAGACGAACAACTAGTTCGTTTAACAAAAGTTTATGGGGGAATATCTCAAACATCAACTTCTGAATTATTAAAAGTAAGACAAGATGTCGTAGAGACTGCAAGACAAATTTCTAAATCTATGGGAGCTGGATTTAATGAAACAATTGGTTTAGCAGCTGATATTGCAGCAACAGGCAAAACAGGAAACGATTTATTAAAATCAGTTCAAGAAACTACAAGACTTGCAGTGCTTGGTGAAGTAGATCGCCAAGAAGCAATGAAGGCAACTCTTGCAATACAATCCGCCTTTAAATCAAACACAGAAGAATTAACCGAAACAATTAACTTTTTAAACGCAGTTGAAAACCAGACATCAACTACTCTTAATGATTTAGTAGAAGCAATTCCAAAAGCAGGACCTATTATTAAAGGATTGGGCGGAAGCGTTCAAGATCTAGCTTTATATTTAACAGCAATGAGAGAAGGCGGAGTCAATGCTTCAGAAGGAGCAAATGCTTTAAAGTCAGCGCTGGCTTCTTTAATTAACCCAACAAATGTTGCTAAAGACAAATTCCTAGGGTTTGGAATTTCTTTAGAAGATATTGTAAATAAAAATGCTGGAAATACTACAGAAACAATCCTGGCATTACAATCAGCTTTAGACACCTTAGATCCATTACAAAAACAACAAGCTTTAGAACAACTATTTGGCAAATTCCAATTTGCCCGTATGAACGCTTTGTTTGAAAACCTTGGAAGACAAGGAAGTCAGACTCTTCAAGTATTAGATTTGATGAAAGCAAGTAGCGGAGAGCTTGCAAACTTAGCGGGACGAGAGTTGTCAGCAGTTACCGAATCAGCATCTGGTAAATATCGTAGGGCATTAGAAGGACTTAAAGCAGATCTGGCGGCAGTTGGAGATCAATTCTTAACTATCAATACACACCTTATTAACTTTATTGATGGTATTTTAAAATTTGTTAATAGACTTCCAGACCCAATAAAGAAAGTACTTGGAGTATTGGGAATGTTTACAGCCGCAGCAGGACCTTTAATTATGTTAACTGGTGTACTTGGAAACTTCTTTGGATACATAATAAAGGGAGTCTCTCATATGAGGGCTCTATTTAAAGGTGGAGAAGGATTTAAACTTTTAACTCCAGAAATTTTAGCTGCTCAAAGAGCAGGAGATTTAGTAGAAAAAACATTTTATAGCGACGCTCAAGCGGCAGCAGTATTAAAACAATCAATTGCTATGCTGTCAGCAGAGTTTACTCTTCTTCAACAAAGAGCAAACTCAGCAGCGATTTCAGTCAATCCAGCAGTATCTACTTTAGCAGGAAGTGTGATTGTCGCTGGAAAAAGAGTTGTAAACCCAAATAGTCCTTATGTTGGAGAAATGGGAACAAGAGCTGCGGGACATCACAATCCAGTTTCTACTATGGATCCAAATGCCAAGGTTAATCAAACAATACATTCTTTTACCCCACAACCAATACCTCTAAATAATAAAATTGGCGCAGTGCCACAAATTTTTGCAGAAGGAGATTTGCCAAAAATTGAAGGACTAACAACCTCTAGAGGTGTTTCAACTGGAATAGTTGCTGGAGAAGCTGCAAAACATCATGCTCTTATGGGAACTTTATCCATGCTTTCAAAAAGAGAAACTGCAGAATTAAGAAAACAAATTAAAACAACAGGATCGTTTAGCGCAGACATAAGCTCCACATTTGCAACACTTCTTCCAGAAATGACTAAATTAACTTCTAATGCGGCAAAACAATCGGCTGCTATAGTAGCACAACTTCATGCAGGAAAAATTTCAGTAGAAACAGCTCGTGCACAAATTATTGCAATAAATGCACAATTAGAATTAATGATGGGTCAGGCAACATCCGCTGTTGCAGCAAGCTTAGGAAGAACAGCTAATTTAACTCAGGTTCCTTTGATCAATCAACCAATTGTTAGCAATAAAGGAAAAGCTAACATAAAAGAATTGTTTAGATCGGGAAGACCTTCGGCTGGAATAATAGATAGAATTGCAAGGGTTTTGGGAGTTAGAACTTATGGAGCAGGGTATTCTAACGAAACTACAATTCCTAA
>SXGQ01148284.1_pt1 | contig 14636 bp, 9 predicted proteins | sample 3178371 | NCBI WGS metagenome assembly SXGQ01 (sample SAMN11356859, study PRJNA531348) | freshwater metagenome | isolation source: freshwater sample F1-20 | place: China: Fuxian Lake, Yuxi | collected 2017-12-25
AAAACAATCTAATTGTCAGGGAAATCCAGGTAATTATACTGCTTTGGATTTACCTGATAATAATGCAAATGGGTTGTATAAATGGGCTTCAGATCCTGCAAATCCAGAAATTAGAGGGTTTTCAAATGCAGTAAATGCGCTGAGTGTAACGACCACTTCACCTGGGCCTTTTGTTCAAGCGACACACTATGAGAAAGTTCAAAATGCACGTAAATTAACGGATGCTGAATTTTCTTATAATTCACTTTTAGGTTTCATTTCTTTAAATTTACCTCTGAATAACGATGAGGTTTTGGCTGTTGCTTACGAATACACCTATAAAGGAGAAACCTATACAGTAGGTGAACTTTCAACAGATGGTGTGGCTGGTCAGTCAGCTTTAATTGTGAAATTATTAAAACCAACGATTACAAATCCTAAGAATAAATTATGGGATTTGATGATGAAAAATGTATATTCAATTGGAGCCTATCAAGTTGGACAACAGGGTTTTAAAATGAATTTATTATACAATAATCCATCCACTTCTTTACCCGTTCCATTTTTTCCATATCCTGGCGTTGATGATAAATTGCTTGTTGAATTGTTAGATATGGATAAAATCAATCAAAACAATCAACCTTTTGGAGATGGTGTATTTGATTTTGCTCCAATGAATTTTAATGGCAACAAAGCGGATAATGGAGGAACAATTAATACTAAAAATGGCCGAGTTTATTTCTCAACAATTGAACCTTTTGGCGCAACTTTAAAATCTAAATTGAAGGCAGCTGGACTTTCAGATGTTACGATAGATCAAGTAGCCTATTCAGAATTATACGATTCAACAAAAATAGCTGCTCAACAAATTCCGAGTAAAAATCGTTTTAGTTTTAAGGGTGAGTATCAATCAACAGTTACTTCTGATATTCCATTAAATGCACTGAACGTTCCCGAAGGAGCTGTTTCTGTTACTGCTGGTGGAATTAAATTAATCGAAGGAACAGATTATACAGTGGATTATAATTTAGGAAGAGTTAAAATATTGAATTCGGGTATTTTAGAATCGAATACACCGATTAAAATATCGATCGAAAGTAATTCTGTTTTTGGATTTCAATCAAAATCATTAGTTGGAGGTAGGTATAATTATATGTTTAATCCAAATTTCAATGTTGGAGCAACGTGGATGCGAATGATGGAACGTCCAGTTACACAAAAAGTAGATATTGGAAGTGAGCCATTTAAAAATAATATTTTAGGATTTGATGTAGCCTATAAAACTAATCTTCCTTTTTTAACAAAAATGGTCGATTTTCTTCCTGTAATTTCTACTATTGAGAAATCAACTTTGTCTTTTACGGGTGAGTTTGCACATATTATTCCGGGTGCTCCAAGTGCAATTAGTAAAGCTGGTATTTCGTATGTTGATGATTTTGAAGGGGCTCAAAGTACAATCGATTTAAAATCTCAAAATGCGTGGAAATTAGCAACTATTCCACAAGGTCAAGATGATTTATTTCCAGAAGCAAAAACAAAATTATTACCGAACAATTTTAAGCGTTCAAAAATTTCTTGGTATCAAATAGATCAGTTATTTTATGCTAGTAATAGTTATACTCCCCAACACATAAAAGACGATCCTGAGATGCTTTCAGATAGTCGTATGAGGATTATTCAAACAAAAGAATTATTTCCTAATACACAATTAGCATATGGTACGCCAACTCCAATTCAGACACTTGATTTAGCTTATTATCCTTTGGAAAGAGGAGTGTATAATTATGACACAACCTCGACTGTAAATCCGGATGGAACTTGGGTAAATCCAGAAGATCGTTGGGGTGGTATTATGCGTTCGTTATCAACCAATGATTTTGAGCAAACGAATATTGAATACATTCAATTTTGGATGTTAGACCCTTTTAACGTAGATGCTGAAAAGGTAAATCCAAATGCTGCTCATAATGGAGGGACATTGTATTTCAATTTAGGAAATATATCAGAAGATATTTTGCCTGATGCACATAAAAGTTTTGAAAATGGATTACCTCCAACAGGCGTAAGTATCCAAAATGATTTAGATACAACTGATTGGGCTAGAGTCTCAACACAACAATCCATTGTCAATGCGTTTGATAATGATGATGTTGCAAGAGCGAATCAAGATGTTGGTTTGGATGGCTACAAAGATGCCGATGAATTAAATGCCTATACGAATTATGTAAATTGGGTCAACAATAATTCAACATTATCACCTTCCGCAAAAGCAAAAATGATTTCGGATCCATCGAATGATAATTACACGTTTTATAGAGATGATCGTTATGATGCTGAGAAAGTAAATATTTTAGGTAGGTATAAAAGATTCAATGGATTAGAAGGAAATTCACCAACTCCAACTATGTCTAATTCAATCAATCAAGGAGCATATCCAACCGCTGCAAATACATCTCCTGATATTGAAGATATAAATGGAGATAACAATTTAGCTGAATCCGAAAGTTATTTTCAATACAGAGTTAGTTTACGTCCAAATGAAATAGTTGAAGGGAAGAATTATATTACAAGTATTCAAGAGTTAACAGTTGGTTCTGGCACAACTCAAAAGACAGAACGTTGGATTCAATTTAAAGTTCCTGTAAAAGAATATCAACGAAAAGTGAATGGAATTCAAGATTTTAGATCCATCCGTTTTATGCGAATGTTTGTCAAGGATTTTGATGAAGAGGTTGTTTTACGTTTCGCAAAATTAGAATTAGTAAGAGGGGAGTGGAGAAAATACGTAGATGATTTAAATCAACCTGGTGATGGAATAAATCCGGAACCAAATTCTACAGCTTTTAATATTGGAACAGTAAACGTAGAAGAAAACGATCAACGTCAGCCAATTAAATATGAAGTCCCACCAGGAATTGTTCGTGAAACAGACCCATCACAAGCGGTTCAGCGTCAATTGAATGAGCAATCATTAGTTTTAGATGTTTGTAATCTGAAAGATGGCGATGCTAGGGCAACTTATAAAAACGTACTATTTGATGTTCGAACGTATAAGAAATTGAAAATGTTTGTTCATGCTGAAGAGGTAAGTGCTGCAATGCCTTACAATAATGAAGATTTAACCTTGTTTATTCGATTAGGTTCAGATTTCAGTGACAATTATTATGAATATGAATTCCCATTGAATAAAACCGCTCATGGCGCAACACTTCCTGAAGATATTTGGCCTGAGTCGAACAATATGGAGATTGTTTTTGATGATTTATTGAATTTAAAAGCAGCAAGAAACAAGGCGGTTGAAAATGGAAGTAATACTATTTCGTATGTTTTAGAATATTCGGAAATTGACCCTAAAAATCCGAAGAGGATGTTGAAGGTAAAGGGTAGTCCGAATTTACAAGGGATAAAAACGCTTATGGTTGGAGTTCGTAATCCAGCAAAAACTCAAATAAATCCTTGGCCAAATGGGGGAGCTGATAATGGAGCATCACAATGTGCTATCGTTTGGATTAATGAGCTTCGATTATCTGATTTTACTAGCGAAGGGGGTTCAGCTGCTGTAGCTCAAGCACAAGTTCAAGCTGCTGATTTTGCCAATGTTTCAATGTCTGGAAATTACAGCGGTGTTAACTGGGGAAGTGTTGAAAGTAGAGTACAAGAACGTCAAAGAAATGAAAAAATCGGATTAGATTTAAATACAAATATTCAGTTAGGGCAATTTTTTGGAAAACAAACACGCCTTTCCTTACCTTTCTTCTATGGGCATTCATTGAATGTTATAAATCCTGAATATGATCCTTTTAATCCAGATATTAAATTGTCTGATTATGATTTAAAAACGAGAAAAGAAAAAGCACAATTAGGACAAGATTTAACTGAACGTAAATCATTCAATTTTACAAATGTTCGAAAAGAAGCGGCTGCAGGTTCAACTCCTCATTTTTGGAAAGTTTCGAATTGGGCTGCAAGTTATGCGTATGCAGAAAATTTAAAGAAAGATTTTAATACCAAGTACGATAGAACAAAGACTTACACAGGTGCGTTGAATTATAATTATTCATTTAGTGCTAAACCTATAGAGCCGTTTAAGAATGTAAAATTCATGCAAAAGTCGAAATGGTGGGCGATTGTAAAGGATATGAATTTGTATTTAGTTCCTAAAAATGTGGCTTTCACGAATGATTTAATGAGAAGTTATAATGAGCGTCAAATTAGAAATAACTTGGTTCCAGAGTATAATTTCAGAGCAGTTTATGTGAAGCAGTTTACATGGAGAAGACAGTATACATTGGGATATGACATCACTAAGAATTTAAAGTTTACGTTTGATGCGACCAACAAATCGATTTTTGAAGAAGGTCAAGGACAAGTAAATAAAAAAGACAATCCAGATGGATATAGAGCGTTTAAAGATACCCTTTCTTCCCAACTTCCATCAGGTGGTAAAACAATGGATTATACACAAAATTTCTCGTTGGGTTATAATGTGCCTTTTGATAAAATTCCAGCCTTAAATTGGATGACTGGAAATGTTAAATATGGGGGGTCTTATAATTGGCAACGTGCACCATTAGGACAAACAGATTTTGGGAATACAATTCAAAATACGCGAACAGTCAACATGACTAGTCAGATGAATTTTACGAACTTGTATAATAAAGTTCCCTATCTAAAGAAAGTAAATAGTGGTGGTAAAGCTCAACGTCAAACCGCTGGAGCAAAATCAAGAATTGACGAAAAACAAGATGATTTTAAAGGGAAATCAGAAGCTAAAAATAAACCGGTAATAGTAGAGAAACCTGAATCTGAAATGACAGATGAGGAGAAAAAAGCGAAACGTAAAAGAGAAAGAAAAGAGAAGCGCAAGGAACGAAGAGAGAAACGTGAAAAAAACAGAGAAGAACGAAGTAAAGAAAGTGTAGATCCCTTAGCTGGGTTTTTAGCGAGAATGTTGATGAGTGTTCGAAATGTATCGGGGACTTATGCAATGACCGATGGAACTTTATTACCTGGTTTTAATCAGGAATCTAGAGTTTTAGGAACAACAAATGGATTAAATTCTCCTTTAACAAGTTTTACTTTTGGAAAGCAAGGTTATGATTTATTAGGAAGACCAAATGGATATAGTGTTGCTGATATTGCTTCTTCAAGAAGTTCGGAAGTAGGAAATACAACCAATAATTGGTTAGTTAAGAATGATGCACTCCCGAAAGCACACGTTGTAACACATACTCAAAACATTACCATTAGAGGAAGTGTTGAACCTATTAAAGATGTTATGGTTGAGTTAAATGCAAACAGAACATATACAAATAATTCCAGTGATTTTTATAGATGGCAAAAGGATGACCCAACTAGCACAGATCCAAATGCATCTGGTCAATTTAGGGCTCAAAGTCAGGTAGAAACAGCAACGTTGACGTATACAACTGTTTCAACTAATTCTGCTTTTGCTTTGTCAAATCGAAGCAATCAGTATGGTTCTGCAACTTTTGATAAATTGTTAGCAAATCGTCAATTGGTTTCTGCTTTGTTAGGTCAAGCCAATCCAACTTCTACTAAATTGCCTTCAGGTTACTTCGATGGATACGACGGTTCTCAACAACAAGTGGTATTGGGCGCGTTCCTTACATCTTATACTAATAATACTGTAAATGCTCGAAATGTTAATCCGATTAAAAATTTACCTATTCCAAACTGGAGCATAAATTACAATGGATTAACGAAAATGGCTTTTATGAAAAAATTAGCTAAAAACTTTGTTGTTCGTCATGGTTACAGTTCAACAGTTTCAATTGCTGGAATGCAAACTAATTTAAAGGCCAACGAAGCGGGGACTAGTAGAGATATTAATAACAATTTTGAAGCTCAACGAGTGATTCAAAATGTAACAATTGTTGAGCGTTTTTCTCCATTACTTGGAATTGATGCTACTTGGAATGTCGGAGGTCAAGGTTTAATTACAAAATTTGAAATTAAAAAAGAGCGAAGTGCAACACTCTCTTTAAGCAATAATCAGGTGACGGAAGTTTTAGGTACTGAATGGGTAATTGGAACAGGATATAAATTCTCGAAGGTGAAAATACCAATTAAAAATATTCCTCCTAGCCCGGTTAATTTAAGATTTGATTTATCTATTCGTGATAACTTAACTGTCATTAGAAAGATTGTTGAGAATTCGAATCAAGCAACTGCTGGACAAAAAGTAGTCTCTATTAAATCATCTGCAGATTACAATGTTGGACCAAATTTAGTAATTCAAGCGTATTATGATCAGGTGATTACAAATCCTAAAATAGCAACATCTTATCCAACAGGAAACATGAGTTGTGGAATCAAATTACGTTTTAATTTAGCTGGCGTTCAATAATGAAAAAGGAAACAATTAGACAAGCACAAAGAGGGGATGAATTGGCTATTTATCAATTAATAAAAGACTTAGCAACTTTTGAGAAAGCGCCAAATGAGGTGTCAAATACTCCAGAAGAATTAGCAAAACATTTATTTGATGAAAAGATTTGTGAGGCAATCGTTTATGAGTTAGAAAATGAAATCGTTGGCTTTGCATTGTATTATATTTCATACTCTACTTGGAAAGGTGTTTGTTTATATTTAGAAGATTTTTATGTTAAACCATCAACTAGAGGATTGGGAGTTGGTTCGAAATTATTTGATAGAGTTGTTGAAATTGCGAAAGAAAAGAAAGTCAAACGAATGGATTGGCAAGTATTAGATTGGAATGAATCTGCAATTGAATTTTACAAACACAAGAATGCAATCCTAGATCCGGAATGGGTTAATGGAAGATTTTATTTATCTTAACCTCAATCTTAACCTCAGTCTTAACCTCAATCTTAACCTCAATCTTAATCTCAATCTAAACCTCAATATTATCCTTAACATTAAAAAATGAAAACAATTTTAATCGCTGGCGGAACAGGTTTTATCGGAAGAAGAATTCAGAAATTATTAGAAAATTCGAATTATAAAGTTTCGATTCTTTCACGTTCGCCCAAAAAATCAAATGAATTTCAATGGGATCCTTCAAAAGGAGAGATTGATAAAAAAGCGCTTGAAAATGTTTCAGCAATTATCAATTTATGTGGTTCTGGAATCGGAGATAAACGTTGGACAGTCAAAAGAAAAGAAGAACTCTTTCATTCAAGAATTGAACCGACTAAATTTTTATATAGTCTAATAAAAGATTTACCTGATTTAGAATGCTACATTTCAGCTTCTGGAATCTCTTGTTATGGTTTTGAAGATAATCAGAAAATATATTCAGAAGAAAATCCGTTTGGAAGCGATTATTTATCTCAATTAGTTAAGAGTTGGGAAAATGTAGCTAATTTATTCGAAAGTCAGTGTAGAGTTGTTAAAATGAGAACAGCAGTTGTTTTAGATGAAAAGGAGGGAGCACTTTCTAAAATTGCTAAACCAATTCAAATCGGTATCGGTTCTGAATTAGGTGATGGAAAGCAAATCATGTCGTGGGTTCACATAGATGATTTGACGAATGCTTTTTTGTTTGCAATTCAAAATACGATAGCAGGTTCGTTTAATATAGTCGGAGGAAATCATTCTAACAAAGAATTTTCTAAAACCTTAGCGAAAACTTTAAATAAACCTTTTTTCTTTCCAAAAGTTCCTGCTTTTATTTTAAATCTAATACTGGGTGAAATGGCTGGGATTGTTTTGAAAGGTGTTAATGTATCGAATCAGAAAATAGTGGCCGCAGGGTTTAAATTCCATTTTACCGATTTAGAGAAGACGTTTAAGGAGGTTTACGGGAAATAATTAGAAGTGTAATGTCTTTTGTCTAAATACCTAAAGTCTAGAATAAAACAAAAAAATCCGCCAATTGACGGATTTTGAAGTAACTATATTCTTATTTCTTACAATAAATCATTTGCTAAATTTGCCAAGTCAGATCGTTCACCACGTTCTAGTTTAACATGTGCAAAAAGAGGTTGACCTTTTAATTTATCTATTAAGTAAGCCAAACCATTACTGTGTTCATCTAAGTAGGGTGTATCAATTTGATGAACATCTCCGGTAAAAATGATTTTTGTATTCTCCCCAGCACGTGTAATAATTGTTTTGATTTCGTGCGGTGTTAAATTTTGTGCTTCATCCACAATGAATAAAATATTGGATAAACTTCTACCTCTAATAAATGCAAGTGGGGTAATGACAATTTTACCTTGTTGCTCCATATCTAGTATAGCTCGGTGTTTTTTCTCATTTTCCCCAAATTGTGATTTGATGAATTTCAAATTATCCCAAAGTGGTTCCATGTATGGACTAATTTTATCATTTGCATCACCAGGTAAGAAACCTATTTCTTTATTTGAAAGAGGAACAATCGGACGGGCTAATATAATTTGCTGGTATGATTTTGCTTGTTCTAAAGCAGACGCAAGGGCAAGCAAAGTTTTCCCTGTTCCTGCAACTCCTTGAAGAGCTACAAGTTTTACCTCATTATTTAATAATGCATGAAAAGCAAATGCCTGTTCAGCATTTTTAGGTTTTATTCCGTAAACAAATTCCTTTTCAATTCGTTCAATTTGTTGATTAGCTTCATCATAAACAACTAAAGAAGATGTTTTACCATTTTTTAAGATATAATATCCATTTGGGGTCTTTTTCTCTCCTAAAATTCCGTCTTCATCAATTTTACCTCTAGTAAAAATTTGACGAATTACTTCTGAATCAACATGATCAATTGTATATGTTCCAGATTTATCTAATTCAGCAGGATCTACTTTACCAGTTGCATAATCTTCTGCTACGATTCCAAGAGCCTTGGCCTTGATTCGCATATTGATATCTTTGGTAACTAACTTCACCTCAAGTTTTGGTTCAGTTTCCTTTAAAAATAAAGCTGCATTGATAATTTTATGGTCGTTTTTTCCTATAGCATAAACATATTCTGCATTCACCTCTCTTGGGTTGTTTTCTAAAGCAATTTTAAAACTTCCGTGGTGACTACCAAGTGAAATCCATTCTTGTAAACTCGATTCGCCAGAAAGTTTATCGATAAATCGAATTACCTCTCTTGCACTAAAGTTTTTCGAATCATTTCCAACCTTAAATTTGTCTAATTCTTCTAATACCGTAATTGGAATCGCGACATTATTTTCTCCAAAACTCATAATTGCCTGGTGGTCATGAAGAAGGACGGACGTGTCAAGTACGTATATTTTTTTTTTCTTAGCCATGGTATAGAATGTTAATAGTTTTTATGTTAATATACAAAATAGTTTCTTAAAGTAATGAATTATTTTTCTTAATATGAATAAGTGGAAGTTAACGTATTGTTAAAATACATTTATAATTAATTCTATTAAAGTATTAAAGTAAAAGTTTAACTGAAAATCATTAAATTAATACCTAATAAACACTTATAAAAGTTTATAAAAATGAGAACGAGTATTAATTTGTTTTAATCACTTTGTAGATTGTGATGATATTTCCAACGGATGTTTCTATAAAATAGATGCCATTAATTAATTCAGTTAAGTCTAATTCAATTTGATTTGAATTAATAGATTGATTGGTTAAAGTTGAGAGTTGAATAATTTTTCCATCAATATCTTTTACTTGAATTGAATGTATAATATCTTTTGATTTTACAGTAATTATTTTTTCAAAAGGATTTGGGAAAATGGAAATATTATCCGAATTAACTAAATTTAAATTATTCGCCTCATTGCTTGAAACAATCGTTGAATTTAATTGAATGGATTTATTTTCATCACTATCTGATTTTTCAACACTTAATATTGACGTTGATATGCAGATACATTTTTCAGAAGAAGCATGGTCCTCACAAATTGGAATTTTTAAGCTTTCTTCATCCATCCATTCTGCATGTGAAGCAACACAATTAATAGGATTTAATGATATATCACCTAAATAAATAGTTGAAGGTAATGTAGGTAAGCAAGTGATTTTGTTAGATCCACATGCTAGGTATTCTAATTCATTTGGAAGTGATGGTAATGAAGTAATTTCATTGAAATTGCAATACAATACTTTTAAATAAGTTGGTAAATTAGGAAGTTTTGTCAATTTATTAACTGCACAACTTAATTCTTCAAGAGTAACTGGTAAAGTTGGTAAAGTAGCTAATTGATTCATACTGCAATCTAATTTCACTAAATTAGAAGGAAGTTGAGGTAAGTAACTTAACTTATTTTCTAAACATTCTAACGATTTCAAGTTAATAAATGCTTGAATGCCCTCTATATTTTCTATCTGAAGACCGTTTAAATTTAAGCTTTCAGTTGAACGAATAATCTCAGAAGAAGCATCTAATTTATTTTCAATCATAGAATTAGGGAAGTTATTTAATAGAAAACCGGCAAAAATTTTATCATTTATAGTGATAAAATTTTGTGCATTTCCTATAAATGAAACCAAAACCGCTATGAATACTAATTTAAACATGTTTATTATCTTCTTACATAACAAACATACTTATAATACACGCTCTTTTATGAACAATTTTATTTTTACATTAACGTTCCTATGTTAATAACTGTTTATAAAAATAAAAAGTTCAAACTGGACACTATAAGGTGCTGATTAATAGGGTGTTATTTTTTTGGAGTGTTTGTTTTAGTTGGTCTAGGACTTTCACTTTCTGTTTCAAATGTTTCTGGTTTTGCATTATGTTCAACTGAACTTGCTTCCGTTTTTATTTTGGGGTTTTTATTTTCAACAGTTGTTGTTTTTTGAGTAGATACAACTTCAGCTTGTTTACATGATAAAAATGTTCCAAAAACTGCGATTCCAATATATAAATATGCTTTGTTCATTTGTGTTTTTTTACAAATTTACGATAATGAATTTATTTTATCATCGATTTTTCTCATATTTACCAAGATAACTTACTTTATAAGAGTAATCTGGATTTATTTTGTCTAAATCGGGTGTATGAATTTTTATTTTTGAGAAAATGGTTGAAGAAACAACTTGAGTGAATTGATCAATTAATTCCAATTTCTTTCCATTGGTAGCATAGAACTCAACTTTATACCAATTTTTTCGTGAACCAAAACTACTTTTTAAATTTGTTAACTCAAAGGTTGGATTATCTAAAAAATTTGTTGAACTTTTAATTTCTTGTGCTCCACCTGTATTTGTATAATCATCTTCATAGCTTTTTCTGTCGTAATCACCTGGACCTTCATTGTTTATGTCGTATCCGCCAACTACAAAGCAAGGGTAGGTTAATTTGCTTTTACTTATTAATTCTTGAATACAAGGTGATTCTTTTTCTAAATTTCGCCAATAAAAAGTAGCATTGTGAATCCATCCAAGTGCTCTTTCTTTATTTTCACTAACGAGCGCTATATTTTCTAATGTTCGTTTATTATTCGAAGGAGAATCGCTCCACTTTTGAGGACTGTATAGTCCTTTTCTTAAGTCCTCTCCTTCAAAGAAAGTCTGTACTTGTTTTAATCCTAAATGATAACCAAAATCGTGCACACCTCTGTTCCACCACCAATCCATTCCGGTTCCTATTGATCCCATCATAGAGCTTGCCCAAATACTATTGTGGTATTCGATTCCTGTGCAACAATAGATACGTAACTTATTATCTGAAATACCCATTTCTTCAAGAATAACAGGTTTTTTATATAGGTTCCAAAATTCTTCTATTTTATTGTATCTGTTTTTATAATTCCCGTCTTTGTTGGTAGCATAATCGTGAATTGAAATTACATCTGAATGTTTAAAAAGCCCGTCAAAATTTGAATTTGTTTCAGCTTTTGGAATATTACTATATGAATTTGAATACAGTATTTTTTTACTTAGATTCGATTGAATATAGTTCTGTTGATTTACAAACCAATTTTTAAATAGCGTAATTGCTTCACTATCATCAAATTTGGGATTTTCTTTTTGTTCTTCTTTGATAATCCCACTATACCAATTATTGATTTCGGAATAACCATAAAAACTAAAACTCGGACTATAACCCCATCTTGAAAAAACATAACGCAATGAATTCAATTGCCATTTTATCGCTTCTTCGTTCGTTAAATATTCTTTTTTACTAGCTAAATGTAAACTAGTTCTATACGGATTATCATACCAACTTACTCCGCTCCAATCAGACCGTCCAGGATTAAAATAGCTATCAATTAATTCTATATGGTGGCGAAACGCAATAAAATATACACCATTGTTCTCACATAATTCAACCATTTTATCAAAGGCAAACATTTCGTCAAGTTTTCCGCTGTAATTTTTAATATTTGGCCAATCCGGAAGTCCTGCTTGTGGTTGCATATCAAATCGAGTAAAGTTTCCTCCAACATCGATTAATTGTTGAACACCTTTCAGATGATCTTTATTTTGCGAAGGTAAATAGGTTAAAAAACCTCCACTCGAAATATTATTTGAGATAGAAAAGAAAGGTTCGCCGGTTTCACTGTAATACAAATAACGGTCTGCATCAGAATCTGTTTTAGAAACTTTTAATGTTCCTTTATGATCGGATTCAGTACAAATAAATTCTAATTCGTGGTTAATAGGATATAGTTGACGTTTGGTATAAATTTCAACTTTTACTTTCCATTTACCAATTTCGTCCGGTGAAAACCGAACTCTAAAAGGCCATGATGTTGTGTCTTCTTCCCATCTATCAAAGGTTGTATTTGCTTTATATGGGCGATAATAAAAACCATATCGCTTAGTGTGAATTCCTGTTGGAGAAATGAAGTCAGCTTCAAAATTTAATTGTTCAGGATCGTACGGATTGATTCCTGAAGTATCGTTTTCAATTATAAACTGATCTATTTTAGATTGTATTTTAGGAGCAAATTTAAACCCAAATTCGAGTTTTTTGTATTTTCCAACTTGTTCGTTAGCAAGAGGTTGAATTTGTTGACTTGTAATAAATGAATTAATTAGTTGTCCCCAACTTGTAGAGTTAAAAAAGAGTATTAAACCAATTACTAATTTATTCTTCATCCTTTCGATCTTCTGTCACATTCGTTGTTTCAGGAGCAATTTCTTCCTTATTTTTCTTAATATCTTTTGGAAAATAAGCTCTTTGTCGAATAAATATAAGAATTATTCCAGTCGAAATTGAGAAATCAGCAACATTCCAAATAGCAGGGAAAACTTCACCTCCACCAACTACAGGAACCCATTGAGGCCAACTAGCTTGAAACTTAAACATATCAACTACATTTCCTAAAAGAAAACCTTTGTGTCTTGTTTCAATCGTTCCAAAAAACCCACAATCTGTTTTAATACCTGATCCTGGTGAATGATTGAACCCCATACAAGGATCATATTTAAAGATAAAATCATAAAACATCGAATCAATTAGGTTTCCAGTTGCACCAGCTAATATTAATCCAACAGCAATTAAGAATTCTATTTTAGCTCCTTTTTTCGCTTGTTGATGCCAATAATAACAAATTGCACCAATTGCAAAAATTCTAAAAATACTGAGCGCAAGCTTATGCCAAATAGCTGAACCAAAAGTAGTTCCGAACGCCATTCCAGGATTTTCAATGTAATCTAAAACCAACCATTTCCCTAATAAAGGACGTACTTCTCCAGGTAAAAATTCCGTTTTAATGTAAATTTTTAAAAGTTGATCTAAAAATAAAATGAGGATAACTAAGATCCCCACTATTATTATATTTTTTTTCACAAAGAAATTATTTTTGCATGTTTTTAGCTTCGATGCTCAAAGTAGCATGAGGAACCAATAACAAACGTTCTTTTTGAATTAATTTTCCAGTCACTCTACAAATACCGTATGTTTTGTTTTCGATTCTAGCCAATGCAAATTCCAAACTTTGAATAAATTTCTCTTGACGAGCCCCTAATGCAGCTGTTTCTTCTTTCGTCAATGTTTGAGAACCATCTTCCATCATATTGAAAGTTCTACCAGTGTCATCCGTACCATTATCACCATTTGATAATGAATTATTTAACATTTCTAGATCCTCTTTTGCTTCTTTCAATTTCACTAAAATAACTTCTTTGAATTCAGCTAAATCCGCTTCAGAATAACGTGTCCTTTCTTGTGACATTGTATTTATATTTTAAATATTATTTTTTCTATTTTGTAATGTGTCGCAAATATAACCGAAAAAAATAAATAGCATTTGTAAAAGTCTTTTTTAGTGTTAATTTTTAATTATTTGAAAAATTTATCACTATTCCATTTTAAAGGATTGTTTTCAATGTATTCAGAAATAGTGTAGTATGATTTTTCAGTTTGTATTATGATGTCATAATAATTTCGTTGCCAAACATCATGAATTTTTGTGTTTTGGCGCAACCATTTTGTAACCCCAATTTTAAATCCCCGAATAACCGACCCAATTGTGTTTAATGGTGACATTATTTGCGAAATATTTTCCGCTCTATTATGTAAATTTGTATTTTATACTTCAATTTAAGTAAAATCATTAAATTATTTTCAATATTTATTTAAAAAATCAAGATTAATTTGATTTTAACCATCCCTAAATTTCATAAAAAATCATAATACAAAATAGTCTTACTAAAATATTAACAATATTCACTTTTTTGAGTTAATTTTGTAACAAGAGTAAAAAACGTAAAAAAACACGAAGCTATGGCAGAAGTATTGCAAGACCTTGGTATACAAGAAATTT
>SXGQ01558649.1_pt1 | contig 14635 bp, 11 predicted proteins | sample 3178371 | NCBI WGS metagenome assembly SXGQ01 (sample SAMN11356859, study PRJNA531348) | freshwater metagenome | isolation source: freshwater sample F1-20 | place: China: Fuxian Lake, Yuxi | collected 2017-12-25
CAACGTCACCGCCGGGATCGGCGTCATCGGGATGTCCTCGCCGATGTTCCAGTAGATGTTCGGCGGACGGCTCATCGGCATCGACGCACCCTTCGAGGCCCTCGACGCGTTCCAGCGCGAGCGGGTCGCGGCCCTGGGCGCCTCCTTCACGGGCTTTCTCAGCATCTTCAACGTCGCCGGCCGGTTTTTCTGGTCGGCCCTCTCCGACCGCATCGGCCGCCGGGCCGTGTACGCCATCATCTTCCTGGCGGGCGCGGCGCTCTACTACGCCGTCCCGACACTCGGCCACGCAGGCGACGTAGGCCTCTTCTGCGCGGCCATGGCCGTGATCCTCACGATGTACGGCGGCGGCTTCGCAGCCATCCCCGCCTACCTTGCCGACCTCTTCGGCACGGGCTTCGTGGGTGCGATCCACGGCCGTCTGCTCACCGCCTGGAGCGTGGCCGGCATCCTCGGGCCGGTGATCGTCAACTCGCTCGCCGTGGCCCAGTTGCGGGCGGGACTGCCGGCGGCGCGGGCCTACGACCGCACGATGGTGATCCTCGCGGCCCTGCTCCTGGTGGGCTTCGTCTGCAACCTGCTCGTGCGGCCAATCGCCGCCGCGGCCCACGACGCCTAAACGACCGCGCGAGAACTGTCCGCCGGCGGGCGCCCGGCCGCGGCGGCTCGCACAGCGGCCACGTTGCCGGGTGACGACGGCAGCGCGAATGATGGAACGCGGCTTCGTTCTGCCCGATGGCTGCGGCCGCAACCGGCATCACGGACGCCCTTGCCCCGGAGGACCGTCCGTGCCCATCACCGCCGAGGCCCTTTCGATCGAGCGGCTCTCGTCTGCCGCGCTGCTCGAGTTGCTCGCCCCTCAGCCGGCCCCGTGCCTGTCGGTCTATCTGCCGACGCACCGCAACGTGCCTGGCAACACGGTCGACCTCCCGGCCTTTCGGCACCTCGTCGAGGCCCTGGAACTGGCGCTCGAGCCGGCGCACGCTGCCGCGCAGATCGAGCGGCTCCTGCACCCCTTGCGGTTGCTCGAAGGGGACCGCGACTTCTGGCAGCACACCCGCGAGGGCCTCGCCGTGCTCGCCGCCGCGGGCGCCGCACGGGTGTTTCTCCTGCAGCGGCCGGTGCCGCACCTGGCCCTCGTCGGCGACCGTTTCCACACCATGCCCCTGGTGCGGATCGTCTCGGGCCGCGACCGCTTCGAGGTCCTCGCGCTGACGAGCCGCCAGGCGCGGGCCTTCGAGGGCACTGCCTGGAGCGACGCGCGGGGCGCGGCGGTCGAGCGACTCGACCCGGTGCCGATCGGCGCGGGGCCGGAGGGTGAAATCCTCCGCGCCGAGGTGGTGGACGAGGAGATCTTCCAACCGCACCGCGTCCAGCGGGGCATGGGCATCGAGGGCATCGTCCACGGCGGGATGGGATCGAAGCGGGACGACGTCGACGCCGACACCGAGATCTTCCTGCGGCACGTCGACGAGACGGTGCACGACGGGCTCTCGCGGCGGTCGGGGTTGCCGCTGGTGCTCGTGGCCCAAGCCCGGCTGGCGGCGACGTTTCGCGGCCTGTCAAAAAACCCGCTGTTGCTCGAAGAGTTCGTGCCCAGCGACCCGCACCTCATGACCGCCGACGAGGTCGCCGCCGCGGTGCGGCCGCTGGTGGTCGCGGCCCGGGGCCGTGCGGTCGCCAAGGCGGTCGCGGCCTTCAGCCAGGCCCGCGACCGCGGCCTCGCCCAAAGGGATCTTGCCGACGTAACGCGGGCCGCGGTGGCGGGCCAGGTGGCGACGCTCCTGATCGAGGCGGACCGAGTCGAGACCGGACGGTTCGACCGCGCGACAGGCACCATCGCCTTCGGCGGCCCCCCGCCCGGAGCGCCGGCCCGCTCGGGCGGCGTGCCCGCCGTCGCCGGCGAGGATCTCTTCGGGGCCGTCGCCGAAACCGTGCTCCTGCACGGCGGCACGATCCTCGCGCTTGCCCGCAACGAGATGCCGACCGAGTCCGGCGTGGCCGCGATCTACCGCTACGCCTGACCGCGGCAGGCGGCCAGATACGCCGCCGTCCGGGCCCGCAGGCGGTCGAGGCCGCCCGGGGCCATGACGTCCTTGTTGACGAGCTCCGACCCCGCACCGACGCCCCAGGCGCCGGCGTCGAGATAGCCCTTCGCCGCCTCCGGCGTCACACCGCCGGTGGGCACGATTTTTACCTTGGGAAGCGGCCCGCGGATCGCCTTCACGAATCCCGGCCCCAGCACCGACGCCGGAAACAGTTTGGCGGCATCGGCGCCGGCACTGACCGCCTCGACGATCTCCGAGGGCGTGAAGCACCCCGGAAACGACCCCAGGCCGAGTTTCTTGGTGTGGGCGATGACGGCGAGGTCGCGGTTGGGCGAGACGATGAACGTGGCCCCCGCGGCCGCACAGCGGTCGACCTCGGCGGTGGAGAGCACCGTGCCCGCCCCCACGGCCATCCGCGAACCAAACGCCTTGGCCACCCGCTCGATGGCGGCGAGCGCGTCGGGCGACGTGAGCGTCACCTCCACGGCCGTGAGGCCGGCGTCGGCCATGGCGGCGACGATCTCGGTCTCCATGCCGCCGAAGTCGCCGCGGAAGATCGCCACGACCTTTCCCGCGGCGATCCGCGTCATCGTTTCATCGCATGCCACCGGCCTGGCCTCCCTGGGATATCCGATCCGCACCTGCGCGCCCCCGCAGTATAGATGCCGGAGCGTTGCATCCCCATGACCGCGTAGACTGGCATCTCCATGCCCAGGCCCGAAGACTTCACTGCGTTCTCATCCTGCCCCGACCGGAGCGGCACCGGCTCCGAGAAGTGGGACCGCTGGGCCGGCCGTGACGTCCTGCCGGTCTGGGTGGCCGACATGGATTTTCCGGCGGCGGACATCATTCTCGAGGCGATCCGCGGCCGCGTCGCCCACGGTGTCTTCGGCTACACCCACGACCCGCCGGGCTTCGCGCCGGCGCTCGCCGCGCACCTGCTGGCCCGCCACGGCTGGGCGATCGACCCCGGTCACGTCGTCGGCACGCCCGGCGTCGTCACGGGACTCGCGCTCACGGCCCGCCTGCTCGCCGCATCCGGCGACGAGATCCTCACGTTCACGCCTGTCTACCCGCCGTTCCTCTCGCTGCCGGGCCTCGCCGGCCGGCGGGTCGTCCGCGTGCCGCTCGCACAGACCGCCACGTCCTGGTCGATCGACTGGGATGCCCTCGAAGCGGCGGTGAGTCCCCGTTCAAAAATCTTCTGGCTCTGCCATCCGCACAACCCCACCGGCACGGTCTGGAAACGGTCCGATCTCGAGCGGCTCGCCGAGTTCGCCGCGCGGCACGCGCTGGCACTCGTCAGCGACGAGATCTGGGCGGACCTCGTCCTCGACGAGGAGGCGGGCGTGCGGCACGTACCGTTCGCGAGCCTCGACCACCCCGTGGCCCGCGCAGCGATCACGCTCACGGCTCCCTCGAAGACCTGGAACCTCGCGGGTCTCGCCTGCGCCGCGGCCATCGTGCCGGAGGCCACGCTCAAAAAACGCTGGCGGGCGGCGGGCGGCGGCCTCGTGCCGATGGTCAATCCGCTCGGCTACACCGCGGCCGAGGCGGCATGGCGGCATGGCGACCCCTGGCGGCGGGACCTGATCGCGGTCTTGAGACGACACCGCGATCTCGTGCAGCAGGCAGTCCAAAAAACCCCGGACATCGCCTGCGTGCCCGCACAGGCCACCTACCTCGCCTGGATCGACTGCCGCGGCACGGGCGCGGCCGACCCCCAGGCCGCCTGCGAAGCGGCGGGTCTGGGGACGTCCGACGGCCGCGAGTTCGGCACGCCCGGCTTCGTCCGCTTGAACGCCGCCTGCCCCACACCGCGGCTCGAGGAGGCCCTCCAGCGATTGGCCCGCGCATTCGCCCGCGGCTGACCCGTTGGGCACGCCGCGCTGCTATAGTCTCGGCCGGTCCTCATCACCCCGCGAGACCCTCGCCATGCGGACGTTCGCCATCGCTTCGCTCGCCCTCGTCGCCCTCACCCTCTGCCTCCAGGAGACTGCCGTGCCCGCCGACCAAGCCGCCGCCGAAGTGCCCCATCCGAAACTTCCCGCCGGCGCGGGGAAGATCGACGCCGACGCCCCCAAGGCGTTCACGCAGACGGCCTCGGGACTGAAGTACCGCGTCCTCCGCAAGGGCACCGGCAAGCAGCCCAAGGCGACCGACACGGTGAAGGTCCACTACCACGGCTGGCTCGACAACGGCACGAAGTTCGACAGTTCGTACGACCGCCGTGAGGCGATCGAGTTTCCGCTCAACGGCGTCATCCCCGGCTGGACCGAGGGGATGCAGTTGGTGGGCGAGGGGGGCATGATCGAGCTGGAGATTCCCAGCGCGCTGGGCTACGGCAAGCGCGGCGCGCCGCCGGTGATCCCGGCCGACGCCACGCTCCACTTCCTGGTCGAACTGCTCGGGGTTCGCTGAGCCGGCGGCGATCGTACCGTGGCCGAGCCGCCTCCCGCCGCCGTCTACCTCGACCACGCCGCGACGACGCCGGTGCGGGCCGAGGTGGCCGAGGCGATGGCCCGGGCCGAGGCGGATGCCTGGGCCAACCCGTCGAGCCCGCATGCCGCCGGGCGGCGGGCGAAGCGTCTCCTCGAAGACAGCCGCGAGGCGATCCTCGGCCTGCTCGGCGCGAAGGCCGGTGGCCCGGGCCGTGATCGGCTCGTGTTCACCAGTGGCGCCACCGAGGCCAACCGGCTCGCCATTCTTGGCCTCGCCGGCGGCGGGGCGGGCACGTTCGCCTCGTCGGCCCGCGACCACACGAGCATCCGCCGCACCCGCGCGGAGCTCGCCGGCCGCGGGTGGCGGATCGAGGACATGCCCCTGACCGCCGCCGGCTGCATCGATCCCGGCTGGCGGATGCCGCCCGAAGCGGAGGGCCGCCGGCTGATCGCCACGACGCTCGTCTGCGGCCAATCGGGCGCGGTCGAGGATGTTCACCGCCTCGTCGGGGCCCAGCCCGATGCGATCGTGCACGTGGATGCCACCCAGGCAATCGTGTGCGAGCCGGTGTCGTTTGCCGGCCTGGGCGTCGCTTCGCTGGCGCTCGCGCCGCACAAGTTCGAGGGCCCGCGCGGAATTGGGGCGCTGGTCGTCCATGGCGACGTCGGCATCGAGCCGCGGGTGCCCGGCCCCCAAGAGGCCGGCCTGCGGGGCGGCACGGAAGCGGTGGCCCTGGCCGCCGGCTTCGCCCGCGCCCTGGAACTGGCCGTGGCCGAGCGGCTGGCGACCGCCGCTCGACTGGCGGCCCTCCGCGAGCGTTTTTCCAGCGGATTCGCCGTCGCAGCAGCCGCCCACGGTTTCGCCGTCGAGGCCATCCTGCCGACGGGCGGCAGTCCTCACCTGCTCGCCCTGGCGATCCGCGGCGGTGATCGGCAGGCCTTCGTGATGGCGGCAGACCTCGCGGGCGTCGCGTGCGCGACCGGCACCGCCTGCTCGAGTGGTTCAAGCGAACCGTCACCGGCGATCGCGGCGCTGGGGCTGCCTGCCGACCTCGTATCCGGCACGGTGCGGTTCAGCTTTGGCCGGTCGACGACGCAGGCCGACGTGGACGAGGCGGTTCGTCGACTCGCGCCCGTTCTCGCCCGCCTGCGTCGATTCGGTGTCGATTTGCGATCGACCCAGACCAAACCTTCCCGGTGACGAAACGTTCGACTCTGAACCGCACGCCCGCGGCCAGCGGATAGTCCACCAACCGCCGGCACGACGACCCGGATCGACAGGTTCTCAAAGCCTTGCATGCGGGCCGATCGGCCACTCGATCAACATGCTATTGACATGAAACCAACCCTTTTCGTGCGCCCGTATTTAAGGCCTCGGAAGGGGCTTGTTGTCGATCCAGCGGCCAAAACGCAGTTCTTGGCCGCGGCTAACCAGGTGATACGAACGGCCTCAAATGGGTTGCCTTATTAATCAAACTCCTTGCTGCACTGCTGGTTCACTACCAACTGATCCATCAAGAAAAACCATGAAGCAGCAGAGTCCGGAAGCCAGGCCACTACCACCATAAAAAACCGCATTTTTTCCGCTCGGCAGGGGCATTTTCGCCACCGGTTCTTCGGGTACAGTAAAGGGTCTCCCGAGGCCATGAATGGCCTGGCTGGGGCCCAAGCCCCGAGTCTCTTTCGCACTGTCAGGACCCTTTGTTTCCATGAAAGTCCGCTGCCCGCGGGAACCGCTTCTCGCGGCCCTACAAAGTGCCGCAGCCGTCGTTCCCACGCGGTCGCCCAAGCCTGTCCTCACGAACGTGAAACTCGAGGCCTCCCGTGAGGGCACGGTCCTCTCGGCGACCGATCTCGAGGTGGGTATTCGCATCGATCTCGACGGCGTTGAGGTGCTCGCCCCCGGCTCCGTCCTCCTGCCGAGTGGCCGCCTGGCGGCGATCGTCCGCGAGAGCCCGCCGGGCACCGTGTTCGAGATCCACGCCGATGGTACGGCGAGTGTGGTCAAGGCACCGCGAAGCGAGTTCCGGCTACCCGCCGAGGACGCGGTCGAGTTCCCGTCGGTGGCCACCTTTCCGGCGGAGGCCGGGTTCGAACTCACGACGCCCTTGGTGCGGGAGCTCGTCCGCCGCACCGTGTTCGCCACAGACAACGAGTCGAGCCGCTACGCGCTTGGCGGCGTGCTCGTCGAGCTCACGGCAGACCGCGTGATCGCCGTCGGGACCGACGGGCGGCGGCTGGCGAAGATGGAGGGGCCCGCCAAGGCGCAGGGGACCGGAGCGGGCACCGCGCAGCCGATCGTACCGGCCCGGGCGATGCAGCTCATCGAGCGCTGCCTCGGCGGGCCGGACCTGCCCGTGCTCGTCGCCGTCCGGCAGGCGGAGATCCTCGTCAAGACGGCCGGAACGACGATCTCCGCCCGGCTCGTCGACGGCCGCTTTCCACGGTGGCGGGACGTCTTTCCCGAGCGGCCGCAGGCCGCGAAGGTGCAACTGGTCGCCGGCCCGCTCCTGGCGGCTGTGCGCCAGGCGGCGATCGTCACGAGCGAGCAGTCCAAGGGCGTCGACTTCTCGTTCGAGCCGGGGCAACTCGTGCTTGCCGGCCGGTCGGCGGAGAGCGGCGAGAGCCGGGTCGAACTGCCGATCGACCACGGTGGGGACGCGGTCCGGATCAAGCTCGACCCGCGATTCGTCGTCGACTTTCTGCGCGTGCTCGACGGGGGGACGAACGTGACCGTCGAGATCACCGACCCGCAAAGCGCCTGCGTCTACCGCACCGAGGATGGCTACGGCTACGTGATCATGCCGCTGGCCGCCGATTAGCCATTCGCCGCGAGTCCGCATGGCATCTGCATTCCACCGCCCCGACCCCCGGCCCTCCGGCCCGATTTCCATCGGCCGGATCGTCTCCCGGCTCATGGCCCGCACCGGTTATGACCGCGAGTTGGCCGCGGACGGGCTGGCGGCGGCCTGGCAGGCGGCGGCCCCACCGGCACTCCAGGGGGCGTCGCGGCCCGGCCTCGTTCGCCGTGGCGTGCTCGAGGTGTTCGTGAGCCACTCGGCGCTCGTGCAGGAGCTCGGCTTCCAGAAGCGCGCGGTGCTCGCGCGGCTGGCCGAATTGGCCCCCGCCGCCGGCATCACCGACATCCGCTGCCGGCTCATGGCCGACGCCGGCTCCACCAACTGACCGCCGCCGGACGGCGGCCCACCGACCACAACAGACGCGAGGAACCATCGATGGCAGCCAAGCAGACGCAGCAGGAATACACCGCCGCCGACCTCAAGCATCTCTCCGATCGTGACCACGTCCGCGAGCGGCCGAGCATGTACATCGGCGACACGACCCCCCGCGGCCTGCATCACCTCGTCTATGAGGTGGTCGACAACTCGATCGACGAGTGCATGGCCGGCCACGCCAAGCACGTCAGCGTGACGGTCAACGTCGATGGCAGCGTGACGGTCGAGGACGACGGCCGGGGCATCCCGGTCGACCGCCATCCCCAGCTTTCCGAAGAGATGGAACGGGACGTGTCCACGCTCGAGGGCGTGATGACGGTCCTCAAGTTTGGCGGCAAGTTCGAGAAGGGGGCCTATCAGACCAGCGGCGGCCTGCACGGCGTGGGCGTGACGGTCGTCAACTTCCTCTCGGAGTGGTGTGAGGTCGAAGTCTCCCGCCAGGGGCATGTCTGGCAGCAGGAGTACCAGCGGGGCGAGCCGACCGGCCCCGTGCGCAAGATGGGCGCGACCACCCGCACCGGCACGAAGACGACCTTCAAGCCCGACCCGCAGATCTTCCCGCAGACCAAGTTCTCCTGGGACGTGCTCGCCAAGCGGCTCAAAGAGCTCGCCTACCTGAACTCCGGGCTCAAGGTCCATTTCCACGACGCCGCCAGCGGCGCCGACGAGAAGTTCTGCTTCGATCGCGGCATCGTGCAGTTCGTCGAGCAGCTCAACCATGCCAGCGAGCACGTCCACCCGGACGTGATCTCGCTCAGGGGCGAGCAGTCGTCGATGACCTGGGACATCGCCTTCCAATACGCCAAGGAGTACACGGAGAACCTGCACAGCTACGTCAACAACATCTCGACGACCGAGGGGGGAACCCACGTGGCCGGCTTCCGCTCGGCGCTGACCCGCACGCTCAACCAGTACGGCAAGAAGAGCGGCCTCTACAAGTCGCTGAGCGACAACCTCCTGCCCACCGGGGAGGACGTTCGCGAGGGGCTCACGGCCATCATCAGCGTGCGGGTGCCCCATCCGCAGTTCGAGGGGCAGACGAAGACGAAGCTCGGCAACGGCGAAGTGGAGGGGCTCATCAACTCCGTCGTCGGCGACTTCCTCGGGAAGTACCTCGAGGAGAACCCCAAAAGCGCCAAGGCGATCATCGAGAAAGGGATCCTCGCCGCGGAGGCACGCGAGGCGGCCAAGAAGGCCCGCAAGGAACTGCGGGACCGGAAGAACGCCCTCTCCGGCGGCGGGCTGCCGGGCAAGCTTCGCGACTGCACCAGCCGCGAGGTCGAGAAGTGCGAGCTCTATCTCGTGGAGGGCGACAGCGCCGGCGGCAGCGCCGAGGGGGGGCGGCTCCGCGAGTACCAGGCGATCCTCCCGCTGCGTGGCAAGATCATCAACGCCTACAAGAGCCGAACGGCGAAGGTGCTCGCCAACGAGGAGGTCAGCAGCCTGATCGTGGCGATCGGCTCCGGCTTCGGTGACGAGACCGACCTCACGAAGCGCCGGTACGACAAGGTCGTGATCATGACCGACGCCGTCGTCGACGGTTCGCACATCCGCACGCTCCTGCTCACCTTCTTCTTCCGTCAGATGCCGCAGTTGGTCTCGGCCGGCCACGTCTACGTGGCCCAGCCGCCCCTGTTCCGCGTCCGCTCGAAGAAGCAGGTCTACTATGTGCAGACCGAGGAGGAGATGAAGGCGCAGTTGCTCGACCAGGGCCTCGGCGAGGGCGTGTTCCTGCCTGGCGACGGCCGCGAGATCGCCGGCGAGGAAATGCAGAAGCTCTGCCGCACGCTCGCCGGCCTCGAGGACGCGCTGGTGGCGCTCGAGAAGCGGGGCGTCAGCCTCCGCGACCATGCCGCCCGTCGCGACGCCAAGACGGGCCGGCTGCCGATGTACCACGCCTTCTACGGCATCGAGGACCGCTGGTTCACCGGCCGCGACGAGCTCGAGGCCTTCGTGAAGGGCAAGGAGAAGGCCGCTGGCGGCGAACTCCAGGTGGGCCGGATCGAGGAGGCCGAGGCGGCCGGCGACACGACGCCGGGCACCGCGCCCGGCACGGGTGAGCACCAGCTCGTGGTGGTCGACCTGCACGAGGTGCGGAGCATCAACTCGGGGCTCAAGGAGCTCGAGGCCATGGGCTTCGGCATCACGAGCCTCCTGCCCGAGGACCGCACCGGCAGCGAGGCGCCACGGTACATCCTGCGCCGCGGCGAGAACGAGATCGGCCTCGAGGATCTCCGCGGCCTGCTCGCCGCCGTCCGGCGGGCCGGCGAGAAGGGGCTGTCGATCACCCGCTTCAAGGGCCTTGGCGAGATGAATGCCGAGGAGCTCCGCGACACGACGCTCGACCCCGCCAACCGGACGCTCGTGCGGATCACGATGACCGACGCCGCCGCGGCCGACGACCTGTTCCGCGTGCTCATGGGCGAGCAGGTCGAGCCTCGTCGGGACTTCATCGAGAAGCACGCCCTGGACGTCAAGAACCTGGACGTCTGACTTCCCGTGCACCAGGCACCCATGCCTTGTGCCACCCGAGATTCCGCATCCGAGAGGAGACACCCATGCCCAAGAAGTCCGTGGCCGCGATCGATCCGGCCGGCAAGACCGTCCTCGTCCGTGTCGATTTCAACGTCCCGCAGGACGACTCCGGCGCGATCACCGACGACCGGCGGATCCGCATGGCGCTGCCCACGATCCGCTCGATCATCGACCGGGGCGGACGGGCGGTGCTGATGTCGCACCTCGGCCGTCCGTCGGGCAGGGGATTCGAGCCGCAGTTCTCCCTGGCGCCAGTGGCGAAACGGCTCGGCGAGCTGCTCGGCGCGGCCGTCGCCCTGGCGGGCGACACCGGCGGCCCGGATTCTCATGCCCGGGCCAGCGGACTGCCGCCCGGGGGCGTACTCGTACTCGAGAACGTCCGCTTCAACAAGGGCGAGAAGAAGGGGGACGACAAGGACTACGTGGACGGGCTGGCGACGCTCGCCGACGCCTACGTCAACGACGCCTTCGGAACCTGCCACCGAACCGAGGCCAGCATGCACGCCGTGCCCCAGGCGATGAAGGCCCTGGGCAAGCCGGCCGTCTCGGGCTTCCTCGTGGAGAAGGAGATTCGCTACCTCGCCGACGCGATCGCCCGGCCGCAGCGGCCGTTCGTGGCGATCCTCGGCGGCAAAAAGGTGTCGGACAAGATCGCGGTGATCACGAACCTGTTGTCGATCTGCGACCATGTGCTGATCGGCGGGGCGATGGCGTACACGTTCTCGCTCGCGCAGGGCGGCCGCACGGGCACGTCGCTCGTCGAGTCCGACAAGGTCGCGCTGGCGAAGGATCTGCTCGTGCAGGGGCAAGGCAAGCTCGTGCTGCCCGTCGACACGCACTGCGCCGACGACTTCTCCGCGGCCGCCACCAAGCGGATCGTGAAGGCGGGTGAGATTCCCGATGGCTTCGAGGGGCTCGACATCGGGCCGGAGACCGCCCGGCAGTATGCCGGCATCATCCGGGCGGCGGGCACGGTCGTCTGGAACGGGCCGATGGGTGTCTTCGAGATGCCCCCGTTCGACGCCGGCACCAAGGCGGTGGCCGATGCGGTCGCCGAGGCGACCGCCCGCGGGGCCGTGACGATCATCGGCGGCGGCGACTCCGCTGCAGCGGTCGAGCAGCTCGGCTACGCCGACCGTGTCAGCCACGTCTCCACCGGCGGCGGCGCGTCGCTGGAGATGCTCGAAGGCAAGGCCTTCGAGACGGTGGCCGTGCTCGACGAGGCGTGACCGCCGGGCCGAACTACAGGCCGGCCGTGTCGGTCGGTGGCGGCGTCGGCGCCGGCGGTCCGGCGAGGAGCCGTGGCTTGGCCTCGGCGGCATAGCCGCGGTCGTGGTCGCTGAGCCGGTCGAGTGGCACCCGCACGGTGCGGCCGTCGGCCTTGAGGATCTCGGCCTCCCGCTCCGTCACGGAGACGAGTGTGCCGACGGTGGCGTAGCGGCCGGTCGAGTCGATCCAGCGACGGGCGGGCTCGAGGCTCGAGAACGGGTTCACTTCCTCGGCGGCCGGCTCGTCCTCGCCAGCGGGTTCGGCTGCATCCGCATCGGCCGGATCCTCGCCAGATTCCTCGACCGACTCTTCGGCTGGCTCCTCGGCTGGCTCCTCGGCTGGCTCCTCGGCCGGGGCGGCGTCCTCCTGCATTTCCTCTTCAGTCGCCGGGGGCTCGTCCGTCGTGGGTGCATCGGGCTCCGACGAAGGTTCAACAGGTTCATCGGCCGGCTCGGCGGCTGGCTCATCGTCACTGGGCATGGGCTTGGCCGTGGCGGCCGGGCCGGACTCGACCGTCTCGAAAAGGTTTTCCTCGGCCGGTTCCGTCGGCTCCGTCGGTGCGGCCGGCTTGGCCGGCGTGAAGGCCGGCACGGCCGGCTCTTCTCGCATCTCGGGCTCGGTCGGCTCCGCGGGCTCGGGTTCGGCGGGGGGCGCCGCTGCCTCCGGCTCGGCGGCTGGCGGCAGAGCGGGGACGGCAGGTGCCGCGGGAACGTCGGCTGGCGCCGGAGGCTCCGGGAGGGCCGGCTCCGGTTCGTCCGCCGGGGCTGCGGCCGCAGGCTGCTCCTGCATCTTTTCCGGTTCCGGCGTGGGCGGGGCTGTGGTCGCTGGTTCATCCTCGTTCGCCGGCTCTTCTGGCTCGGCTGGCTGCTCAGGGGCGGGCTCTTCCGCGCGCGGGACCGCGGGCTTGAAGGGCTCAGTCGCGGAGGCAGGCTCCACCGGTCCCGGTTCCACGGGCTGCAGTGCAGGCAGGCTCGGTTCGGCGGGTACTGCCGGTGCCGCGGCCAACGGCTTTTCCACCTCGTCCACGGGGAGTGGCGGCGGCGGCACCGGGCGAGCGATTGCCTCGGCAGGCGGCGCAGCCACGGTGGGCTCGGCTGGGGGCGCGGCCGGTGTCTCTGCACGCTGCTCGACCAACGCCGAGTGCTCGATCGCCGTTCCGAACGGCTCGGCCGTCACCCCACCGCCACAGCATTCCAAGGGAGCACCGCAGGCCACTTCCTCGACGCACGGACCCGGGGCGTAATGGACGACGGTCGTGCCACAGCAGGCATCCGACCAGGTCGCCACGGGCACGTCGGCGCCGCCGAAAGCCCAGCCACTGCCGCACCCGAGAGCGGGCGGATAGGCCGGCGCCGCGTGGCTGGATCCGCGCCGCGCATGCCGGAGGTACCAACAGGCGCGGGCCGAGTCGACCGACAGCGAGCAGACGAGAAGGCCTACGAGCAGGCAGTGCAACGGCCGGCGCACAAATCACCTCCAAAGGTGGTGTCCGGGGCGATCGTCCGGACGTGCGTATGCTAAATCCCGAATCGAGGCCGGGCAAATCACCGCATTGCGACCGTCACAACCGGCGCATCCGGGCGCCGCCACCGGCGCCCCGCCGAAAACGAACGGGGCCGTGGCGGCATGCCGCCACGGCCCCATGAATCGAACCTGCCATCCGCCTGCGAACGGGGTAGGGCACTGCGAGACTGATGCGGATCAAGCCCGGCAGCCGAAGCCGCGAGGCGACAGGGGATCCGGATCAACGCAAAGGGTTTGGCACCTCCGACGGAATGCGGCAGCAGGTCGAGTTTCGATGCGTGTTGCTTCGACCGCCACCGCCCGTCGCCTTCATGCAGCCGTTTCGTCGGCCCTACGACCGGCACGTTCGGCGCCCGCGGCTCATGAACACCCCATGCTGTTGCCGCAGTTGTGGCAAAGGTAGCAGTTGCCGTTGCGGACCGTGATCGACCCGCAGTTGTCGCACGCCGGCGCGTCAATCTGGAACTTCGCGAACTGGCTCTGCCGATCCGCGGGACTCGCGGCGGGGTCGACGGCCATCTTCAGCCCGGCCCGCTCGAGCACTGCCGCAGAAGCCTTGGCGGCCATCCTCGTCGCGGTCGTATGACCGTTCGTGCCGCTCGGGTGTTTGCCGCGGCTGGCCGTCACCTCACCGTTGCTCTTGGCCTTCCCTTGACCATCGGCCAGCCCGCGCGCCGTCGTGGCGGCGGGCTTGCGCTCTGTTTCAGCATCGTCTCCCGCGGCGGCCTCCTCGCCGCCGCCAGAGCCCGCCGGCCGGTTCGCCTCTCGATAGCCGGGAATGAACTCCGTGCCCATCCAACGGAAGATGTAGTCGACGAGGCTCTTGGCGACGGGGATGTCCGGATTTTTCGTGTAGCCCCAGGGCTCGAACCGGGTGTGCGAGAACTTCTTCACGTACACCTCAAGCGGCACGCCGTATTGCAGGCTCATCGACACGGCAGTGCCGAAGGCGTCCATCAGACCACCGATCGTGCTTCCCTCCTTGGCCATGGTGATGAACAACTCGCCCGGCCGTCCGTCGTCGTACAGGCCGACGGTGATGTAGCCCTCGTGGCCACCCACATTGAACTTGTGCGTGACGCTCCGCCGCGTGTCGGGCAACCGCTCCCGCCGTGGGGCGGCGGCCACCTTGGCTGCTGCCTTGTCGGTCTCGGTGCCGGTGTTGAGAGGCTGGCTCTCCTTCGAGCCGTCGCGGTAGATCGCCAGGGCCTTCAGGCCCATCCGCCAGCCCTCAAGGTAGGCACCGGCGATGTCGGCGGGCGTGGTCTCCCGCGGCATGTTCACGGTCTTGTAGATGGCCCCGGAGATGAACGGCTGCGCCGCGGCCATCATCTTCACATGGGCGTGCCAGGCGATGCTCCGCTGACCCAGCCGGGGCTTGAACGCGCAGTCGAAGACTGGCAGGTGCTGATCCTTCAGCCCGGGTGCCCCCTCGATCGTGTCGTTCTTGTCGACGTACGCCAGGATCCCCTCCACCGCCGGCTCGTCGTAGCCGAGCGTCCGGAGGGCCAGCGGCACCGTCTGGTTGACGATCTTGAGCATGCCGCCGCCGGCGAGTTGCTTGTATTTCACCAGCGCGATG
>SXGQ01709044.1_pt1 | contig 14634 bp, 12 predicted proteins | sample 3178371 | NCBI WGS metagenome assembly SXGQ01 (sample SAMN11356859, study PRJNA531348) | freshwater metagenome | isolation source: freshwater sample F1-20 | place: China: Fuxian Lake, Yuxi | collected 2017-12-25
GCCTTTGGCTAATTCGTTTTTAGATTTTCCTTGTTGATAAACGTTTCATCTTTTTCTTCGAAAAAGATTCACGACGGGGATTGCGTCACTTCGTTCCTGATCCCGTTCTTCGCTAAAAATAGCCGTTTAGGCTATTTTTTTAACGCGAAGAACCAATCAAAATTTCATTTTGATTTCGAAGACGACTCCGCGACTGGGACCGCGTCGCATTCGCTCCTTGTCCCGTTATTTGCTAAAAATAGCCGTTTAGGCTATTTTTTTAACGCGAACAACTTAATTCGTTAAAATAAAAACCGCTAAGGTTTGTTTTTGTGATTTAGAAAATTCGATTTTAAGAACCTGATTTTCTCTTTTAAAAATCGCCGAATGATTGGAAAATTCGGTTAAATTCCACCCCATTTGTGGTAAGGTTTCTGTATAAAATTTTTTGATTGATTCAATCGAATTTTTGGATTGATAAGTTGAAGAAGCAAAACTTCCTGAAGCGCTATCAAATTCAACTTCTTCATCGGAAATTATTTCTAAGCCTTTGGCAACTGGAATATCAAGGCTTCCCTTAATAAATTCTGAAGATATTTTTGTTGATAAATTCGCAGATTTTTTGTTAAAAAAGCTACATGAATTTAATGAAAATGTTAAAAAAATTATAAGAAATAATTTAGAAAAATATTTAGGAAAAAAAATCATAAGAAATAAATTATTTTTGACAAATTTTGCAATAAAAGCTTGATCTTTGATTTTGCACAATTCTTTCAATATTGCAATCACAATCAAAACATTTTTGATTATTGCGATCATAAACTTTGTGAGAATTTTGAAAAAAACCGAGTTCGCCTTTGGCATTTTGATAATCAGAGATTGAAGAACCGCCCATTTCAATGGCATTGGCGATAATTTTTTTAATCGATTCAACGAGTTTTTTTAGTTCATTTTTATTTAACGAATTTGCATCACGAAGTGGTGAAATTCCTGCATCGAACAATGATTCATTGATATAAATATTGCCGACCCCGACCACAATTTTATTATCCATCAAAGTAGTTTTTATATTTGACGTTTTATTTTTAAGTTGTTCAAAAAGATATTTGGCATTGAACTCTGAAGCGAGTGGCTCGACCCCAAGATTTTTTAGCATTTTATGATTTAAAATTTCATTATTTTCAATTAAATCGATAAATCCAAAACGACGCGGATCGTTGAATATCAACCACTCACCGTTGGATAAATAGCAAGCAAAATGATCATGCTTTAAGCGATTAAAATTTTTATTTAACGTAATGCGACCACTCATTCCGAGATGAAAAATTAAGGTTTGTTGATTGGATAAAGTAATTAATAAATATCGAGCTCTACGATCAATCGATAAAATTTTTTGATTGATTAAATTATTTAAACTTAATTTATTATCGATTCGCAATTTTTTTTCGGAACGAAAAAATTGTTGAATTTGGTTGTTTTTAATGGTCGCAAGACCTCTTTTGATTGTTTCAATTTCGGGAAGTTCGGGCATATTTTTTAGTAAAAATTTATCAATTTAATTTTAAATTAAAAGTTTTTTATGATAAAATATAAAACTATAATAAAATTTTTTGACTTATTAAATAATTTAGATTTAAATTCATATTAATTCTTAATTGTATAAAAATTAGGTTAAAATATTATTATTTTTTTAATTTTAATTAACTAAAAACATTGATATTTATATGTTTTAAGAGTTTATGCAAGAAATTAAAATTCATATATTAATTCAAAATGTTGATTGAAGATTTAAAACAAAATGATGATTATTTTTCAAAAAACTTTTTTGGATTAACGATAATTTCAAATAAAAATCCTCTAACTAATTTTGTTAGTTTTTTGAATGAGCCAATCAATCATCTTCCTTTGGCAAATCTGAATTTTAATTTAAGATTTTTGCCAATAAACAACTCAAATTTAAATACCAAATTTAATGCAATTTTTTGTTATGGATTGATCGGCAGTTCTTTAGTTTGTAGATTTTTTTCGAAAAATTTAGACAAAATATTTTTTGAAAAAATTAACAGTAAATATTCTTTACAATTCGTTGAAAATCAAGGCTTGGTAATTAATGAAGAAAATTTTAAAAACCCTAAAAAATCTCAAAGTTTTTGGTCGAAAATTTTTAATTATTTAAAAATTATTTTGAGAGAAAAAGAGGATTTTTTTTATTATAATCTTGTAGATTCTTTTAAAGATCCCGAAGATTGTTATGGAAATAAAGTCGAAAAAACCGGTTTTGAAAAAATTATTAATACCAAAGTTTTTTATGCTGATTTTGTAAAAATTTATGCTGATAAAATAAAAAAAGGTAAAATAAAAATGCTACCAAATGGTTCTAATTTGTGTCCCGAGGTCGATAATTATCAATCGGCATTTTTGATTTTATATAAATATTTTTTAGAAGAAAAAAATCAACTTTTGCAAATAAAAAATAAAAATGTAGAAATTAAAAAAGATTTAGAAAAACTTGCTAAATTTACAAATAAAGAATTTGAAAAATTACAAAAAAATTTTACTATAAAATACAAAAAAAATAACAAACCCAATGCCTAATCCAAGTAAAAAACTCAATCTTAAATCACAAGATTTAACAATTAAAAACACCGAATCTAGCTTACAAAACAAGCCAAATTCAGAAGTTTCTTCGCTCGATGAATTTCTTTTAGAAATTTTTATCGATTTTCTAAATAACGAAAAAACGCAACATAATATTTTTGAGTTTCATCCTAGATTATTGAAATTTCTTGCAATGAGGCTGGGCAACAAAATCCAAAACGCTTTAAGAGCAAAGAAATCCAAAAGTGGCAAAAATGCTAAAAAAAATAATAAAAAAGCACAAATTTTGCCAGAAGACGAGGTTAGAGTTGATAACAAAAAAATAGTCAATATTCCAGTTGCTCCACAAATAGAGGGATCAAGTCCAAGTAACGTAGTTGAGCCTTCAAATAGACCTACAAAATTATTTACTTCGGGTGGAAAGGCGACTATATTTAACGAAGATAAGAATTTTATTATTGATAGTGAAAAGTTGGAAAATTTGACAATAATTGGCAATTCAGAAGAGGTGGTGGTGAATTTGGTTATTGAGCAATTAAAGAATTTGCAAGATAAATTAAAAGCCAAAGAAGTTGTATTTAAAACTATTGATGATGTCGTGGATTTTACCAAGGGAAAACTGAAAAATTTACAAATTTCTAATGAAAATAATATTGTAAAAATTGTCAATAAATCTGAAAAAATTGAAGAAAGCGAAAAAATTGAAAATAAAATTGATAGAGTTGAAAAATTAGAAAATAAATCTGAGAAAATTGTCAATCAAAATGTGATGAATGATAATTTTATAAAAGCCCCAAAAAATAATAATGCTTTAAAAGATGAAGTTCCAAGCTCTTCTCCAAGGCTTATTCATGTTAAGGTTTCCTTTAATGCAAATGATCTGGAATCTTTAACCAACACTCTTTTCGAAAATGTTGGAAAGTGGCAAAATCAAATAAAAAATCAATCCAATGATTATAGAAGAAATGCCAAAATTGAAAAAGAAGATCGCACGATTTGCCTTTAAAAAAATTTTAATATAAAATTTATAAAAATATTTTATTTTACCTATAATATTTTTTAAATTTTTTTGGCAAAATAATTTTTTAAGTAGTGAAAAATCATAGTGAAATTAACAAAATAAACGAAAATTATTTATTGGAAATTCCTGCAGAATTTAGCGATAATAAAGTTTTGATGCATAGCTGTTGCGCTCCTTGTGCGGGAGATTTGATGGAGCGCATGATTGCTTCAAAAATTGATTTAACAATTTTCTTTTACAATCCAAATATTCATCCTAAAAAAGAATATGAAATTCGTAAAAATGAAAATATTCGTTTTGCTGAAAAACTTGGAATTCCTTTTGTCGATGCCGATTATGATGTACAAAATTGGTTTTCTCGCGCCAAAGGGCTGGAATACTCTCCCGAAAGAGGTGAGAGATGTACCAAATGCTTCGATATGAGGTTTGAGCGAACGGCACTTTACGCTTACGAAAATAATTTTAAAATCATCACTTCTTCTTTGGGAATTTCACGTTGGAAAGACATGGAGCAAATTAATGAATGCGGGATTCGTGCTTCAAAAAATTATGATGGAATAAATTATTGGACATATAATTGGCGTAAAGCAGGAGGGGCAGAAAGAATGTATAAAATTGCGAAAAAGGAAGAATTTTATAAACAAGAATATTGTGGCTGTATTTTTTCACTTCGTGATAGTAATGAGTGGCGAGTTTCTAAGGGGCGCGATGCAATAAAAATCGGCGAAGAATTTTATAAAGAAGTCGAAATTGACAAAAAAATGTTAGAAATTAAATAAATTTTTTGTTAAAAAAAAATTAGCAAATCAATTTAATAATAAATAATTTGTAAATTTTTTTAAAATTATTTACAATTTTACGTTGTTAAAAATTATTCACATAAAATTAAAATGAAAAAAGAAATCAATATATCTTTGCCAGATGGTGCTTTTCGCCAATTTGAGAGCGGAATTAGTGGTTTTGAAATTGCTAAATCAATTTCGATTTCCTTGTCAAAAATTGCTTTGGCAATTCGTATAAATGGTGAGTTACGAGACCTATCTTCTAGGCTTGAAGATGATTCCAAAATTGAAATTATCACTCCTAAATCGGGTGCGGTGGCACTCGAAATTATTCGTCATGATTGTGCTCATATTATGGCAGAAGCGGTTAAGGAGCTTTATCCTGAAACCCAAGTGACGATCGGACCTGCCATCGAAAATGGTTTTTATTATGATTTTGCACGCAAAACTCCTTTTACTACTGAAGATTTAGAAAAAATTGAAAATAAAATGCGTGAAATTGTTAAACGCGACGAAAAGCTGATTCGTGAAGAGTGGGAGCGCGACGAAGCCGTTAAATTTTTTGAAAAAATTGGTGAAAAATACAAGGCCGAAATAATTTCTTCGATTCCCGCCGAGCAAAAAATTTCTCTTTATCGTCAAGGTGATTTTATTGATTTATGTCGTGGACCGCATGCGCCTTCAACTTCTCATGTCAAATATTTTAAATTAATGAAAGTGGCGGGAGCTTATTGGCGAGGCGATTCCAAAAATGAAATGCTCCAAAGAGTTTACGGAACGGCGTGGGAAAGCGAAGAATCTTTAAAAAATTATTTGCATATTTTGGAAGAGGCGGAAAAAAGAGATCATCGTAAAATCGGTCGTCAACTCGATTTATTTCATATTCAAGAAGAGGCAACGGGCTCAGTATTTTGGCACCATAAGGGCTATATTATTTATCGCGAAATTGAAAATTATATTCGTCGAAAAATTGAACAAAATGGTTATGTTGAAGTAAAAACTCCGCAATTAATTGATAAAGTTTTGTGGGAAAAATCGGGTCATTGGGAAAAATTTCATGATAATATGTTTATCGCCGAAAGCGAAAACCGCTTACTGGCAGTTAAGCCAATGAATTGCCCCGGACATGTCCAAATTTTTAATCAAGATTTAAAATCTTATCGTCAATTGCCTCTTAGAATGGCGGAATTCGGATCATGCCATCGCAATGAATCTTCGGGTTCGCTTCATGGCATTATGCGCGTTCGCTCTTTCACTCAAGATGATGCGCATATTTTTTGCGAAGAGCATCAAATTAATGATGAAACTTTAGCTTTTTGCGAATTGTTAAAAGAAGTTTATCGCGATTTTGGATTTAATGATATTTTGGTAAAATTTTCAACACGTCCCGAAAAACGGGCAGGCTCCGACGAAGTGTGGGACAAGGCGGAAAAGGCTTTAGAGCAAGCGATAAATCATGCTGGTTTGGAATATCAACTTAATCCCGGAGAGGGCGCATTTTACGGACCAAAACTTGAATTTACTTTGGTCGACGCTTTAAAAAGAGAATGGCAATGTGGAACTTTGCAAGTTGATTTTGTGTTGCCTGAACGCTTGGATGTAAATTATGTGGCACAAGATGGCTCTAGAAAGCGTCCTGTCATGCTTCATCGTGCAATTCTCGGAAGTTTGGAAAGATTTATTGGAATTTTAATCGAAAATTATGCTGGAAAATTCCCATTATGGTTGGCACCGGTGCAAGTTGTTATTGCTACAATCACCAATGAATTTGACGATTATGCGAAAATAGTTCACGCCCGATTGCAAAAGTTGGGAGTAAGGTCGCAACTCGATTTAGATTCGCAAAAAATTTCTTATAAAATTCGTGAACATTCTTTGCAAAAAGTGCCTTACATTGTGGCGATTGGTAAAATTGAAGCCACAAACAATCAGCTTTCGGTGCGAAAAATTGGCAGTGAGCAACAAGAGCTGGTTGATTTAAATGAATTTGAAGCGAGAATTATTGCTGAAATTAAAACCAAATAAATCATGAATTATCAAGGTTTGGAAGAGATAAAATTAATTGATAAATATTTAAAAAAATACAATGAATCAATCGTAAATTTTTTTATTGATAATGTTGATAAAAACAACAAATCAGTTTTAGATTTTGGTGCTGGAATTGGAACTTTGGCGGAAATTTTTTATAAAAAAACTTCGATAAAACCCGAATGTTTTGAAATATGCAAAGAATCGCAAAAAATATTGTTGCAAAAGGGATTTAAACTGCAAAATGAATTTTTGAACGAAGAAAAATATGATTTAATTTATTCTTCAAATGTTTTAGAGCATATCGAGCACGATTTTGAGACTGTAGCTGATATTAAAAAAATGTTAAAAAAAGATGGTCATTTAATAATTTTTGTTCCCGCTTTTAATTTTCTTTTTTGCGAGTTTGATTTTAAGGTTGGACATTTCCGTAGATACAATGTCGAAATGCTTAAAAAAATTTGCAATCAAAATGATTTAGAAATTGAAGATATAAAATTTTTTGATTCAGTGGGTTTTTTTATTTTACTTTTTATAAAATTTTTTGAAATTGATTCTTGCAAAAAAATTACCGCTAAAAATTTAATATTTTATGACAAAATTTTTGTTAAAATAAATATTATTTCAGATTTAATTTTTAGAAAAATTTGCGGTAAAAATATAATTTTAATTGCTAGAAAAAAATAAAAACTTTAGATCAATTAACTATTCATTGATCTAAAGAAGTCTTCATTAGTTTTGCTATGTTGTATTTTTTCAAGTAAAAACTCCATAGCTTCTACTGGGTTCATTGGATTTACAATGCGACGAAGCATCCAAATTTTTGAAAGAGTGGCGCGATCAATTAATAGTTCCTCTTTACGTGTTCCTGATTTAGTAATATCGATGGCTGGGAAAATTCTTTTATCAGAAATTTTGCGATCGAGAACAATTTCGCAATTGCCTGTTCCTTTAAATTCTTCAAAAATAACCTCATCCATTCTAGAGCCTGTATCAACCAAAGCGGTAGCAATGATTGTTAAAGAGCCACCTTCTTCAATATTTCTGGCGGCACCAAAAAATCTTTTAGGTTTTTGTAAAGCATTTGAATCGACTCCACCTGTTAAAACTTTACCTGATGATGGAATAACGGTATTGTAGGCACGAGCAAGTCTTGTGATGGAATCAAGTAAAATAACAACATCTTTTTTAGCTTCAACTAAGCGACGCGCTTTTTCAATAACCATTTCGGCGAGTTGCACATGTCGAGTAGCGGGTTCGTCAAAAGTTGAACTTACCACTTCGCCATTAACGCTACGAATCATGTCAGTCACTTCTTCGGGACGTTCATCGATAAGTAAAACCAATAAAATAATTTCGGGATTGTTTGAAGTTATTGCGTGAGCAATATTTTGCATCAAAGAAGTTTTTCCGGTGCGAGGAGGTGCAACGATCAACGCCCTTTGTCCCTTGCCAAGCGGAGTTATCATGTCAATGATACGAGTGCTAATATCGGCGTTGGTGGCAGTTTTATCAACTTCAAGATTAATCTTTTTTTGTGGATAAAGTGGAGTTAAATCATCAAAGAATACACGATTGCGGATTTTCTCAGGCAAATCATGATTGACTTCGTTAACTCTAAGTAAAGCAAAATATCTTTCACCTTTTTTTGGAGCTCGAATTTGACCCTTAACGGTGTCTCCCGTTCTTAAGGCAAAACGTTTAATTTGACTTGGCGAAACATAAATATCGTCTGATCCCGGAAAATAATTCATTTCAGGGGCGCGAAGAAAACCAAAGCCATCTTCGAGAACTTCTAAAACGCCTTCGCCGACTATAACATTTTCAGGATTTTGATCGGAAAAGTTTTTTAAAATATGATAAATAATGTCTTGGCGACCATATTCACTAACGCTTTCGAGTCCCATTGAAATGGCAAATTTTGCCAAATATTCAACGGGATGATTTTTTAAATATTGTAAATTTAATGTTTTTGCACCAGAATTTTGTGATTTCGAACATTCTTCATCCTCTTCTGAAGCGACAGGGCTTTCGGGGCTTGGTTCTTTATTTTGAATTTGAGAATCTTCAATATTTGACATAGTTTGAGTTGTTGCCACAATTGGATTGCTGGGCTCGTTAATATTTTTCTTATGATGAGCTTGATTGCTTCTTCTCAACAAATTTCCTGTTTGCATTTTTGGAGCTTTATTTTCAATCGCAATATCATTATTTTTAGAAATCACGTTTTCGTTTCCAGATTCGGTAATGTTCTTTTCTAGATTTGCATCATTATTTTTTGAGGCGCCTGAAGCGTTAAAGCGCAATGTTAAAGTTGACATTTATGAGATTAATTGATTAAGGATTGAAATGTTAAGTTTGATATGAAATTAATTTGTGAATATTTTTTGGTATTATATGCAAACTGCAAAAAGAAAGATTTAGATAAACTTTGTTGGAAGCGATAATAAGTTCAGCTTCACAATGAGTCAAGAATTATTTTATATTAAAAAAAATTTTTAATATTAGTAATAAATTCTATTCCTAAAAAAATTGCCGTAACTGAAATTGCAATTCCAAGGCACCCAACTATAATTCCCAAAATCACGACCAAGCCATCTTTGGAAAGCATTCCGAAAGATGCGATTAAAATTCCTAAACCCGGAATATAATTTGATAAAGGCATTGGAAGCATGATAAAGCTTGAAAAAAGAAGCATAAAAAAACCAGTGATTTTTTCTGCCAAAGGTTTATTCATAAAGTGATAACGGGGCTTAAGAAATCTTTCAATTTTTCGAATGATTGAAGAAGATTTTTGCACTAACATCGCTAAAACCGAGCGTTTAACCGATAAATTAATGAATCTTTTGGGAAGTCGAGGCGATGAGAAGCCCATAAACATTTGGTAAGAAAAAATTACCAAAGGTGCAGAGATTATGCTAGGGAAGGGCGGTGGCGTTGGAATTATAATGGCAAAAGCAAAAATCATCATTACCAAGCCAAAGCCAACGGAATCCATGGCGTTAATTACGTCATTGATGGCAACGCGATCGGCCGAAGAGCTTTTTACAACATCTTCAATGGCCTTTGTGGCAATCGAAGTTTTGCTGTTATTATATTTTGGATTAGCTTTTTCTTCTAATGTCACGATTGATAATTTATTCTTTAGTGATTGAAATATTTTCGGATTTTGTTGTTTCGTTTTTATTTTCTAAATTTTTTTCTTCGTCTTTTAAACCTTTTTTTAAGCCTTTAATTCCTTTGCCGATATCATTCATGACTTGAGGTAATTTGCCTGCGCCAAAAAGCACAAAAACAATTACAAGAATTAACAATAATTCACCAATTCCAATAGACATAATTTTTTTAATTAAAGTTTAATAAGGTTTATATTAATTATTTTATGTTAAGAGTTTGCATTAACTCTCCCCATTCTCTTGGACTCAAGCCACTATTTTCTTGTAAAACTTTCTCGCCATTAAGCATTTTTTTAATAATTTCGAGAGCTGGACCAGAAAAATTTTTGCCAGTTTTATTATTTTTAATAAAGGCTTGATAACAATGCGGAACCCACTTTTTAACGATGTCAAGCATGATTTCAGCATAAACACGAATTTCATATTGAGCGTGAGAATCTGCCCGTAAATTTAAAAAATGTAAAAGATTGTGCAAATCAATTTTCCAATACCATTGAGTATAGCAATTTAATGGCAAATTCATGCGGGCCAACTCCCGCGCTAATCCTTCTTTTTCAGAATCTAAAACTTCACCCTTTTCATTTTGGTTAATCATTTTTAAATAATTTTGATAAGAATTGGTGCTATCTTTTTTCAAAATATCCAAAACCATTTTTTGCTCTTTTTCATTGAGAACTTTGGTTTCGTCGCGACCTTGATGATTTATTTTAGATTGAGCCGACAAATGTTGAGCTTTAGGAATGTAAAACTCATCTTCCATGATTGAGTAGCGTGCCGAATATTCATTAACTGAAGCCGTGCGATGGCGAATCCATTGGCGCGCCACGAAAACCGGCAATTTTATATGAAATTTTATTTCGCACATTTCAAGCGGAGTAGTGTGGCGATGAGCGATTAAATAGTTGATTAAAGCAGTGTCGGCATTGATTTTTTTAGTGCCCGAACCATAAGAAACGCGGGCCGCTTGCACAACTGAAGAATCATTGCCCATATAATCAACAACACGAACAAAGCCATGATCCAAAACTTCAAAAGGGTGATATAAAATTTCTTCAAGCTCTGGCGAAACTGGACGAATCGTAGTTTGCTTCTGCTTTTTTAATTGATTTATTTCTTCAATTTGCTCGGGTTTAATGACCATTTTTAAAAATATGAAAGTTGAAATTTAATAACAAAAAGCAATTTTGTTATATTTTTAATTTAGTCCTAGTATTGTCTTAAATATTAAAAGTTTCAATTAGTTTTTTATAAATTTATGTCGATCGATATAATAAAATTACAACTAAAAAATATTCCGAAATCAAGTGGCGTTTACAAATTTTTAGATGCCAAAGATAATGTTTTATATGTTGGAAAAGCTAAAAATTTACTAAAAAGAGTTTCAAATTATACCAACAAAAACAACCTTTCGACGCGTATTTTACGCATGGTGACGTTGGCGCAAAAAGTTGAATATGTTATCACCAAAACCGAAATTGAAGCTTTGCTTTTGGAGCATAATTTAATCAAACAATTATCGCCGAATTTTAATATTTTGTTGAAAGATGACAAAACTTTTCCGCAAATTTTAATTTCACATCATCAATTTCCGCAAATTGCCAAATATCGCGGTTTGAAAAATAATAAAGGGCAATATTTTGGACCCTTTGTTTATGCTGGCGATGTCAATCGCACCATCGATATTTTACGTAAAAATTTTCTAATTCGCAATTGCACCGATCAAGAATTTAAATCGAGAAAAAAACCATGTTTGGAATATCAAATAAAAAAATGTAGTGCCCCTTGTGTAGGTCTGATTTCTAGGGAAGAATATAAGGAAAATATTAAAAATGCGGTGAATGTTTTATGTGGAAAATCGCAAGAAGTTCAAGAAATTTTTCGTCAAAAAATGCAATTTTATAGTGCTAATTTTGAATATGAAAAAGCCTTAAGCTATCGTGATAAAATTAAGTCTTTGGATGTAATTCAAGCCAAACAAAATATTAATTTTGATAATGCCAAAGATTTTGATTTGATTGTGGTGGTGTCAATAAACAATAGGGTTTGCATCTATATTTCATTTTATCGACTTGGACAAAATTATGGTGCTCGTCCATATTTTTATGATATTGATGATGGCAAAAATTTAGTTGAATTATTGACGGGATTCATGGGTCAATTTTATTTAAATGAAAATCCCCCGAGTGCCGTGGTCATTGGTTTAGAGATTGAAGAAAAAAAATTAATGGAGCAATATTTATCTTCACTAAATAATCAAAAAAAAGTAGAAATTGTCATTCCAAAACAAGGCGATAAAATGGCTTTAATCAAGGATCACGAGAAGATCGCCATGCAAATTTTAGAGCAAAAAATTTCGCATAATTTAAGCAACAAACAATTACTTCTCGAGGTTAAAAAAATTTTTGGTTTAGCAAAAATTCCGCAAAGAATTGAAGTTTATGATAATAGTCATACCGCTTCACAAAATGCGGTTGGAGCCATGATAACGGCGGGAGTGGACGGCTTTATAAAAAGTGGTTATCGTAAATTTAATATTAAAAATAAAAGCGAAATTGATAATGATAAAAAGTTTTTAATTAAAGATGGCAAAGATGATACCGCGATGCTTGAACAAGTTTTGTTGCGACGTTTTTCAAAATTAAAAACTAATGAATATCCGGATTTGATTATTATCGATGGCGGACTCGGACAACTAACTTCAGCTCAAAAAATTTTTAGTGAATTAAATATTAAAATTCCTTTTGTGTGTATGTCGAAAGGCAAGAATCGCAACGCCGGCGAAGAATATTTTCATCAAGTCAATAAAGAATCTTTTACTTTGGAAAAAAATTCGCCAATCATGCATTATTTACAAAGATTGCGTGATGAGGCTCATCGTTTTGCAATTATGACTCATCGTAAAAAACGTGAAAAAAACTTTTTGTTGAATTAGTTTTATTTTTGGCGATTTGTTTTATTATTTATCGCCACCATCAGTTCCCCCACTAGCGCCACCTCCATCAGTTCCAGTTCCGCCACTCTCACCACCGCCACCGCCACCACTCTCACCACCGCCACCACTAGTAACGGTATCACCAGCTTGGCCTCCAGAACTCTTCGGTTCTGGTGGGGTATCTTTTTCGCCAGTGCCTCTAATTTTATTTTTAACAGCATTGGGAACTTGCTTCATAGCTCCACGCATAACTGTGTTGGCAACGCGTTTTTGAACTCCTCTGGCAACTTTTTGAATTTGATTTTTAATTTCGGATAAGCCGGATTCGGAATTGAGATCGGCTCCGCCCACAAGTTTTTTGGCGACTGATGTAATTTTGTCAAAAAATTTAAATAACACGAACATTACAATGGCGGCTCTAAATAAAGTGTTAATTTTTGTTGAATTTAAATTGCCTAAAATTGGGAGGGCTAAATCAAAAACTTCTAAACCGCTAAAGTTTTTAAATTTGGCGAAATTTAAAATACAATAAACGCTAGTTTCTTCTGGATTTATTAATGAACTTGAACTTTTTTTTGTGCATAAAAGTTTTGGTAGTAATTGATCGTAAGTTTGTTTCTCAAATCTCGCATCTCCAATAAATAAATTATCAAAAACCGTCAACATTAAGCCAATATAAGCAAATACAATCATCGGTTGTAAAATAAATCCAAGCATTTGTTTCCACCAATTTTCGAAAATGCCTTTGGTTCTTTCGAACAAGGCACAAGTAATTGTTATTGGAGAAACATAAATCAATAAAATTATTCCCATTACCGATATTATGGTGATATGAACCGCCCGCATCACTATTGAAATCAACATGAATCCGTAAGTAAAAGCTGCAACGAAAAAAGTTATTCCAAGACCGCCGGTTAAGAGTCCGGAAAATATCATTTTTGCTAAATTGGGAGTTGAAACTTCTGGGCCATAGCCAATAGCTCTAGCTACTTTGCAATCAAGAGTATCAAAAATTCTTAAATAATTTTTACCGAGTGGATAAGAAGGAGTTTTTACGATATTTATCATGAAATTAGCAATTTCATTAGTTGTATCCGTCTTATCCTCTTTATCAGGATCTTTAAGTAGTTTGTAATCATATTTCGGGAAGTTGCATCCATCATCTTTTTTATTTGGTTGGAAAGTAATATTGCTAATTTCGCTTGAAATATTCATGATTGAATCCATAAAAAATCCTTGCCAAGCATTGCCTAAAACAAAGAAATAGACTAATCCAAATTTTACTAGATAAGTCATTACGGTTTTTTTATTAATATAAGATTCTGGAGTTGCTAAAAGAATGTTAAAACCGAAAAATACCATCGATAAAACAAAGGCAATTTTAAGTGGGAAGCGAAATTGGTTTTGAATTTTGTTAAAAAATGTTTGATTCATTATATCGCCTTTTTTATACGAATAACCGCTTTTGCATAATCCATTTGGATAAGCCGGACTTTTTTTTGGTTGCTCCGTGAGATCGGTACAGACTGTTCTACCAACTTTTTGTATAAAATTATTTTCAAGCGTTTCTTTAAAGCATTGAACTAGAGGAGTGGAAAAATGTCGGGGAGCGCTTGATGAAAATTCATTTAATTTTGAAGCATCTGATTTTGTCATAAATTGAGAGTCTCCCTTCAGATCTTCGCAGGATTCTGCAAAAAAGAAAGAGTCGGGATCGAAATTGGTATATTTGGCAATCGGAGGTCTTTTTACGCAATGATTCATATATTGGCAATAATTGCTAATTACTTTTGGATTTAAAGCGAAGCGTTCATCATAATCAGTTCCTCCTTGAACATTGTGATCGTAGGGACAGGAGCTATATGTTTTAGCACAAATATAATTTGGATTTCTTATTGATTCAAAAATTTTATATTTAGAAATCACAACATTATTTTTTTCAAATGTAGTGGAGCATTCTTCGCCGATTCTACAAAATTTATATTTTGATTCTGTTTCTAAGCAAATAGTATTTTGACTTTTTTCGTTGCAACAAAGAAAAGCCTTCATACCTTCCTCATTTTTTCTTCCAAGTTGTAAAAATCTTTTACAGGCGAAATTTGGTAATTCACGCGGACC
>SXGQ01825155.1_pt1 | contig 14634 bp, 16 predicted proteins | sample 3178371 | NCBI WGS metagenome assembly SXGQ01 (sample SAMN11356859, study PRJNA531348) | freshwater metagenome | isolation source: freshwater sample F1-20 | place: China: Fuxian Lake, Yuxi | collected 2017-12-25
CAATATCTTCAAATAATTATTAATAAATAACTATTTAAATCAACTAGTAGCTATTAAAAATTAAACTTTAAAATGAAATTATTTTCCAAATCTTTTTTTCTGTCGCTCTTGGCAATCATGCTATTCTCAACTGGGTCGGCGATGGCACTTAATGTAACCTTACAAACTGATTGCGATGCTACTGGAACTGGAAATTGTGCAAGTATGACTTGTGTTTCAAACGTAATTCAAAATCTAGTTTCTTTAACTGCGCCACAAGGAGTATCAGCCACACTTTCATATACTTCAACATGCACTGGCACTGATGCAAATCCTGCTATTGTTAATTGCAAATCAGCCTGCGAGGCTATAAAAAACGCTATTAGATTAGCCGCCTACAAAGCCAAACTAGATCCAATGGCTGATGCCAAATATGACACACAAGATCAAACCTTTTCGCGAGCAATGTGCCAAGCTTTGAAAGTAGTAACTGGAAGTGCGGGGAAGACTTTTGCAGCTTTTGCCATTATCGCCACGGGAATTGGCTTTTTTACTGGTAAAGTTTCTTGGGGTTTGATGATTGGGGTAACGGCTGGAATCGCTACTATGTTTGGCGCTCCCTCAATTGTCGCCGCCATTTCTGGACAAGATACTACCATGAATTGCGACAAAATTATGCCCAATTAAATTCAATTGAAATTTTAGTTAATTTTTCAAAAAAAATCCTATAATTTACATCAAATTTTAGTGATTTTTTTTGATAATTCATTTCTTAATTCATCATTTTCAAAAAAACTTATTTAAAAATCCCCAAATTTATATTTCTTCAAAAAATTAAATGAATTTCACAAACAACTCAAAATCAAAAAGGAAATTCATCATTAAAACAAGATAATTTAGATCAAATATTAACCGAAGATAATAGTAAAGTTGAAGTTAGATCTAGTAAACAAAATCAATTTAGTTGCATTAGAGTTGAGAGTCCAGAACCGAGTTGCTGAAATAACTTCTCAGCCAGCTAAAAGAAGGGGCTCTCCACCGCCTTATTTTCCCCCTAGTTAATAAAAATGAATTAGAAATAAAATACCTTTTTTAATTATTTAGAATTAATTTTTCGCTTGAAAATTGCAAATTAATTTCATTTTTTTTGCTAATTTTTTGATATCATTTTTACGATGCGAAGCACTAAAAGTTAAACGTAATCTTGCCTGATTTTTTGGCACCGTCGGCGGGCGGATGGCACCAATCAAAAAGCCATTTTCGGCAATTTTTTTGGCGATGTCGACGGTTTTTTTACTGTCGCCAATTTTTATAATTACAATTGACGATTCGGGTTTTGGTAAATTCATTAATTGGCAAAAATATTGAGCATTTTCGATGGATTTTTGGGCTAAATTTTTTTTGGAAATAATTTTTAATGCTTGTAATGAAGAAGCTAAAATCGCCGGCGGAAGTGCCGTTGAATAAATTGCCGAGCGAGCAAATTGTCGTAAATATTCAATCAAAATTTTATCGCCAACCACGAATCCACCCAGACTAGTGAAGGCTTTCGACAAGGTTCCCATTTGTAAATGTCGTGAATGTGGCAAAATATTTTGCCCCAAACCGTGAGCATCATCGGACAATAAAATCGCATCAAATTCTTCGGCAAAGTTAAGTAATTCGGCAATTTTTCCAACATCGCCATCCATTGAAAATATTGTTTCGGTGACGATTAAACATTTTTTATATTGCTTGCGATTTTTTTGTAAAATTTGCTTACAATGTTCGAGATTATTATGATCAAATCGCGTAAATTTTGCTTGCGATAATTGTGCTCCGTCAATTAAACAAGCGTGAATAAATTTATCGGCAATAATCAAATCACCCTCGCCTACTAACGCTTTAACCACTCCAATCGCACAAGAATATCCCGAGGAAAAAATTAAAGCATCGTCATTTTTATAAAATTTAGCGAGAGCTTTTTCGAGCTTGCCATAAATAATATTATTGCCAGTTATATATCTTGAGGCTCTAGCTCCAACACCATATTTTTTAATCGCCAAAATTGCCGATTTTTTTAAAGCCGAATTATGCGATAAGCCCAAATAATCATTACAAGCAAATGAAATTAAGTTTTTATTATTTTTTCTAATAACATTGCTTGACAAAGACCTACTATCACTAAGTTTTCTGTATAAATTTTGTTTTTTTAATGATTCAATATCATTAATATAATAATTAATCATCAATAAATATTATTTGCCTTTATTGTAAAAAAAATGATTTATAAATAAAATTTTATCGCTTTTTTTAAAGCTATTTTTTAAATTTTGTTAATTTTAACTAGCTAATTAGAAAATAGCGATTAAAATTAGTTTTAGGAAGTATAAATCTATTTCACCATTTTAATTTTATTTGAATCTTTTCAAATATAAAATTTTAGAATCGATTTATTGAAAATACAAATAACGATTTCTTTTAACACCTTGGAAGCCTTATTATAAGCTTCATTTGAGCCTTTCTTTCTTAGTTTTAGATGAGTTTTTGAATCGCTATTTGTTTTCTCTACGCTTTATTTATAAATAAATAATTAAATTACTCATGACTGATTTTCAATCTTTAAACTTAAATGAAAATATAATTTCAGCTCTTCAAAAGAAGGGTTATACACATCCAACACCAATTCAACTTCAAGCAATTCCGCACATTCTTGAAGGCAAAGATTTTCTTGGAATCGCTCAGACCGGAACTGGAAAAACTGGCGCTTTCGCTTTACCAATTATTAACAATCTAAGCGAAAATCACCAAAAAAATTCGCCAAATCAAATTTCGGCTTTAATCCTTACGCCGACTCGTGAATTGGCAACCCAAATCGCCGATAACATTAAAGTTTACGGTAAAAATTCGCATTTAACTTGTGCCACGGTTTTTGGCGGAGTGAGTGAAGTTCATCAAATTAAATCTTTACGCAGTGGCGTCGATATTCTTATCGCCACTCCGGGAAGATTGCTTGATTTGACTAAACAAAAATATGTCGATTACTCAAAACTCAAAATTTTAGTTCTTGATGAAGCTGATCGCATGCTTGATTTAGGCTTCTTTGATGATGTTAAAAGAATTATGGATTATTTACCAAAAGAGCGTCAAAGTTTATTATTTTCGGCAACAATGCCACCGGCGATTGAAACTCTAGTTCATAAAATTTTAAAACATCCGGTTAAAGTTGAGATAACTCCGCAATCAACCACCGTTGAAAAAATCCAACAAAAAGTTTTTATTACTTCTAGAAACAACAAAATCAATATTCTAAACGATATTTTGAAAAAACATCAAACTGGTTCAGTTTTGATATTTTGTCAAATGAAACACAATGCCAATCGTTTGGCTCAAAGCCTTGAAACTCTTGGTTTCAAAAACGCAGTTTTGCATGGCAATAAATCACAAAATGCTCGTGAAAAAGCATTAAATGATTTCCGTTCTAATCGTGTAAATATTTTAATCGCCACCGATATTGCGGCTCGAGGAATCGACATCGCCGATATTTCGGTCGTATTAAATTTTGATTTACCACGTGATATTGAAAATTATGTCCATCGTATCGGCAGAACTGCTCGGGCAGGACGCGAAGGTCTCGCCATTTCATTATGCGATACTTCAGAATTAAAAGCATTGCGCTCAATCGAAAAAAGCATCGGCATGAAAATTCCCGTAGAAGAAGCCGGAGAATTTGAAAATGTTGAAGGTTCGGTTAATAAAGGAATTTTTGGCGTTAAAATCGGCAGAAGCCCATTGCAACATCGCGATAGAAAAGATGGAGAAGGAACTGGCGATGAACGTCGCGAACGCGCTCCCGTAGGTCGCAGAATTAACGCGCCAAGACGTTCGGAAGATTCAGCCGAAAGACCGCGTGGCAATTTTGAAAGACGCGAAAGAAGCGATGATCAACCTCGTGGCAATTTTGGAAGACGTCGTGAAGATTCATCCGATAGACCGCGTAGCAATTTTGGAAGAAGTCGCGAAGATTCATCCGAAAGACCGCGTAGCAATTTTGGACGCCCCGCTCGCGACACAAATAATGCTCCAGATGATGACAATATTGGCAATATTGGCAATAGAGAAGGCGCGCCGATAGCCCGAAGAGAATTTACCAAAAGAGAAGATGGTTTGGCACCAAGAGGCAGAAGACCAGATGGCGAATATTCTCAAAATAGATCCAGTAGCAGAAGTCGCGAAGATGGCCCCGCTAGATTTTCCAAAGGTCCTAGAAAATTTGACGGCAAAGAAAGAGATGGCAATCAACGCGATGGCAACGGTTTTTTGAAAAAAATCTTTGGCGGATTCATGAAAAAAGAAGATGAGGGATTTTCTGGCAACAGAAAACCTCGTGGCAATTTTGCTAAAAAACCTTTTGCGAAATCTAGTGGTCCAAAAAAGAATTTTAACCCAAATTTTAAGCCTAGAAAAAATACCAATTTTTAGCACTTAAAAAAAATATTCAATAAAAGCAAAATAACTGTTTCTTTTTGAAATTATAGTAATAGGCTTTGATTTTGAAAGAGTGAAATTTAATTTCACTCTCTTAAAATAATTTTAATAATAATAAATATAATATCATGGAAAAGTTTTCAGGAAAAGTAAAATGGTTTAATTACACAAAAGGTTTCGGTTTTATCAAGCCAGATGGCGCTGATAAAGATGTCTTTGTTCACATTAGTTCTATTGAAAAAGCAGGTATCAAGAATTTAAACGAAGGTCAAAAAGTTATTTACACTTTAACCGTTAGAAAAGGTAAAGAATCTGTTGATTTCATCGAATTAGCTGACTAAAAAATTTTAAAGATTTATAGAGCGATTTTGAAATATTAATTTGTTTCAAAATCGCTCTTTTTTTAATTAAAAAATTTAATTCATATTTTTTAATTGAAATAATGCTGGTTTAATAGAAATTATAAGAAAAAAATTATAAAAATGATTTCTAAAAAATTACTCTCCATTCTTTGCATAAACTTCGCAATTCAATCATGTTCATTCAATCATTTAAATGATCCATTAAAAAACACTGATTGTAAAAATACCAAACAAGAAATTGAAACTAGATTAAAATTATTTAAAAAGCTTTCGAATCAAGAACTTAAAAACCGTCGCAATATCAGACTTGCCTCAGTATCAAGTCTCGAAGACGAAAGCGTTTATTCAAAAATTATCAATGCCATCAGGAATTCACCAAAAAGCTCACCTTATATTGCTGTTGATTTAAGAGGCTACAAAGATGTCGATTTAACCAACATAATGATTTCCAACGAATCAGATTTCACCCTCACTCCTTATCTTTATTCATCAAAATATTCGCAAGGTTTTTTTAGTTTAATCAACATCAATGAATCTTCAATAACCCTCGCTCCACCCGAAGTTTTTAAAGCCTTTAAGCCTCAAAAAATTTATCGCCCAGATTTAATTGAAAGTGAAATAATAATAAATGTTAGCGATTCTGAAACTGTATTTGGAAATATGAAATTCTCTAAAGATATAAAATTTTCATTAATTGCTAACAATATAAAAAAACCTTATAGACTAGATTTAAGAGAGGCTAGCAACATGCAATTTAACTTAAATCGTAAATGGATTATGCCGGTCTACAGCCTAGAAAATAGCTCGATTGATAATAGTAAAATCACCACAGCTTTTATTCAATTTGTTAATAATAAAAATTCTCAAATAATACTTAGAAAATTTTACAAATCGACCGCACAATGCTATATTGATGACAATAAAAATAAATTTACAAACTAAAAATTATGAGTTTTTATCTTAAAAAAATTAGTAAAAAAATGATTTTTTTAGTTTTTTTGCTAATTTTTTCGTGCCAAAGTTACTCTACCGAATATAACTCGCAGGAAAAAATTAACGTAATTTCTCTTTCGGAAATAAAAAAAGGTGAAGCTTGTAGTAATAATTTATTTGGTGGATTTACCATTCCCTATATCGGCGAAACCGCAATAAAATTATCGGGAGATCAATCGGTGATAAGCGCCATCAAAAACGGCAATATTCAAAGCATTTACGCCGTTGATAAATATAATAGAAACTATTTTGTTTATAGCAAAAGATGCACCATAGTTTATGGAAAATAATTTCGCCGATCTAACCAAAAATCAATTTAATTTATATAAAAAAAGTTGGATAAATTCCTCGAGAAACGGCTTTACTGTTGATGAGAACAACCTTCCAATTCCTTGGTATTGTTTTGATGCGATTGAATTTTTCAAAGAAAATTTAACAAAGAATCACATTATTTTTGAATTTGGATGCGGAGCTTCAACTTTATTTTTTGCATCGAAAGTTAAAAAAGTTATAAGCCTTGAAAGCAATCGCCGATGGTTTGAAATTATTACTTCGATTCTTAAAAATTCTGGCGATTTTTTGTTAGAAAAAAATTATTTTTCTAACGCAAATTGTGAAATTTTTTTGAATGAAGAGGCTTTAGAACAAGATGAATATCAACATTTTGCTCAAAATTATTCGCAAAAAAATAATATAAAATTCGATTTTTTAATTGTCGATTCTTTAAAAAGATTTGAATGTATTAAAAATTCTTTTGAAGCGATAAAATCTGACGGATATTTGATTTTAGACGATTCCGAGCGACCAAATTATCAAAAGATTTATGATTTTTTACAAAAAAATAATTTTTCTTATCAAGATTTTATCGGCATCGCCCCCGCCCAATTAAGAATTAAAAAAACTACTTTTTTTAGACGATAGTTTTAATGAGAATTTTGATATTTTTTAAATTATTTTTCACCTTTTTTTGCTTTGTAAGCTTCAAGCATAAAATATTCGAGGACCCATATAGCACTAGTCCCAGTAGCTTCTTTGAAGCTTCCATAATAAGACCATGCAATACCAAATGCCAATATAAAAATATATGTAAGTGGGCTATGAAAAATTATAGTCCGAACTTTTTTACATTCATGCTTAATTGAATCAATCTCATTTTGTCGAAGTTTTATATTTTTTTTATTTTCTTCTTCGATTATTTTTAGAGGGCTATTTTTTAATTGATTTTTATTTGCCATTTTGATTTAGCCCAAAATGAAAGTTGCTATCTCATCAATCCTTTTTTCAAATTCAACAAGAATATCTTCATCTGGAATAACTTTACCTTTCTTATTTTCATCATAATGCTTCTTCCATGCCGCTCTCTCTCCATTGTGAAGCATCTCAACTAATTGCCAAGCATTTTTCTCGCCATAAGTAGCGTAAGCAATGAATAGACTTTTAGCTTTATTCTCTTGTTGTTCTTTGTCAATTCTTGGCACCTCAAATTCATCGGAAAAATCAATCACAATTCTAGCCAGTGAATTGGGGGTTATCGGATTTTTTCCACAATCTTTAAATTCATGATAAACCAGGGGGACAACTGGGCCATGCTTCCAAGCCTGAATCTCTCCTTCAAATAATTTTTCATTGAAAAGCGATAAATGTACTCCGTAGGCAAAATAAAGCAATTTTTGTAATTTTAGATTTGTTAAATCATCGATATTTCTTTTATGCAAATTTTCAATTATATAATTTGCGCAAGCGAAGGTTGAGCGCTCAATATTTTCATTATTCATAGTGGAGAATTTTAAATTAAAAATATATTTATTTACAAATTTTATTAATAATTTTTTTACAAATCAAATAATTTTTAAGATGAAATTATGAACAAATTATCGATATGAATTAACTCTGATTTTGCCGAATTTCCGAGAATTTTTTTGATGTCATTGGAGTTTTTTTGTAAAATCTTTTTAACGTCTTCGCTATTGTAATTACTGATTCCGCTCGCAATGTGATTAAGATTTTCATCCTTAACAAAAACGGCGTCGCCCTTGGCGAATTTTCCGCGTAAAGCCACCGCTCCGACCGCCAACAAACTTACTTTTTTATGCCTTAAAGCTTCGCTGGCTTTTTCATTAATTATAATTGAACCGCTAGCATTTACAAAACCTGAAAGCCAATTTTTTTTAGCGCGCGAAGTGTGTTTCGAAGATTTAATTTTAGATTTATTGCATTCAAAAATTGTATATTTTTTCTTACCAGAAATTAATTTTTTTAAGGCATTTTGCTCGATTCCACTGGTTATTATTGTTGCACAATTAGCGGTAAAAGCCATTTTTGCGGCTAAAATTTTGGTAATCATTCCACCCGTTCCGACCTCAGAAACCGCACCTCGTGCCATTTTTTCGATGTCTTTATTTATTTTCTCAACTTGTGGAATAAATTGTGCCTCTTTGTTGATTTTTGGATTATCATTATAAAGCCCATCAATGTCGGAAAATAAAATCATTAAATCGGCTTCGATCATTTGGGCAACGCGAGCTGAAAGCCGATCATTATCGCCAATTTTTATTTCATCAACCGCCACCGAATCATTTTCATTAATAATCGGAATTATGTTTTTTTTGAGCAAAGTTTCGATGGTATTTTTGCAATTTAAATAACGGTCACGAGAATTACAGTCCGACGCAGTTAAAAGAATTTGCGCCACATTTAAATTTAATTTTGCAAAATAATTTTTATAAAGACTCATCAACTCAATTTGCCCAACCGAAGCGCAAGCTTGCTTTTCTTGCAATGTAAGTTTTTGATTTTTAATATTTAAAATATTTCTTCCCAAGGCAACAGCTCCCGAGCTTACGATAATAATTTTAGTTTTTTCATCAATTATTTCAGCAATATTTTGTGATAAATTTTCAAGCCATTTATTTCGCACCAAACCTTTTTCAACAAGCAATGAAGAGCCAATTTTGATAACAATTTTTTGATATATTTGTGATTTTATTTCCATATAATTTTAATTTTCAAGACCGCGTTCTTTGCGGGCCTTTTCAATTTGAGCCTTATACAGCAAATTCTGCAAAAGTGGCAAAGGATAAGGCTTGAAATCGCTATCGCCTCTTAAAACATAAATTCCAACCGAGCGATTAATTTGATTTTTTATATCATCATTGGCTATAATATCGGGGAAATCTTCGCTTTCAATGCGCTCTTCAATTGAATTTTCATCAATGCCATTTTTTATCAAATAATTTTTAACGATTTCAACACGATTTTTGACCAAAGTTTGATTGTATAAAGCCTTGATAGCATTGTCTGGATTGGCAGTTATTAAAATTTTAAATTTACCTCTAAAATTATTTAAATAATCAACAACTTCAATCATCGCTTTATTGGCTTTATCGTTGAGAAGATAATTTTCGGCATCAAAAATAATTTCAAATCTTGAAAATTCTGGCTCAACAATTTGAACATCGGGAGCTTTATTTTTGCTCATCTCTTCGAGATATACTTCAATTTCATCAATTAATTTTCCAAAACTTACACGACAATGCGACAATTCATCGGCGATAAAAATTTCTTTTGATTCCTTAGACGCCCAACAATCATAAAGATATGATAAATGTGCCATTTGAATAGGCATTTGATAAACTAAATTTTTATTATTGAGAAGAATTTCAAGTTTTTTTTGCATCAAGATAAGTTCTTCAACCCTTGATTTATCAGCTTCCCAATTGAATGGATCTTCGGGAGTAAAGACTTTTCCACTCATAATATCGAGCCCTTTTTTAGCAAAATATTCCGAAGCATCTAAATCTTTTACCATGGTTAATCTTCGCGAGAAATCAAGATACTCTAGGGATAAATAAGATTCATAACCTCCTCTTGATTTCAAATCCTGTTCGCGATTGGCAAGAATTTGTTGAAATAATATTTTCTCGCAAGAAAAAAGTAGAAAAAATAATGTGCCGAAGAAAATTTTGAATTTCATTTATCTAATAAAAAATTAAAATATTTGTAGAATTTATTTGAAAAAATTTCTAAAAACAACAAAATAATTTTTTATAAATTTATTCAATAAAAATCTACTTTTCCACTAGAAACATCATACATTGCACCAACAATAATAATTTTTTTGTCTTTTACCAAATCACGAATTATTTTACTTTTCTTCGAAATATTTTTTAAAACATTTTTAACATTTTCTTTCGAAACTAAATCAATAAAATCATTAGATTTTGGATCAACTTGCCCAGCCTTCGCCACCTCTTTCACCACCACTCTAATTTTCTTCAACAATCCAGTTAAATTTCCCATTTTTAGATGATTACAAGCACCTTTAATCGCCCCGCATTCGCTATGTCCAAGCACCATTATCAATTTGGCACCCGCCACTTTACAAGCAAATTCCATGCTTCCGAGAATATCTTCATTGAGAATATTTCCGGCAATTCGGCATGAAAAAATATCGCCGAGACCTTGATCAAAAATCAATTCCGCCGATGTTCGCGAATCGATACAACTTAAAATCAAAGCGAAGGGATATTGTTCATCGGAAGTGTCATTGACTTGTTGCAATAAATTGCGATTCATTTTTAAATTAGTAACGAAGCGATGATTGCCATCTTTCAACATTTGCAATGCATTTTCGGGCGTAAGAGAATTACGCATTTCTTTTGTTAAAGTAACCATAATTATATTTTATTAATTGTTATACCTTTAAGCGTAAGTTTAATATTTTTCGCTTTGGAACTTATTTGAAAATCACGCAAAATTTCATAAACATCGAAATCGATAATTTTAGCTTTGGTGCCGTCGATTATCACAGTTGAATCATCAGGAATAGACTTTAGAAGCTGTAGAATCGCCCCTTTATTCAAGAAAGAAACTTCTTCGGCTAAAATAATTATGTGTGAATTTTTATGCTGATTATCGATAATATTTTCAAAAGAATTTTTAAAATTATTAAACAATATGAAGGCAATGGAGACTAGCATTCCAAAAATTACACCTTTTAATAAATCAAAAGTCAACATACCAATAATGGTAATTAAAAATGGCAAAAATTGCTCATGACCAAGTTTAAAAACTTTAATAAAAATTTTTGGATTAGCCAGTTTATAACCAACAACCAGAAGGATGCAAGCCAAGCTGGCATAAGGAATCATATTTAAAATATTGGGAATAGCGATAGCGCAAACCAACAATAAAATACCATGAAAAATTGCTGAATTTTTACTTTTAGCACCAAATGAAATATTGGCACTACTTCTAACAATGACTTGCGTAATCGGCAATCCACCAATTAATCCTGAAATTAAGTTAGCAAAACCTTGAGCTTTCAATTCGCGATTGGTAGGTGTAATTCGTTTTAGATTATCAAGTTTATCCGTAGCCTCAACACATAATAAAGTTTCGATACTGGCAACGATTGCGAGCACTGCACCCATCAAATAAATTTGTGGATTACGCAACATTTCGAAATCGGGGAAAATAAAATTTCCTAAAAATTCATTAAAATTTTTAGCGACTGGAATTTGAACGATGTGATGATCGGCTAAATCAACAAAATTGCTGGCAATAATGCCAATTACCACTACAACCAAAGGTCCTTGAAGCAGTTTAAATATTTTGTATTTTTTCATCAAAAAATTATCCCAAATCACTAAAATCGCAAGCGAAATAAAAGAAATTATCATCGCAATTGGGGTAATGTTATTGATGGCTTCTTGCAAAGTAACGATAGCGCCATTATCAAGAAACTCCTCAAAATCGGTTGCCGAAGAATTATCAAAGCCAACGGCGTGAGGGATTTGCTTAATTATGATCAACAAACCAATTCCGCACAGCATCCCCTTAATGACCGAAGATGGAAAATAATAAGCAATCGAGCCGAGACGTAAATAACCCATAATGATTTGCAAAATGCCGGAAATACAAACTGCCACCAAAAATCCTTGATAAGAGCCGATCGTGGCGATATAGCCAAAAACAATAACCGCCAAACCCGCCGCCGGACCGCTAACACCAAGTTGCGAACCACTCAACGCTCCCGCCACAATTCCACCAATTACGCCGGCAATTATACCCGAAAATAACGGCGCTCCCGAAGCTAGAGCGATACCGAGACACAAAGGCAAAGCCACAAAAAAAACTACGATACTTGCCGGCAAGTCGTGGCGGATATTTTTAAATAAATTTTGCATGATTTTAAATTATAATTACTAAAAATAAGGTGATTTATTTTAGCAATTATTTGGAGGAGATGTTGGAACTTCGCAAATGAAATTTTGACAAAAGGAAGAATTTAAAGAAAAATTGAAACTAGAAAAACTGATAAAATAGAAATTTATATTGAATTCTTGACCTAGATAGCCTAGCTTAGATTTGTTATTATTGTTTTCTGCTTCACTTTCAGATTCGGCTTCAAATTCGATGTTTGCAATTTGTTGTAAATCAGAAAAATTTAGACTTAAAAAAGCAAAATTAATAACTAAAAAGGTGCAAATTAAAAATGTGGATATGGTTTTGTATTTTTTCACAATTCCATTTTAAACAATTAAAAAAACTTAGTCAATTGTTAAATAAAAACTTGATTGAGGCTAATAGAACTATGGTTGCAACGCCCTTTTTAAAAATTTCATCTTTTATTTTTAAATGAACGCAATGACCAAAATAAATCGCCACAAAAACCGGAATTATTGTCCAAGAAATTTTAGTAAAAAAAGCGATTTCCAATTTATTAGCAAAAAGCATTTGAGAAATTCTTAATACATTACAAAATAAAAAATAAATCGCCATCGTCGCTCGCAAAGAAGATTTTGATTTAAACTCATCGCGAATAGCACTTACCACGAATGGACCACCTATTCCGAAAGCTCCTTGCGATATTGACCCGATCAATAAAAATACACTTCTTAACGATTTAGAAAATTTATATTTATCAAAAAAAATCATTTTTATTGCCAAGAAAAATAAAATTATTCCGAAAAATGTTGATAATATTTTGGACGAAAAGTAAATAAAAATATAAACCCCGATTATAGATCCCAGAAGCGCTACGGGAATTAATTTAGTAAAAATTTTTATCTCAAAATGTTTGCGACTTCCAAAAGCGATATAAAGCGAAGCGAGCGTTCCGATATAGAGCCCAGCCATCGTCATCTCTTTAATTTCAAAGAAAAAACTCAAAAAAGAGTAAGCAATTAAGCCTCCGCCAAATCCAAAAATACTTTCAAAAAAGAAGCCAATTGAGAAAAATAAAGAAATAATCAATGGGGCTGATAAGTAAGTAATCATAAAATTATTTCAAAAAAATAAAATGCTATTTGCTTTTAAAAAAAATTTTGCAAAAATTAATAATAAAATCAAAACTTAATACCAAATTAACTTATATTTCAATTTTTTTTAACAATTTTATTCAAGAATGAGAAATTTTTCTTTTGCCCACAAACCAATATTTCTTATTATTGCCTTTTCGTTTTTGGTCAACGACGCCTTGGCTTTTGATAAAATTACTAAAATTTCTAATAATCCTTACTTAAAAAAAACAACGATAATTGAAGATCAAACGGCCTTAGAGAATAAAAATATTGAGAGCAAAAAACTTGACGAAGAGGCAAAAAATAACGCGGAAATTGGCGATTTTGGCGTGATTAAAGACGTTGTTGGCGAAAATAAAGTTATCAAAAAAAAGCCCGATAGCGAAGAGGATTCTATTTTTCTCAACAAAGATATTTTTAACGAAAAAACTAAAGAAAAATTACGCAAAATTATCCCGCAAATTCCACAAATTGAAATCAAAAAATTAAAAATTACCAACCGAATAATTAGTGATTTATCGCTCACCGATCACATTCAAAACAGCGAAGCAAAAAATGAATTCCGCGACACAACTGGAGCGATTCGCTATTATTTATCCGCTCGATTAAATCAAAATTTCGAAATTTATGGATTAGCTAAACTTGCTAGATTTGACAATGATAACGACATTGCTCGCCGTGAAAATAGCAATAAAAAAGGCAATTCACGCACTTTTGAAAATTTAGGAATAAATTTAAGCGAATTAAGTTTAAAATATTCCAAAGATAATAGCTCTTTAATCGCTGGTAAATTTACCACCAATTTTGGCACGGCTTGGCGCTGGAATAAGGGCATATTTGTGCATTCGGTAGCACAAAATTATGCCTTAACTGAAAAACTTGGCTTAACCGCAATCACCAAATATGGTGACTTAAAAAAAACTGGAATTTATAATTTTTCACTAAGTTTATTTACTAATGATCGCAAAAACCTTGATAATAGTTTATTGCATCGTAAACATAGCGATACCAAGTCTGAAGCAATAGCTGGCGATACTCGAAGTCTATCTTCATTCACCCTTGCCACCGACATTAATTTTGAATTTAAAGAAAAGGAAAAGCTTTCTTATCATATTGCTTATTCAAAATTGGGAGTTAATAAAAATAGAACTGCGGTGGCGTTAGATAGATTAAAAAAGCAAGCGGGAGTAGTTTTTGGCATGAATTATAAATTTCCAATTAAAAAAGATTTAGATTTGGAAACTATTTTAGAATATGCTAAAATCAAAAATATCAATGGTGAATCAGCAATTTCTGATCAATATTTTACTTCTAATTTTATTTTAAAATATCTCTCAAATTATAGTTTAATGATTGGCAACTCAAACAATAAAAATAAGAACAGACTAAGCTCTGGAGAGTCGTGAAATGTTTCCGAAAATAATATTGGTTATGAATTTAATAAAAATTCAATTTTTGATAAATTAACTACTCAAATCCGTTATTATCAAAACCAAACTAAGACATTTAATAAAAACAAAAAAGACAAA
>SXGQ01398559.1_pt1 | contig 14633 bp, 9 predicted proteins | sample 3178371 | NCBI WGS metagenome assembly SXGQ01 (sample SAMN11356859, study PRJNA531348) | freshwater metagenome | isolation source: freshwater sample F1-20 | place: China: Fuxian Lake, Yuxi | collected 2017-12-25
ATTGATTATTTCTGCATAAGTTTCTTTTGAAATCTCTTCGTTAATCTTTATATCCAATTTAGAAAAATGAAAACTAGTTGATTCATTTTCAGTTAGTTGTATTTTTACTTTTTCAATCTCTTTAAAAATTGAAAATCCTAAATTATTGTCGATTAATGTGATTAAATTTTTAAATATTGGATTTCGTTTGGTATAGACAAAATATTGATTTAAGCTATTTTTTACTTTTTGTCCATTGAAAAAATTCATTTCTTTCCACGAACAAATATTTTGAAAAAATGAAGTCGGTAAATCAACCATTTTTCCTGGCATTGACTCATATTGAACTCCTCTTCCAAAATAAGGTGTTCCTTTCTCCCACATAAACGATGAATCGAAATTATCTCCTCCGATGTAAATTCCGCCGGTCGCTAAAATATCATCTCTTCGATTAGCACTTGTTGATTTAGTTGGATCTAATTCAATCAATGTGAAATCGGTTGTTCCCCCTCCTAAATCGGCAACCAAAACTCTTTCCTTTTTCTGAATTGTTTTTTCGTAAGCAAATGCAGCACTTATAGGTTCAAATTGAAAACGAATAGAAGTAAATCCAGCAATTTCAGCTGCTTCTAATAATCGTTTTTGTGCTAAATCATCTTTCCCTTTGTTTAAATCATCAAAGAATACTGGTCGACCAATAATTGCCGTTTCACAAGTATATCCAATTATTTTATCCGCTGCTTTTTTTAAATCAATCAAAATAAAGGACACCAAATCTGAAGCTGAATATAAATTATTTCCAATTCTCGTATTGATAAAACTACTAACGGGTAATATTTGCTTGATCGATTTCATAAAACGACCTTTCATATTTTCAGCTAGGTAACTTTCAATTGCTTTTTCGCCTATCAAATAATTTAAATCATCTTCACTTGATTGATTAATAGGGAAATATAAAATAGAGGGTACAGAAATTGTCTCAACGATTTGTTTTGTCGAACGATCAAAAATGGAAAACACAGAATTTGTAGTCCCAAAATCAATACCGTAAAGATGTTTTTGCATTGAGCAAAGTTAAAAAAAATAGGTTAAGAAATAAGACTGATGTTTAGGTTAAACTCACTTAACCTTAATCTCTAGCTCAACCTAAAAATTACAAATAAATTCCTACTTTTACAATGTGAAAAAATTACTGCTCCTTTTTTGTTTTACATCAAGTTTGTTAAATTCTCAAATACTTGATAACAAACGTGGCTTGGCTTTTACCGATCAGCCATTTTTTGATGAAAACTTTATAAAACTAAATAAAGTCAAAAAGATTAAAGGCGAATATACCTTTAAAAAAGCGGGAGATATTATGCGTAAAACTCCCTATAAGAGTACATATGAATTTGATTCTTCAGGACATTTAATTGAATCGTTTGAAACTAGAAGCGACGACGGAATCAAAGATACGATTCAAAATATGTACGCATATTCTCCGACAAATTTGTTGACAATGCATCGAAAAAAAGATTCGGGAGGTTATGGTTCAGTTCATTATCAGTATGATAAATTAGGCCATATTATTTCTGAGGAAACTCATCGTGATGTTTTTGATGTGAACGGAAATCTAGAACGGACATTTGTCATAAACAATGAGACAATGAAGTATGATACATTTCCGCTTCAACAGAAAAAAACAGTTTTCAATAGTTATAACTTACCCTATATGGAAGAATTTAGCTATTACAATGCTGACGGTTATTTACTCGAGAAAGAAGAACGCCTAAAAATGACTTCTGGTAAAGTCAAGCAGGTTTATGAATACAACGAAAAAGGGTTTATTTCAGCTATTCGCTCGAATGCTACATTGGATGGTAAATTTGCGGAGGAATGGTTTTTTAAATATGATGAATTTGGCGATATCATTGAAAAACATGTCTACAAAAATGGTGTTTTCACTACCGATATTCAAATTATATACAATACTGACACCAAATTATTATCATCCGTTCTTACTCGAGAAGTGAAATCAAATTTTATTATGATTCTTCGATTTATGAATTACGAGTTTTATAAATAAAAAGGATGATTAAATTTGAAGTATGAACAAGTATAAAAATCTGAATTTCATTTTATTATTCATTCTCGTATCGTTTTTATACAAACTTCAGATTTCAATTAAATATCCTCCTTCATCTATACATCAATGGCGCCAAGCTGATGCATTATCGATTACCAAAAATTATTTTGAGGAGGGAATGCATTTTTTCGAACCGAAAATTCATTTTCAAGCTTCAGTAGAAGGTAAGGCTGTTGGAGAATTTCCGATCATCTATTATATGAATGCTGCCATTTGGAAAGTCACAGGTGAAAATTTTGTAACCGTTCGACTTCTCAATTTAAGTATTGTATTTTTAGGTCTATTTTTCTTATTCAAACTATGTGACCGCTATTTAAACAACCTATTTTATTCTCTTTTTATACCCCTTCTGATTTTTTCATCTCCACTTTTTGGGTATTATTCAAATAATTTTCTAATCAATTTACCTGCCGTTTGTATTCTATTTATTGGATGGTATTATTTGTATAAATCAATACAGGAAAATAGCCAAAAATCAATTATAATCGCAAGTATTCTTCTCACTGTTTCTGTATTATTACGACCGACAATGATGATGGGAATTGTACCAATCTATTTGATTGTTTTTTTGGAACAGATTGGAGTTTTAAAGCATAATCACCTGAATAAAAGTAAATTAAATTTATTTCTATTGCTTCTGCCATTCTTGTTTTTAATTGGTTGGATTTTATTTTCAAAAGACTATAACCTCAAAAACGGTTCTATTTATTTTCTATTAACCATAAAACCAATTTGGGATGCCCAAAACAAACTAGAAATATGGAATAGTTTTACAGAAATTGTATTGCCTGAATTTTATCATTTAGGATTTCTCTTACTCTTCTTTTTAATGTTTCTTTATATCATTTTCAATATTAAAAAATCCAATAAATATTTAATTAGTATTCTGATTACACTAGTAATCGAGCTAATTGTATTCGTTTTACTTTGGTTCCAAAACTTAAATGTACACGATTACTATTTACTTGATTTTTATTTAATTATACCTATACTATTTCTAACATTTTTTAAGCTTTTACAAAATATTCACCTATCCGTTTTCAATTCTAAAATAGTTAAAAGCGGATTATTTATTATTCTCATTCTCTCTTTTTGTTTTGGAATAGCGAAAACAAGAATTAAATATTTTGGAAATAACACATTTGTTTCAAAGAATTTCCTTTCAGAAAGAGAACATCGCTATTGGGAATGGTTGAAATGGGATTATGAAACAAGAATTCAATCAGCAGAAACTGTTACTCCCTATTTAAGAAAAATCGGATTAAAAAGAACGGATTTAGTTCTCAGTATTCCGGATGGTAGTCCAAATGTCACGTTGTATTTTATGGATCAAAAGGGTTATACATTGTTATACAATGATCACAAGACGAAAAAGGAAGTGATTGAAAATGCAATTGTAAACAAAGTAAAATACCTCATCATTACTGATAAGATGCTTGCTAAAGATTCTTCCATTTCTGATTACACAAAAAATAGAATTGGAGAATATAAAAATGTTTCTGTATTTAAATTATAGGAAATCAATCATTTAACACCCTAAATTTATTTTTTCAAACCAAAGAAGTTCCTGTCATTTCCATTGGAGCAGAAATCCCTAATCTTCTTAAAATGGTTGGTGCAACATCTGCTAAAATTCCGTCTTTAAGCGTTAATCCTTTTTGATTACTTACCAACACAATTGGAACTGGATTCAATGAGTGCGCAGTATTTGGTGAACCATCTGCATTAATTACAAAATCTGCATTTCCGTGATCTGCAATTACTAAAAACTCATATTCGTGTTTTAAACCTGCTTCTACCACTTCTTTCAAACAACCATCAACAGTTTCTACCGCTTTTACAATCGCATCATATACTCCTGTATGTCCAACCATATCTGGATTTGCAAAATTTAAACAGATGAAATTTGGTTGGTCGTTATTAATGCTCTCAATAATTTTATCTTTTACTTCTAAAGCACTCATTTCAGGTTGTAAATCGTAAGTCGCCACTTTAGGTGAATTTACCATTATTCTGCTTTCCAAAGTAAACGGTTCTTCACGACCACCATTGAAGAAGAAAGTTACGTGTGGATATTTCTCTGTTTCAGCAATACGAACTTGCGAACGATCTACTTTTGCTAAAACTTCTCCTAATGTATATTGTAAATTATCTTTTTCGAAAAGTACCTTGATGTTTTCAAAAGTCGCATCGTAATTCGTCATTGTATAATACTGAAGATTTAATTTCTTCATATTTACTTGAGGGAAATCTTTTTGCGTTAAAGCAATCGTAATTTCTCTCGGACGATCTGTTCTAAAATTAAACGATAATACAACATCTCCTTCTTTTATCGTTGCAATTGGATTTCCATTTTCAGTGATAATACAAGGTTCGATAAATTCGTCTGTTTTATCATTTGAATAAGATGTTTGAATTGCTTCTTTAGCAGAAGAATAAGAAGTTCCATCACCATTTATCATTGCATCGTAAGCAAATTTAACTCTCTCCCAACGGTTATCTCTATCCATTGCATAATAACGTCCAACAATTGAAGCAATTTTACCAACTGATTTATCTAATTCAGATTGTAATTCCTCTATAAAAGCCAATCCACTTTTAGGATCACAATCACGTCCGTCTGTAAAGGCGTGAATAAATACATTTTCTAATCCTTCTTGTTTTGCTAATTTACAAATAGCATAAATGTGTTCTTGATTACTATGAACTCCTCCTTTTGAAACTAATCCAATCAAATGCAAAGCAACATTATCCTTTTTTGCTGTATGAATTGCTTCTAATAATACTTCATTTTTATAGAATTCACCATCTCGAATCGATTTATTAATTCGCGTTAACTCTTGATACACAATTCTTCCTGCACCAATATTCATGTGACCCACTTCAGAATTCCCCATTTGTCCGTCTGGTAACCCAACATCTTCTCCGCTCGTACTTAATTTAGCGTGCGGATGATTTGCGATTAAAGAATCCATAAAAGGAGTATTCGCATTGAAAACTGCATCTGATTTTGATTTATCACCAATTCCCCATCCGTCTAAAATGATAAGTCCGAAATGTGTTGTCATAATTATAAAGTTATTTCAAAGTTTGCTCCTGTCGGTAAATTGTTCTTATACAAAATTTTACCTCCGTGAATCCGTATAAATTCTGCGGCTATAAATAAGCCTAATCCAGTTCCTTTTTGCAATCTCGTTTCTTCGTTTCCTGATCGAACGAATTTTTCAAATATTTCAGTTTGAGAAATTAAAGGTACTCCAGGACCTTCATCCTTTACTCCAAATGTAAGCTTTGCATCTTTGATTTTATTCAAATAAAGAATGATTTTTTTATGATTTCCAGCATATTTTAAGGCATTCTCAATCAGGTTATTAATAACCGTTTCAATCATAAAACTATCAGCCTCAATATAAATATCTGGTTGAATAGCCAATTGAATTATTTCAGATTGTAAACTTTTATTGAAGCGATTTGCAATTTGCTGAAATAAATCAGAAAGATTTACATGCTCTTTGTGCAATTGTACTACTTTATTTTCAAGACGTGTTGCATTCAGAATATTATCGATCATAACCTCTAACCGTTGATTTTCAGTTATCGCTTTTTCAATTAATTCGGTTCTTTTTGTTACGTCTAAATCTCTTTTAACAATTGTTTGAAGGTATAATTTATTTGCGGCTAATGGGGTTTTTAATTCGTGCGTAACCGACAATAAAAAATTGTTTTGTCGTTCTGAAAATTTCAATTCCTTCTTAATCGAACTTCTAATTTTCCACAATCCAAGGATAAGTATTAAAAAGAAAACCGACCCTTCACTCAAAATCATAAACACCCGTTTCGAAACGAGTGCCTTCTGCGTATCCACTTCTTTTGTGAGTTCAATTAAATGATACCCCCACCACATAAATTGAATAACAACGTACGCACCTAACAAATAGAAAAAAATTGCGGTCTGCTTTTTCATTGACAAAAATTACAAATTACAGATTGAAAATTGAAAAACATAAAAATTAAAAAACTAACTATTATAATTTGAAATTTGGAATCTTCCAATTTGGAATTTATTAATATGCTCTTTCGTTTTTACCTTCTACCCAATTCATAAAGGCTTTGTTAACAACCTTATTTCCTCCTGGTGTTGGATAATCCCCTGTAAAATACCAATCTCCTAAATTATCGGGGCAAGCATCATGTAAGTTCTCAATCGTTTGATAAATGATTTCTACTTTTGCTTTTATATTTACTGGAGTTAACAATTCTGAAATTTTAGCCGAGATTTGAACTGCTGTAAAAGGACTGTATATTTCTTTTACATAATTTACAATTTGATCTTTCGGTAATTTCACTTGATCCTTGCATTTTTGGTAAACGTCTTGAATCAATTGTTCTTTTCCATTTTCTTTTAATAATTGAATAGCGGCTTCGAAAGCAATGAAATCTCCCATTTTAGCCATATCAATTCCGTAACAATCTGGGTAACGTATTTGTGGTGCAGATGAAACAACAACGATTCTTTTAGGTCCTAAACGATCCAAGATGCGAAGTATACTTTGTTTCAACGTTGTCCCACGAACAATACTATCGTCGATTACTACTAAATTATCTTTCCCTTCTACAACACTTCCGTAAGTAATGTCATAAACGTGTGCTACTAAATCATCTCTTGAATCATCTTGTGTGATGAACGTTCTTAATTTAGCATCTTTAATTATAATCTTCTCAATACGAGCACGTTGATAAACAATCTCTTTTAATTTTTCAGGAGATGGATTTGCTCCTAAAGCTAAAATAGACTCGTATTTCTTATCGTTTAAGTGATTTTCTAATCCTTTGATTAATCCGTAAAATGATACTTCTGCCGTATTTGGAATGAATGAAAAAACAGAATTATCTAAATCGTAATCAATCGCTTTTAACACTTGAGGTACCACATTGTGACCTAATTGTTTACGTTCTTCGTAAATTCCTAAATCATTTCCTCTTGAGAAATAAACTCTCTCAAAAGAACATGCTTTTCGTTCTAACGGTTCATTGATTAATGTCTCAGTAACATTTCCGTTTTTCTTGATAATCAATGCGTGACCCGGAGTTAATTCTTTAATGCTTTCTGCTTTTAAATTGAAAGCTGTTTGAATTACTGGTCTTTCAGAAGCAACAACGCAAACCTCCTCATCTTCATACCAATAAGCCGGACGAATACCTGAAGGATCTCTTAAAACAAAAGCATCACCATGACCGAAAAGACCTGCCATTGCATATCCACCGTCCCAATTTTCTGAAGCTTTTTTAAGAATTTTTTCAATGTTAATTCTTTCTGAAACTAATTTATATTTCTCAAGGTTTGATAACCCATCTTCTTTTAAATCGTGTAATAACTGATCATTTTCTACATCTAAAAAATGACCGATTTTTTCTAAAACTGTAACCGTATCTGATTTTTCTTTTGGATGTTGACCAATCTCAACCAATGCATCAAAAAGCTCATCTACATTTGTCAAATTAAAATTTCCTGCAACAACTAAATTTCTTGACATCCAGTTATTTTGACGCAAAAATGGATGACAACTTTCAATCGAATTTCTTCCGAAAGTCCCGTAACGTAAATGACCTAAAAATAATTCCCCTGTAAATCCAGCGTTTTTCTTTAGGTAATCTACATCTTTCAATAAAGCAGGATTTTCTTCTTCTATTTGTTTAAAACGAGCGTTTATTGTGTCAAAAATATCTTGAATTGGCTTGCTATCAATTGAACGTTGACGAGAAATGTATCTTTCTCCTGGCTCCATATCAAACTTAATATTCGCAACTCCAGCGCCATCTTGACCTCGATTATGTTGTTTTTCCATCAACAGATGCAACTTTTTCAATGCGTAAAAAGCTGATCCATATTTATCTACATAAAATTGTAATGGTTTTTTTAATCGAATTAATGCTATTCCACATTCGTGCTGTATCGCGTCGCTCATTTCTTAACTGTTGTTGAAATTTGGTGCAAATTTAACACTTATATATTAGATTCAAGACGAAAAAGAATCAAGATTTTAGACTTTAGATTTTAGACTCTTGTACTTCCCTAAATAGAGTTGACTGTTAAGTAAACATAAGTCTTTGAAGGAAGCCGCCTAATGTCTTTGAGTCCTGATTCATCAGGACGGTCTTTCAGTCTATTGAAATCGAATTAATTTTCATTACATCTAATTCTAAATCTTGAATAGCTTTCAAGTATGAATAATATTCTGACTCTACTTTTTCTACTTCGCTTAAACGGATTTTACCTTCTAAATAAATCAATTGATTCATTTTAAAAATAGTTTCTTTATCATGAAGTATTGCTTTTTGAATCGCTAATGTCTCCTCTAAATTTTGCTTTTGGATATTAATTTCAAGTTTCTTTTTTTCTACTTCAACTTTCTTAAATTCAATCAATTGCACTTGTTCTTTTTGCGAGATTTTAAATTGTTTTTGACGTTTGAATAATTCCCCTTTGTTGAAAATAGGTAAACTCAAGGAAAAGCCAATTCCTTGATAGGCATTGTGATTTATTTGTGTTGAAAATGGAATAATAGGAGTTGATTCTAAATTGTAATCTTTGTTATTTGTTGAATAACCTGTACCTATAGTTCCTCCTAAATAAAAAGTAGGCAATAATTGTGTTCTATCTATTTTATATTGTAATTGACTCAATTCTAGTTTGTTTTGTAAATCTACTAATTGATAATATTCATCAAAAGTGACTTCTAATTTTTCTAGTTGTGGATTGAATTTTTCTAGTTTCGTGTCATTTAACAAAGTCAATCCCAATAAATAATTTAAATTGGTTGTTTCGTATTTCAATTCTCTGTTTAAATTCAACAAGGTTACCATTTGAATTTTACTATTGATGGATGTTTCCAGGGTGTCAATCGCGCTTAATCTACCTTCTTTTACTAATTCTATTTGTCGGTTTTTAAATTGTTGTAAATTTTCAATTATTTTTTGCTGTTGATCTAATTTTGCTTGAGCTTTCCATATTGCATAGCATTTGTCAACTACTTGATTTTTAACCTTTTCCAAAGTGCGTTCTTGGTCTACTTCGGATGTTTTAAGCGCTAATTTGAAATAATTATTTTGTATAAAATATTTAAATCCTTGAAATAAAACGATTTGCGAGTTAATTCCATATGAATTTGAACTGATTTTATTCGTTCCAAATGTATTGGTAAAAGGATCTAATTTTCGTCCGTAATTGATATTATAACTCGGACTTGCACTCATGGTTGGAAGAAATGACCATGTACCAAATTGTTGATTTAACTCCGCTAATTGGATATTATTTTGCTGGACAATGGTGTTTTGACTGTTCTTAATTGCCAAATCAATACATACTTGTAAGGTAAATTCTTTTTGTCCTAAAAAAGACAAACTAATTAAAGTACTACATATGAATAGGTTAAATTTCTTCATTATTTCTCGATTAAACTGATTACTTTCTCAAAGAATCGTTCGATCAATTTTTTGTTCTTCGTAATTATTTTGGCACTTCCTTTTAATTGTGCTTTTAATGGAAGTTCTTTTTTATAGGTTGTGATTAACTTTTTAGGTAATTGAATTTCCACTTCGTAAAACTCATCTTTTGAAATAGAAGTGATTGATTTCACTTTTCCTTCTAGCATCCCATAATCGTGCTTTTGAAAATCTTTGATTTCGATAAATACTTTTTGACCTTTTTCAATTTTACCTGCTCCTGCACTTGCAACTTTCATCAATCCAGTGAAATAATTTCCTTTAGGAACAATGACTAAGGAAGCTTCTCCTGCTTTGTAAAAACTCGATTTATTTAACTGTTTATTGAACAAAATTTTTCCATCAAACGGAGCAACCCAAGCAGCATTTTTCTCCCAATCGTTGATTAAATTTTGAATGGTACTTGCATTTGTTTTAATAGTAGCATTTAGTTTTTGTAGATGCTGTTCTCCTTCATAGGCTAGTTCACTTAAATTTTTCTGTAGTGAATTTACTTGGATTTCATTTTGAATCGAAGCTTCTTTTTGATTTTGAAATTGCTGTTGCAATTGGTTTTCAGCTTTTTCTTCTTTTAAATATTCTTCTTTTGATATTGCGTTTTTACTCAATAGTCGATTTGCTGAAGAAATCTGAATCTGTTGCAATTTTATATCCTTTTCTATCAATTTTAATTTCTGACTTGCAATTGCCTGAAGTTTAATTCGTTGTGAAATTTCATTTTTAAGCGACTTCATTTTTTTGTCCATGATTTCGCTTTGTTGAAGCATATTTCTTTCTTTTATTGTAGTGAGAAGATTGGTCCAATTGGATTGTAGAGCTACTAAATTAACAGCTTCTATTTCAGATCGAATCTTCACACTTTTTAATGAATCTATATGTAGTAATGAAGATAAAAACGTACGAACCAATACAATGTGATGCGGATTTATCTCATTATTAAATTGTGCCAACACCATTCCTTTTTGAACCCATTGGTGGTCTTTTACTTGTAAATCCACTAATTTACCAAACATCTGATTTTGAAACTCAACAGGTGGATGATTGCTATTGATACTTACTTCTCCCATTAATTCATCAGGATATGAAATCATAAAACTCAATCCTATCAATAATAAAATGAAAAGAAAGAAAATCGTATTCCCAGAACGCACCAACCAAGAAGGAGGAGCAGAAAGCACTTCGTTGAGTACTTCACTTTTTAATTCTATATTTATTTTATCGTTCATGAGTTTTTTTGTTTAAACACGGAGGTCACAGAGTTTTTCACGGAGGACCACAGTGTTTTTTTTCTTACTTTTTCACACAAAGCTATTTTCAAAAACTTTGTGTTACTCTGTGCAATAACTCCGCGGACTCTGTGGTTAATTCCACCCAGCACTTTAATTCATTTTTTCCAATTGCAATTGATTCTTCACCAAGTTATAATACGCTCCAATCAAATCGATTAGTTTTTCATAAAAATCACTTCTACTCTTCGGTTTTTTGCATGATTGATTTCATTTATAGGAGGAACAAGCGGATTTAAATTACTGAAACCTTCGCAGTTTATTCTTTTTTCTGAAATACCTGATTTTACAACATAGTCTTTTATACGTAAAGCACGTTTTAGGGACAATTCTTTATCTGGGCGAACAGCAACATGACCATTTAGTTTGATAGTAATAGTAGAATCACTATTTAGAATTCTAATAAGTTCTGCCAAGTCTTCATTTTTATCCTCTCCAATTAAATGATCTTTATCACCTTGGAAAGAAATATTTAAAACTATTGGAATTTTTAATTTAAAATTTGATGACGTAGAATAAACAATTACATCTACACGACGACATTGAACCTCATTCAATGAACCAACACTTTGTTTTTCATTCAAGTTTAAACTATCTAATGTAAGAGTTTTTAATTTCGATTTTTTTATTAATTGTACTGTTTCAAATAGGCGTTTTGACGCCAGTTTTATATTGTAATTTTTACTGCCAATACTATCCGTGTATGCTTTAAGAACTATTTTTCCTTGTTGTCCAAAATTAATTTTATTGAAACGCTCTATAAAATCAGATTGATTTTCAATTTTAGAACTACCAAAATCAAAAATGATGGAAATAGAGTCAATTTTAACTAAGTTAATTAATTGAGCTTTTGTAGTCAAACTTATGAAAAATACTAAATATAGAATAATATTTTTTTTACTACAAAAGCAATAAATTTGTTTTTCCATAACTTATTTTTAATTTAATTTTTCTAATTGTAATTGATTCTTTACCAAATTAAAATAGGCTCCATTCATATCAATTAATTCGAAATGGGTTCCTGTTTCTATGATTTTACCACCTTCTAGAACTACAATTTGGTCGGCATGCTGAACAGTACTCAAGCGGTGTGCAATCACCACTGTTGTTTTACCTTTGAAAAACTCTTGTAGATTTTCCATAATGACACGCTCATTTTTGGCATCCAAAGCACTTGTTGCCTCATCGAAAAATAAGAAATCTGGATTTTTATAAACAGCTCGGGCAATTAAAATTCGTTGTTTTTGTCCACCACTAATTCCCATTCCTTCGCCACCAATTTTGGTGTTGTAGCTCAACGGTAAACTTTCTATGAACTCTCGAATATTAGCCACTTTCACAGCATGTAACAACTTATCTTTGTCTACAATTTCATCTCCAACCGCAATATTATTGGCAATTGTATCCGAGAACAAGAATCCATCTTGCATAACAGAACCACAGTGCTCTCGCCAGGTACGTTGTGAAAAAGTATTTAAATTCGATTGATCTACCACTATTTCACCTTGAGTAGGTTCATAGAAGCGCAAAAGCATTTTCATTAAAGTCGTTTTACCACTACCACTAGAACCAACGATGGCGGTAATTTTATTGGCAGGAATCACTAAATCCAACTCCGTTATTACATTTTCTGCCATTCCTTGGTAACGGAAATCTACTTTTTGTAATGAAATAGTATGATTTTCAGGTAAATGATGAATTAATTCTACCCCTTCTGGTTCTTCGTCTTCCTTATTGTGTATTTCACTTAAACGTTCAATAGAAATTTTAGCATCTTGGTACGAATAAATGAACGATATAAATTGAGAAATAGGCGAATTTAACTGACCAATAATATACGAGATAGAAAGGAGCATACCCAACGTTAACGAACCATCAATCACCAATTTAGCAGAATAAAAACTAATCAGAATGTTTTTAACTTCATTTATTATACTAGATCCATTTGTTTGTATTTGTTCTAATTTTAAAGTTTTAATGTGTATTTTAAACATTCTAACTTGTAATGTCTCCCATTCCCAACGTTTATTTCGCTCTGCATTGTTTAATTTTATTTCTTGCATACCTTGAATTAGCTCTATGACTTTTGAGCGTTCTTTACTCATCTGAGAGAATTGTTTATTATCTAATTCTTTTCTACTTTTTAAAAATATTTTTATCCATATAAAATAGAAAATTGTACAAATCATAAATATTCCAAAAATCTGAATATTATATAATGCTAATACAACTCCAAAAACAATAAAATTAAAAACCGAAAAAAGTACGTTTAAGGATTGATTAGTTAGCAATTGTTCAATACGACTATGGTCTCCAATGCGTTGCATGATATCTCCTGTCATTTTGCTATCAAAGAAAGCAATGGGAAGCTTCATCAATTTAATTAAAAAATCAGAGACCAATGAAATATTGATGCGTGTAGATAAGTGTAATAAGATCCAACCGCGTGAAATTTCAATTAACGTTCTTCCTAAAAAGATAAATAATTGTGCAAAAAGGACAAGGTATAAAAAATGTAAATCTTTGTTTTGTATCCCAATATCTACGACACTTTGAGTTAGAAAAGGAAATATCATTTGAAGTACACTTATCCCTAATAATCCTAAACCTAATTGGAACATATAATGTTTATAATTATACAAATACGCCCATAAAAAGCCCATCCCTTGTTTTTTGACGACATCATCGTCTTCTTTTTCTGTAAGTTTAGCTGTTGGTTCTAATAAGAGAACAATACCTTCTTCAGTATTTTCATCGGCATGTTTACCTATCCAATTTTCGATGAATTCTTGTTTTGTATAAGTTAATAAACCACGCGCTGGATCAGCAACGAAAATTCTATCTTTTTTTATTTTGTAAACTACTATAAAATGATTTTCATTCCAGAAAATGATACAAGGTAAAGGTGCTTCTAAGCATAATGAGTTCAAGTTTATTTTAACACCCAATGTTTTAAATCCAATTTTTTCAGCAGCATCTGCTATTCCCTGCAATGAAGTACCTGTCCTTGTTGTTTCAGAAAGATTTTGTAATTTTTTAAGTGAAATTGTTCGATTATAATGTTTAGCAACCATTCGTAAACAGGTTGGACCACAATCCATAGCATCAAGTTGACTATAAAATTTAAAACTACTCATATAATGTTCGAATTAACATTATTTAGTTTATCATTTATTTTTTTTATTTTTAGATGGTCAATTGAGAATTCATTTTCATTAGAAATAATACCGCTATCTTGAAGTGAATAGTATCCATCTTCATGACTCCATTTTGAAATATATGGATTATATTGACATTTTGAAGGTCTTGCGTTTGGTCTTTTTTCACTATCCGTAAAAGCTCTACAATCCATGCAAATATGTCTAAATTCACAATCTTTACAAACTTCAATATCATCTTTTTTTATTTTATCTGTTTTGAAAGAATTTATATTTATTACAAAATTATTATCATTAACATTACCTATTATTTGAGATAAACTTGGGCAGTTTTTTATATTCCCTTTTACATCAATTCCTATTTTTTTATATAGACAAGAGTTAAAATTTAAACTTTTTAATAAATGTTTCGAATTACTTGAAAAATTTAAAGCACTGATTTGTCCACAATAAGAATCATCTTTTATTAAATCGATTGAATAATTAATTTTTTTGATACTAGATTTTTTAAATTCAGTATTTGGATTCATTGAGTGAAAAATAATTTGAGAAACCTTACTTGATTTTATTAAAAAATCATTC
>SXGQ01401654.1_pt1 | contig 14633 bp, 12 predicted proteins | sample 3178371 | NCBI WGS metagenome assembly SXGQ01 (sample SAMN11356859, study PRJNA531348) | freshwater metagenome | isolation source: freshwater sample F1-20 | place: China: Fuxian Lake, Yuxi | collected 2017-12-25
AAAGCAACTTATCCTGATAAAAGATTGGGTGTAGTTTGGATTGATGCACACGCAGATTTACATACTCCATATACAACTCCTTCAGGAAATATTCATGGAATGCCTTTGGCAACTGCTTTAAGTGATGATAATTTAGAGTGCAAAATAAATGACGTTGAAAAACCAACAGCTGATTTATGGAATCGATTGAAATCAATTGGTGAAGTAGCTCCGAAAATTTTACCTCAAGATTTAATATTTATTGCTGTAAGAGATACTGAAGAGCAAGAAAACGCTTTAATGGAAAGATTGTCTATTAAAAATTACACAGTCGCTGAAGTAAACGAAAAAGGTACAGCGAAAGTTGTTTCTGAAGTGGAGGAAAGATTAAATGCATGTGATTTAATTTATATTTCTTTCGACGTTGATTCGATGGATCCTGAATTTACTTCTCACGGAACAGGAACTCCTGTAGACAATGGGCTAACTCCAAAAGAGGCACAAGAACTTTTAACAGCTTTTGCGGGAAATGATAAAGTAGCTTGTATTGAATTTGTGGAGGTTAATCCCTGTTTGGATGAGAAAATTAATAAAATGGCAGAAGTTACAGCTGAATTAGTTGAGGTTGTTATTGATACTTTGAAAGGATAATAAACAGAATGGAAAGTCAAATTAAACAGATATTAGTAGAGAATTCTGAAGTGTTATTCGGGACAGTAATTGATTCAAAAATTATTCAATTTCAAAAAACAAGAAAAGAAGTTGAGGGTGATTTAACATTGGTTATTTTTCCATTTGTGAAAGCATTGCGATGTACCCCTGAAGAAGCTGGAAATAAGATTGGTATGTTTATTCAAGAAAAATTACCTTTTATTTCTCATTACAATGTTGTAAGCGGATTTCTAAACTTTGTAATCTCAAATGAGTATTGGCTTTCTGAATTAGATACAATAAATAATAATTCAACTTTTGGTTTTGAATCTCCAAATTCGAAACCGACTATTATGGTTGAATATTCATCTCCGAATACGAATAAACCTCTGCATCTAGGGCATTTAAGAAATAACTTTTTAGGTTATTCTGTGGCTGAAATTTTAAAAGCAAACGGACATAAAGTAGTTAAATCTCAAATAATTAACGACCGAGGGATACATATTTGTAAAAGTATGTTAGCGTGGGAAAAATTTTCACCTTTAAATGAAAAAGGGGAGAGAGAAACTCCTCAAAATACTGGTTTAAAAGGTGATAAATTGGTTGGAAAGTATTACGTTGAATTTGATAAACAATTCAATGCTGAAGCGAAATCAATTATCGAACAATGGGAAATAGGAGATACAGCCGATTTCTCTGATAAAACTGTAGCTGAATTCATTCGTTTAACTGAATCTAAGGTTGGGAAAGATGAAAAAGCGATAAAAGGAATTGATGATAAAATCAAAGATTTAGCTAAAAATGAAACGAACCTTTTGCGTGAAGCCAAAGATATGTTAGTGAAATGGGAAGCTAGAGATCCTCAAGTGTATTTACTTTGGTCAACAATGAACAGTTGGGTGTATAAAGGATTTGCTTCGACCTACAAAAGTATGGGGGTTGATTTCGATAAATTATACTACGAATCTGAAACGTTTGTTTTGGGGAAAGATATTGTAATTGAAGGACTTCAAAAAGGAGTTTTCTTCAAAAATGAAGATGGGTCAGTATGGATAGATTTAACTTCTGACGGACTAGACGAAAAATTATTGTTACGTTCGGATGGTACGACAGTTTATATGACACAAGATGTTGGTACAGCAGTTGACCGTTATACCGATTTTCCAGATTTAAGTGGTATGATATATACTGTTGGAAATGAGCAAGATTACCATTTTAAAGTTTTATTCCTAATCTTGAAAAAATTAGGCTATTCTTGGGCTGATAACTGTTCACATTTGTCTTACGGAATGGTTGATTTACCATCTGGAAAAATGAAATCTCGTGAAGGAACGGTTGTAGATGCTGATGATTTAATGGCTGAAGTTGTTCAAAGTGCTAAAGAAATGACGCAAGAGCGTGGTTATTTAGAGGGAATGACAGAAGTTGACAAAGAAGATTTGTTTCAATTAATTGGACTGGGTGGTTTGAAGTATTACCTGTTAAAAGTAGATCCTAAAAAACGAATGATGTTCGATCCTGCTGAATCGATTGAATTAAATGGAAACACTGGCCCCTTTATTCAATATGCACATGCTAGAATCAAATCATTACTAGCGAGAGGTGGTGAAACTAAAACATTAATTGCAAAAGAATTAGCAGCTGCAGAAAAAGAAGTTATTAAATTATTAGTTGAATACCCTTCGATTATTCAAGAGGCTGGAAGAGAATTGTCTCCTGCTGTTATTTGTAACTACATTTTTGAATTAGTAAAATTGTACAACCAATTTTATCAAAATATTCCAATCTTAATAGAAAAAAACGAAGAATTGAAAAATATGCGTTTGGTTTTGAGTAAAAACATTGCAAAAGTAATTGTTTCTTCAATGTGTTTGTTAGGAGTTAGAGTTCCAGAAAGAATGTAGCTTCGGTACAAAATTGGTCCCTTTGGGACGTAATTTTTACTCAGCCGCATTCATTTAGTTTATATCATTGTTACATTGCCAATGTAGGTTGTGTTTAGTATTCTAGGAAAAAATCATTTGTTTTTTGGAGGTAGTCCTGAGTGATTTTTATTTTGCAAAGCAAAAAATAAAAATCGTACCGAAGGGCGGACTCCTTGTTTTATCAAAACAATTTCCCTCTTTTCAGAAGATATTGAAGTAATATTTGATTATACCCTTCGTTTATATCGGCAGGCATAAAATCGATTTGGTAGGAAGCGCAACGAAGTTTTAGTTCGTTGAAGTACTTTCCGATTGATTCAATGTATTGTTCTCTGATTTGAGCGGGTTGAAGTTTCATTCTTTCACCAGTTTCCATATCCACTAAAGTGTAAGGTCTGTTTTCTAAATTGAAATCAACTTCCATTTTCTTGTCAACTACATGAAAAACAATTACTTCGTGTTTATTGTGTTTTAGGTGTTGTAAGGCTTGAAAAAATTCATCTGAACGAGTAGGGTCGTCCAGTAAATCTGAAAAAATAATCACCAAACTTCTTTTGTGACTTAATTCAGCAATATCATGTAAAGCTTGAATAGCATTGGTTGTTTTCTTTGTTTCTTCCGAATACTCATCCATTCTCTTTTCTAATTCACTGTATAAATAACGGTGATGAAGAATTGAAGATTTAGCTTCCGTATGTAATTCTAATTTTTCAGAGAATAAAGAAATTCCGACAGCATCTCTTTGTTTTTTTAGAAGTTCAATCAATGAAGCAGCAGAATAAATTGAAAATTCTAATTTATTTAGTTCTTTACCTTTTGGAAATAGCATTGAGCTAGAACAATCTATCACAATTTGGCAACGAAGATTTGTTTCTTCTTCATACTTTTTAGTGAAGAATTTTCCGCTTCTTGCATAGAGTTTCCAGTCAATATGTCGAGTTGATTCGCCAGCATTGTATAAACGATGTTCAGCAAATTCGACTGAAAACCCGTGAAAAGGACTTTTGTGCATACCGGTTATAAAACCTTCAACAACTTGTTTTGCAAGAAGTTCAAGATTCCCGAATTGCGCTAAATTCAATCGATTTATTTCATTGCTCATAGGGATAAAGTTAGAAAAAAATAAGGAAACTTCTAAAAACTCATTTTTAATCGTTCAACTGCAAAATTAAAATCCTCATTTACAGGGGTAAACTCCGGTATTAATTTATTGTTTGCCTCGAAAACTTAAATTTATAGAAATTCCTATAAGATAGCATATTAAGAGAAATTAACATTAAGCATCTAAAATGAATAATCAATAATCTTTTAATTTAATTAGCTTTGAAAAAAAATAGTAAAGTGGAAGTTAAAACATATTATACCAATCGAATTACCGAATTAAATCAAGAATTAAAAGGCGTTCAATCTAAATATAGATTATTTACTTTTTTACGATTATTGTTTTTTCTGTTAGCAGGGAATTCCTTTTTTGTTTTTTGGGGATCTATTTTATTGTTACCATCCTTTGTAATTTTCTTTGGATTATTCTTGTATGTTGTTCATTTATCAGTAGATGCAAAATATAAAAGAGATAAAATGGTGGCACTAATTTCAATCAATGAAAATGAATTGAAAGTAATTGATGGGGATTGGTCAATGTTTGAAGATGGTACAGAATTTAGAGATGGAAAGCATCCGTTCACTTTGGATATGGATATTTTTGGTAAAAAAAGTGTTTTTCAATTACTAAATAGAACAGTTTCTTTACAAGGAAAAGAAAAATTAGCCCAAACTTTAGCCGAAGGTTCATTAACAATCGAATTGAATTCAGTTTGTATTACTGATTTAGCTGATGAGATTACTTGGTGTCAGGAATTTATGTCGGAGGGATTGGTTCGAAAAGGTGAAAAACAGGCTTCTCTAAAAGAGTTGTCTAAATTAGACATTCAATTATCATCGACGTTTAAGTTTTTACGATTTTTTCTACCAATAATAGCATTTTCTTCCATTGTTTTATTGTCTATAGGAATTATTAGTAGTTCTATATTTACAGCAATATTAACTGTTAATTTGGCAATTGTAGCCCAAGGATTAAAACGAACGAATTCAGTTGCAAATACATTAACCAATCAATCGGAGAGGGTAAAGGTGATATTGAAGCAATTAGAATTGTACAGTAATTTAAAAGTGAAGAATCAGTTGTTTATGAATGAGCAAGACCAATTATTAAATGAAGAGAAGGGTGTATTGTACGAAGTCAAAGAGTTGGATAAAATAATGGGAAGGTTCGACGTTCGAATTAATTTTTTAGTTGGTATTCTACTTAACTTTTTATTGGCTTGGGATTTTCAAATTGTAACTCAATTAAAAAAATGGTTGGATAAAAATGCAAGTCAATTAGAGAATTGGGAGAATAGATTAGCTGAAATTGAAGTTTGGATTTCTGGAGCTATTTATAAATATAATCATCCAAATTCTACTTTTTCAACAATTATTTCTGAAAATGAACCGATTGAAATTATTGAATTATCTCATCCCTTTGTTAATCAAGCTAAAAGTGTAAAGAATGATGTTGATTTGAAGAGCAACGAAAATTTCATCATCATTACGGGACCTAATATGGCCGGAAAAAGTACGTATTTAAGAAGTCTTGGTTTGACTTTTGCTTTTGCGAATGCTGGATTTCCAATTTTAGCTAAATCGTGTAAATTGCCCTTATTGAAATTGTACTCAAGTATGCGTACAAGTGATGATTTAACAGTTGAAAGTTCTTATTTCCACGCGGAATTAATTCGATTACGATTTATTATGGATGCTATTGAAAAAGGGGAGAAGGTGTTTATTATATTGGATGAAATATTAAAAGGAACAAATAGTAAGGACAAGGAAATAGGTTCTGCAAAGTTTCTTCAAAAATTAAAGCGATTAAATGCAAAAGGTATCATTGCAACTCATGATTTATCCCTTTGTGATTTATCGAAAGAAGATACAGCTTTTAAAAATATGTATTTTGATTCAACGATTGAAGGTGATAATTTATCCTTTGATTATAGAATAAATGAAGGTGTTTGTAAAAACATGAATGCTTCTTTCTTATTGAAACAAATGAAGTTAGTTGATTAGAATAGGTTGAGATTGAGATTAACTAAATCTCAACCTCAACCTTAATCTTTAATAATAGTGTATCCTGGGTATTTTTTAGAGTCAAATACAAATTTAGTATCCTCGATAGTTTCGTTTGGAGTAAATTTCGTTAATGAGTATGTCATCACAGTTCCATCTTTCGATTTCAAGATAGCTTTCTTCATCTCATTTGTATTTTTAGAAATATAAAGAATAATTGTATGATAATCAACTTTTCCAGCTGCTTTAGGGTACAAATAAATAACGTGAACTATTTCACCATTTAAATTTTCTTCTTTTTCGTATTTGTTTTTAAAACCAGTTTCCCAGATAGTCAATAATTTTTTTGGATTGATTGATTCTTTATCATCTTCATTTGCGTCAGACTCATATACAGATTTTTCTTCTTTTACAACTGTCCATGTTTTTATTCCATTAGAAATGATTGTGTTATCGCCGTAAGAAGCGCAGAATTTTTTATCTTTCACCCAACCTTTTCCAGCTGAAGTTTCATTTGTTCCAGATGAAGCATTTTTAATATTCGCACTGAATTCGATATAAAATGATTTTAAACCTTTCATTTTTGTTGAAAGTTTGTCTAAAATACCTTGTGATTTAGCGTCTTTAATTTCTTTAGAATCTTGTGCAGAAACAGTAAGTGTTAAAAGGCAAAATGCAAATAATAAGATTTTCATATTCATTAATTTTCAGTGCAAATATCAGAAATTGTGCCAAATTACTGCTTTAAAGTTTTTAATAGTTTTTAACTTTTTTTATTTTTTAGTTATATCTGTTAAAATTTCTTTTAAAGTGACATTGTCAATTGTATGGGAGTCGTTGAAAATGTGTGTTTTAAATCCTAAATTAGAATAAAAAGAAAGAGCAGAAAGTTGTTCTTCAGAATTGAAATATTCATCTTGAGTTCCTATAGCAAAATGTTTATTCACGTTATTTTCTTTTGAAATAATAGATTTTGGGTCAATATCAGGAGGAAAAACGTTAGCCCAATAAATTTGATTTGGAATTGAATTGATTGTATTCCACCTAGCTGCTGTTGCTCCTCCTTGAGAAAATCCAAGTACAATTTCTTTTTGAAACGAATAGTTTGAATCGATTTCTTTTTTAAGTTGATTGAGCCAATTTTGTGTATCAGAAATATCCTGTTCTCTCGCTTCTTTTGTCATCCATGAGGCGCCGACTCTTCCATTGCTTCCTTTTAAATAAAAACGATGCATTCCTTCAGGGGCAACAATGAAATAATCATTGCCTAAATTATGAAATTTACGGATGAAGTATTCAGCTAATTGACCATAACCATGTAAAACATAAAGAATGTATTTAGCATCATCAGGATTGCCAAAAGTGAAATAACGGAATGTTTTAGAGCATGTTAAGATATTTTCCATTTACTTTTTAGTGAAATATTTTCCTTCTTTATCTAAGTAGAAAAAACGATGAATTAATTCTCCTTCTTTTTCTATTTCAGGTGAAAAATTGTAAATATCTTTTACATTGTTCCTATTTTTTAATTTTCCTTTGAAAATCAAGATATCTTTTGCAAGTCCGACAGATCCATTTGAATACTCAATGTAGTTAGCTTCTACATTTTTTTCGCCTAAGTAATCATATAATTTCCATTGAAAAACTTGAACCGGGCTATGATTCATTATGTTATAATAATTTCTAAAAGATGAATTTCTTATTTTATAATCAACTATAACATCTTTGAAAGCAGAAGTTGAAATATTTTCAAATTTCACAACCAATTCCGCTTGTGGGGAAGAAGGAACGATGATTGATGGTGAAATCATATTTAAGCCACCATCAAAATAAAAAATGTAATTGTAATGACCTGTAAAACCTAATTCTTTTCGAATTTCGTATTTACCTGATTTATTTGCTTCCTCGTAGGCAAAATTTAATCTATTTACTGTAATAATCGCATCAATTTTATCATCACCATCAAGATGTTCTTTGTAAATATGAAGAGTATATTTTTCAGTTGATGGAATAGAAAGTTGAGATTGAACGTGTCTGTCTATTATTTCCTCTAAAGTTTGTTTTTTGTTATTTTCTTTTTCTGTTAATTCATTGTCTGTTGATTTATTTTCAGAACAACTAAATATAATAGCAAATAAAAATAGCAATGCAAATGTATTTTTCATTATATGATATTTTGATTAAATAACTCTTTAATTACAAATATAAGGAATGTAGTTGAATCATTTATTTTCTTTGTTATTCATATCTTTGTTAAATGAAGTTGGAATTAGAAAAATCGTGGGAAGAAAGATTAAAAAATGAATTTTCAAAAACATATTTTGAAAATTTAAAACTTTTTTTAGAAAGTGAATTTGATAAATTTGGAGATGCGATTTTCCCAACATCTGAATCTGTTTTTAAAGCATTTAATGTATGTAAGTTCGAAAATGTTAAAGTTGTTATTATAGGACAAGATCCTTATCCAACAAGAGGTCACGCGAATGGACTTTGTTTTTCTGTTGAAGAAGATGTGAAACCTTTCCCGAAAAGTTTAATAAATGTTTTTAAAGAAATTGAGTCAGACCTAAATATACCTTTTCCTGTCAATGGAAATTTAGAAAGATGGGCCAAACAAGGAGTTTTACTTCTGAATAGTGTGTTAACTGTTAGAGAAGGGGAGGCTGGAAGTCACGCAAATAAAGGTTGGGAATTTTTTACTGATGAGGTGATTTATCAACTAAATTTAAATAGGGAGAATGTAGTTTATATTTTGTGGGGTTCAAAAGCGCACGAAAAAGGAAATGGGATTGATACTTCAAAAAATTTGGTTTTAAAATCGGTTCATCCATCACCCTTGTCATCATATAGAGGTTTTTTTGGATGTAAACATTTTAGTAAAACAAATGAATATTTAAATTCAAAAAATATTCAAGAAATTGAATGGTAACTGATATTCATCATCGAAACGATATTCCTTAAAGGGTTTATTTAATGATTTTATCCCATTATTCTAATAAATACTAAAATCTATTGTTCAGTCCAAAATCTAATATTTATATTTGTCTACTATGAAATTACAAAACGATCTTATTTTACGAGCAGCAAAAGGTGAAAGCATTGAGCGCTACCCTGTTTGGTTGATGCGTCAAGCTGGTAGAATTTTACCAGAATATAGAGCTGTAAGAAGCAAGTTAAGCGGCTTTAAAGAATTAGTAGAAACACCTGAATTTGCTGCTGAAGTAACAATTCAACCAGTTGATTTACTGGGTGTTGACGCTGCAATTATATTTTCAGATATTTTGGTAGTTCCAGAGGCGATGGGATTAGAATATCAAATGCTAGAAGCTAAAGGTCCTTGGTTTGAAAAAACCATCCGATCAGAAGAAGGTTTAAAATATGCAGAAACAGGATTTGATATTGAAGACCGTTTAGGTTATGTTTTAGAAGCAATTAAAATCACGAACAAAGAATTAGGAGGAAGAGTACCTTTAATTGGTTTTGCAGGTGCGCCTTGGACAATATTTTGTTATATGGTTGAAGGACATGGATCTAAAACTTTTTCTGAATCTAGAAAGTTATTATATACGAATCCCATTTTGGCACACGAGTTGCTAAGTCGTATTACAGAAGTTACTATTCAGTATTTAAAAGCACAAGCAAAAGCGGGAGCTCATATGTTGCAATTATTCGATTCTTGGGCCGGAATTCTTGGAACAGAACAATATGCAGAATTTGGGCTAAATTACATAGATAAAATTGTTTCAGCTATTAATGAAGTACCTGTTACCGTTTTTTCAAAAGGTGCTATTTCATCTGTTGAAGCTATTGCAAAATTAAATTGTAATTCGGTAGGTTTAGATTGGAATATGGATAGTGTGAAAATTAGAGAGCAAATTGGAGAAACCAGAACATTACAAGGTAATTTAGATCCTTGCGCTTTGTATGGTTCTCATGCAGCTGTTGAAAGTTCAACAATTAATATGTTAAATTCATTCACAAGTAAACGTCACATTGTGAATTTAGGTCATGGAGTGTATCCAGACATTGATCCTGAAAAGGTAAAAACTTTTATTAAAACTGTTAAAAACTATGAAATTAAGTATTAAATCACTATTAGTTGCTTTTCCTTTAGGATTGATGTCAATCACCTCAATCGGACAAGAAAATTTGGTTCCAAATCCTGGATTTGAGACTATTGAAGGGAAGATGAAAGCCTTAGGTTGTATTGAGAATGCTACAGGTTGGACTTCTCCAACAGGAGTTCGGGCAGATTTGTTTACACCTTCTAAAAATGTAACTATCAATGTTCCAGAAAATCTGTACGGTAAGGAGGATGCTAAAGAAGGAACAAATTATGCAGGTATTGTAGGTTATTCGTTTGGTGATGCAATGCCTAGATCATATATCATGGGTAAATTGAATTCACCTTTAAAAAAAGGAATGAAGTATTGTGTAAGATTTAGTTTATCTTTATCTGAATCTTCTAAGTTTGCTTCAAATCAAATGGGGGTTAATTTTTCTTCAAAACCCTATGGCACAGATTCTAAAACAGCTATAATTGAAAAAACACATGTTTTAGATTCTAAAAATAAAATTTTCAGCGCAATGTATAACTGGGAAGAAGTTTGTGCAACATACTATGCTGAAGGTGGCGAGAAATTTATCACTTTAGGTAATTTCACTTCTAATGAAAATACTAAAAACGAAAAAAATAAAAAGGACCCAAAAAATAAAGCGGCACAAATTACCGCGGCTTATTATTATATCGATGATATTTCAGTTGTTTTAGTTGCTGAAGATGGAACGTGCGATTGTGGAGGCTCAAGTTCAGGTGATGAATCATATTCAAATACTATTTTTCAAAAAGTAGTAAATGTTAATGAAGGGATGCCTGTAAAAGACCAAATTGAATTACAAAATGAATATTTCGGTTTTGGTAAAAGTAAATTATTGCCAAATTCAATGAAATCATTGGATTTAATTGCTGAAGATTTAAAAGTAAATCCAAATTTGAAATTGGAAATAATTGGTCATAATGATGAAATGGAAGAAAAGTTTGCAGCTGACAAACCCGCTTTTGCTGATATGTCTAACAAACGTATTAATGAAGTTATTAAATATTTGACTTCTAAAGGGATTGCTGAATCTAGATTGATTTCAAATCCTGTTGGAATTTCAGATCCAAGTTCAGAAATTTCTGATATCGACGAAGAAGATTTAAGATTAGCTAAGAACAGAAGAGTCTCATTCAAGGTAAGATAAGGTATTTCTATAAAAACAAAAAGGGGCGAATATTTGCCCCTTTTTGTTTTTATAGAAATAATGTTGTTGAATTTTCGATTTTGAATGTTTAATCAAAAGTTAGTTAAATGTTGATAGACTTCATGAATTGGTAATCCAACTACATTAAAATAAGAACCTTTTATTGATGTTACCCCAATAAAACCAATCCACTCTTGAATCCCGTAACTTCCCGCTTTATCAAAAGGTTTGTAATTTGAGACATAATACTCAATTTCTTCAGCAGATAAATTTTTAAACGTTACCTCTGTTGTTAAACTAAAGTCTTTCGTTTTTGAACAAGAAGAAAGGACAACACCTGTTGTAACTAGATGCGTTTTTCCAGATAAAAGCTGAAGCATTTCTATTGCTTCTTTTTCATTATTCGGTTTTCCTAATATTGTATTTTCAACAATTACAACTGTATCAGCACAAATTAAAATTTCATCTTCTGCTAATTCTGATTTTAAAGCAGTTGCTTTATTTTTAGCAATATAGACAGGGACTTCAGTTGGTTGTAAATTTGCTGGATAACTTTCGTCAGTATCTTTCGTTCTGATAGTGAATTCAATACCAATACCGGCTAACAATTCTTGTCTTCTTGGTGATTTTGAACCTAAGACTATTTTTTTTTTTGATTGAATCATATTAAAAACTATAAGCTAATATCCAATAAAAAGGTAAAGAAAGGCCTAAAAGCATTGCTATTTTAATCATTAAATCAACGCGCTTTAACTCTATACGACTTTTTGCTTTAATTAATAAAAAGATAGAGATTACATCTAAAAAGAGCGCACCTAAAACAGGAATAAATAAACGTATGTTTTCAATCAGATTTGTAGATGAATCAATCTTTAAAAAGAATAAAAGGGAAAATAAAATAGGAGAGAGAATTAACAAAAGTCCAGCGATCCATTTAGATTTACTTACGCCATAAAGAATTGGAAGTGTTTTAGCGTGTAATAATTTATCTCCTTCTATATCTTCGATATCTTTTATTACTTCTCTAGCTAAATTAGATGCGAAGGCAAACAATGCTAAAATTAGAATATAGTGCCCATGAGCCATTAAGTGATAAATCCAAAAAGTAAATGGAGTTTTAATGTTTTCTAATTCAATAGTTGGTAATTCGTGATGAATATAAAAATGTATTCCACACAATATAGGAACTAAAGCTGTAAGAGTAGCGACTATAAAATTACCAATAAATGGTTTTCTTTTAAAGTACATACTATAAAACCAAAGCGCATTAATAGATAGTAAATGTATAAACATATACCAAAAAGTATTGTTTCTAGCACTTAAATAGATGGCAATTCCAAAAGCAATAACATTTAAAACCCAATGGCTTAAAATAGCCCATTTTCTGTTTATATGTTTAGTAATAATTAATTTTTCAGGTTTATTTATTCTATCAGCTCTAACATCAAAATAATCATTGATGATGTTTCCAGCTGCAGCAATTAAAACCGTCGAAAATACGATTAAAAAGAAGTCAAATTCTTCACCTCCTTTTTGGAATAAATTGATTTTAAAAAGTTGTTCGTAGATATACAAGAACAGACGGGTGCTGTACATTGTAAATCCTATAATTATTAAATTTACTGGTCTAATTAATCGTAAAAAGTGCATATCTATTTAATGATTTTATATTCAGTACGACGATTCTCTTGATGCGCATCTTCTTTGTCTTTCTCATTTGCCAATTTTGCAATATCAGCATCTGAGTTAATGTTCACTGTTTCACCATATCCTTTGTATGTTAAACGGTCAGTTACAATTCCTTGACCAATTAAATAATTATAAACTGATTTAGCACGATCAGTAGAAAGAATTTGATTTTCAGTCGCGTCACCTCTTGTATCGGTATGTCCTCCTAATTCAATTTTAATTGTTGGATTAGTTGTTAAGAAATCACGCAGTTTATTTAATTCAACAAATGATTCGGAGCGTAAAGTAGCTTTTCCTAAATCAAAGAATACATTTTTAAGAATTGTTGGAGCATCACTAGTTATCGGAACCATCGGGACATCCATATGAAAAGCTTCTAATCCTTCAGGATTAATTAAGTTAAAGTTTTGAGAGAAGAAGTTATAACCATTAAAAGACACATTTAAAGCATAATCCCTATTTACTGGTAGAGAGACCATGAATTCACCTGAAACAGCGTCTGCTTCAGAGTAAATCACTTCATTTCCAGTTTTTAAATCAATAAGTTGAAATTTACCAGCAAGAGGTTTTTTCGTGTTTACATCAAATACTTTACCTTCGAAATACAATGTTTTTGTTGGACGAAGATTTTCAGGCATATTAAACCAATAAATATCCAAATCACCATATCCTCCATCGCGATTAGAAGCAAAAAATCCAACTTCTCCATCAGGTGAAACCATCAATGAATTCTCATCCGACTTCGTATTTATAGGGTAACCCAAATTTTCTGGTTTAGACCATTTACCGTTATCATCTAATCGAGAGACATATAAGTCTGACCCACCCATTCCTTTATGTCCTCTTGAAGCAAAATACAATGATCTTCCATCAGGATGAATTAAAACAGATTCTTCTTGCGTTGGTGTGTTTATAATATCAGGAAGTCTCTGAGCTGTTCCCCAAGTCCCATTCGTATTCATTTTAGAAACGAAAATATCTGAGTTAGGTAATTCCCCTTTTCTATTGACTCTTCTTATGAAATAAAGTGTTTTACCATCAGAAGATAGCGATGGTTGAGACTCCCACGTAAATGAATTAACATTACCAGGTAAGTTGACTGGATTCGTCCAAGATTTCCCTAGTTTTTTAGAGTAAAATAAATCACAACTTCCTTTTCCATCTCTTCCATCACCGTAGTCAATATCATCTGATTGACTCGAACAAGCAACGAAAATAAGAGAACGGCCATCAGCAGAAATAGTTGGTGCTCCTTCGTTTAAAAGTGAATTAACGTTTGGAGGCATTGGTACAGCTGTTCCCCAAATGTTTCGATCACTTAATTGTGAAACGTAAAAATCTTCTTGTTCTTTGTATACAGGAACTCGTGCATCATCAATTCTTCTTGTAAATAGGATAGTTTTTCCATCTACAGTAATTGTTGGGTAATATTCTGGATCAGCAGTATTAATTCCAGGCCCCATATTGACTGGATCGAAAGGGAGCGGATTTTTTATAGCATCCCTAGCGAAAATACAATTTTCTCTCATTGCATAGGCTTGATTAACCATATCTGGATTTGCATTTCTAAAATTGATGTAATAATCTAAATTTTTGATTGCATTATCGTAATCTCCTATCAATTGTTGAGAGTTAGCCAAATAGAAAAAGGTACTTCCTGTAGTACTGTGGTTAGGATTAATAGCTAAAGCGCTTTCAAAAGAAGAAATTGCTTCTTTATTTTTCCCTAATGCTTCATAGAACTCTGCAACAACTAGGTGTGCTTCCCAAAATTTAGGATCTTTTTCTAAGGCTTTTAGAAGTAAGTCAATCCCTTCTTGGTACTTTGGTTGGCCAGTAATTTCACTTCTAGAATTAGGAGCTTTCATCGCTTCTTCAAAATAGCTTATTGCTTTTTTACTTGAAGTAGAATATTGATTTTGAGCAATTCCACAAGAAGTGAAAGCTAAAATGTGAAGAATAATAAGTAAATGCTTCATGCGATATTATAGTTTTTGAACACTGTTTAATTGTTGTTGTATAATTACGAGAACGACAATG
>SXGQ01819806.1_pt1 | contig 14633 bp, 15 predicted proteins | sample 3178371 | NCBI WGS metagenome assembly SXGQ01 (sample SAMN11356859, study PRJNA531348) | freshwater metagenome | isolation source: freshwater sample F1-20 | place: China: Fuxian Lake, Yuxi | collected 2017-12-25
TCGTGAGCCAGATGCGGATGGCTCCCGCCGTGGCCGCTGCCCTGCGTGAAGCTGAGGTGCGTCTTCTTGCTCGAGTCGTACACACCCTGCGTCGTGTATTTCGCGATGCCTTTCGGCAGGCGCTTCGCGAAGTCCGGGCACTTCACGTGGCTCGGAATCTTCGGCTCGGGTTTTTTCGCCGTGTGCATGACGAGCGGCTCGTGCTCGATGAGCGGCCACTCGATCGACTTCTTGTCGCCATACACATCAATGCTCTCGCGGTACTGGCGGGCGGTGTCGAACAGCGAGCGGATGATGCGCGCGCTCACGTCCGTTCCCTTGAACTTCACGTGCGCGGTCTCGACGGCGAAGGGAGACTTGTAATGCTTCTGCAGCTCTTTGCGAACAGTGCCGGAGCCGAAGCAACTTACGTACTCTGCGGGCTTGCCGATGAGTCCGGCGACCGGGCCGACGCAGTGCGTGGCGTACCACATCGGCGGGAGGCCGGGCCAGTAGTTGGGCCAGCCATCCATGTCCTGCTGGTGGCTGGCCTGCACGAACTGCAGCTTGCCCAACTCGCCCTTGTCGAGCCGCTCCTTCATGTAGAGATACTCGCGGGCGTACACGACCGTCTCCATCATCATGTAGGTGAGGCCGGTCTTCTTCACGAGGTCCACGATCTTCTTGCAGTCGGCGATGTTCGTGGCCATCGGCACGGTGCAGGCGACGTGCTTGCCGGCCTTGAGCGCGGCGATGGACATCCACGCGTGGTCGGGGATAGGCGAGTTGATGTGGACGGCATCCACGTTCGGATCCTTGAGGACTTGCTGGAATTCCGTGTAGCGCACGTCGACGCCAAAGTAGTCGCCCACGGCGTTGAGCTTCTCCTCATTGCGCTGGCAGATGGCGTAGCAGTTCGTGTGTGGATGCTTCTGCCAGAGCGGGATGAACTCCGACCCGAAGCCGAGGCCGATGACGGCGATGTTGAATTTCTTGTTCATAGATTAAGGTTGGTGAGAACTCGCGGCCCACAGACTGCCGAAACCGCCTGCGGCCGGCCATGAGTTTCTGCGCATTTGATTTGAACAATTTTCCACCGACCGTGGCTGCGAAAAATGGGAGAACATCTCACGGCCGCAGCGAGGCCCACGGGGCCTGCGTGCTGACGTCCACGAGGAACGGCCCCTTCGCCGCGGCGGGGGAGAGGATGGCGAGGATCACGGCGTCCGCCTTCGTCGGGTTGAACGTCGCGTGCACCACCCCTTTCGGGATGTGCGCCACCTGGCCGGGGCCGAGCAGTCGCTTCTCTTTTTCCACCCACTGCTCCACCTGGCCCTCGAGCACGTAGATGATCTCCTCCAACTCGGGGTGCGTGTGGAAGTTGTGCCCTTCGCCCGCCGGCAGCACCGCGCGGCAGAGCTGCAGCTCGCGCGCCTCGCACACTTCCGGCCGGCAGAGCCAGTAGTTCGTGCGCCCCTTGTAATCTTCCTTCAGCGCCTCGGCCTCGGAGATGAATCGGTGCTTGCTCATGCCGCGCCAGTATTCGGCGAAGCACAGGTGCGTCAAGGAAACTCAGTCCGTCACGGCCCCGACGGGAAGCTGGGCTTGTCAAAGCCGCCCCGGCGCGGCGATAATTCCCGCATCCTATGGCGACCATCGCGGTTCTCGGCACGTTCGACAGCAAGGGCGAGGAGCACGGCTTCCTCGCGCAACTAATCCGCCAGCGCGGCCACCGGGCGCTCCTCATCGACGTCGGCACGCTCGAGACGCCCCGGCTCGCGCCCGACATCTCGCGCGAAGAGGTGGCCATTGCGGGTGGAATTGATCTGAAGTCCCTCGCCGCGCGGCGCGACCGCGGCGAGAGCGTCGCGGCCATGTCGCAGGCCGCCCCCGTGCTGCTCGCCCGGCTCGTCGCCGAGAGGAAGATCGATGGCGTCATCTCCCTCGGCGGCGGCGGCGGCACGGCCATCGCCACCGCGGCCATGCGCGCCCTGCCCATAGGCTTCCCGAAGGTGATGGTCTCCACACTCGCCAGCGGCCACACCGCCCAGTACGTCGGCGCGAAGGACATCGTGATGTTCCCGAGCATCGTGGATGTCTCCGGCCTCAATCGCATCTCCCGCCATATCCTCTCCCGCGCCGCCGGCGCCATCTGCGGCATGGCCGAGGCCGTTGTCCCGCCCGCCGCGGACAGGCCGATCATCGCTGCCAGCATGTTCGGCAACACCACCGCCTGCGTGCAGCATGCCCAGAAACTTCTCGAAGCCGCCGGTTACGAAGTCCTCGTCTTTCACGCCACCGGCACCGGCGGGCGCACGATGGAGTCGCTCGTCGAATCCGGCATGGTTGCCGGCGTGCTCGACCTCACCACCACCGAGTGGGCCGACGAGCTCGTCGGTGGCGTCCTTTCCGCCGGCCCGACTCGTCTCGAGGCCGCCGCGCGCACCGGCACACCCGCCATCGTCGCCCCCGGCTGCCTCGACATGGTGAACTTCCTCGCGCCTGACACGGTTCCTGACAAGTTCGCCGGACGGAACTTCTACCCGCATAATCCGCAGGTGACCCTGATGCGCACGACGCCCGGGGAATGTGCCCGGCTCGGGGAGATCATCGCCCGGAAGCTCAACGCCTCCACCGGCCCCGTCACCGTGCTTCTCCCGTTGAAGGCCATCAGCATCATCAGTGCTCCCGGCCAGAAATTCCACGACCCGGCGGCCGACCACGAGCTCTTCAATGGCCTCAAGAATCATCTGCGCGTCGGCATCGAAGTCGTCGAACTCGACTGTGCCATCAACGACCTTCTTTTCGCCGAGGCTTGCGTGAAGGCGCTTCTGGCGAACCTTGCGACCGCAAGAAAGTGATTGTGCCCGCGCGCTTCTCCATTTATCCATTACCGATAATCAACACCGCCATGAAAAACACTTTGCTCATTGCCGCCGCCGTCGCCCTCCCGTTACTCTGCGCCGCCGCGCCGGCCGCGGCCACCACTCATCCAGCAATGAAGTCCGGCGTCACAAAAATTAACTGGGGCGTGGCCGACGGCCAGCCCGTGGAGCTTTACACCCTCACCGGCCACGGCGGCATCATCGCCAAGGTCACCAGCTACGGCGCCATGCTCACCGAGTTGCACGCGCCCGACCGGCATGGAAAAATGGCTGACGTCGTTCTCGGCTTCGACACTCTCGAGGGGTATCTCAAGGGCCATCCCGTCTTCGGCTGCACCACCGGCCGGTACGCCAACCGCATCGCCAAGGGCCAGTTCACCTTGGATGGCCAGACTTACAAACTGGCCACCAACAATGGGCCCAACCACCTCCACGGCGGTCTCAAAGGCTTCGATAAGAAGGTCTGGAAGGCCACCATCCAAGTGAGCGCGCTCGGACCCTCTGTCCGGTTCGAATACACCAGCCCCGATGGTGAGGAAGGTTATCCCGGCAACCTCAAGATGAGCGTCGCCTACACTCTCGCTGCCGGCGGCGAGCTCTGGATCAGCTACCAAGCCACCACCGACAAGCCCACCATCATTAATCTCACCAACCACTCCTACTTCAACCTCGCCGGTGCCGGCTCGGGCGACATCCTCAAGCACGAACTGCGCATCAACGCCGATCATTTCACGCCCACTGACCCCACCGACATCCCTCTCGGCGAAATCAAGCCCGTCGCCGGTACCGTGTGGGATTTCACAAAGCCGCAGACCGTCGGCGCTCGGTTCGCCGCCCTCAAAGCGCTTCTCCCACCCAACGCCCCCGGCGGCTACGACCACAACTACGTCCTCAACCGGCCCACCACCGGCCACGAGCTCAGCGACAAACTCACGCGCGCCTTCTGCGCCGAACTCTACGAGCCCAGCAGCGGCCGCGTGATGACCATCCACACCACCGAACCGGGCGTTCAGCTCTACACCGGCAACTATCTCGACGGCAAAACCGTCGGCAAAGGCGGCAAAGCCTACCCCAAACATGGCGCCCTCTGCCTCGAGACCCAGCATTTCCCCGACTCCCCCAACCAGCCCAAGTTCCCCACCACCGTCCTGCGCCCCCGCGAGGTCTATTCCCAGACCACCGTCCACAGATTCAGCGTCCGCAAGTAGGTAGTGTTGCTGAGGGCCTGCCACTCACCCGGTGGAGGTATGTCCATTGACAATTCGACGCGGATTAGGAATCGTATTGGTAGTTATTAAGCGCATGTGAACCCGAAGCATCATTTTGAGGTTCATTTCCTCTTCGGCGAGCCGATATACAATGGAGTGCAGATCGGATTAGGGAAAAAATGAAAGACATAAAAGAATGAAAGGCATGCTTCCTCGCAATTTTTATGGGCTACTGAAGATTTTAAGCGATCTTCAGACTCGATCGTTCCTGCTCGCTGCCCTACTATTGGTAGCGGCCTCAGCTGATGGACAAGTAGATCCCACTCCGCCGACCACTCCGCCGACCACTCCGCCGACCACTCCGCCGACCACTCCGCCGACCACTCCGCCGACCACTCCGCCGACCAATGTCGGTGGAGGATCGGGAAGCAACGGCCCAGAACGGTTGAACCTACGTGGTACAAACAATATGGCTTACTCGGCGGGCGCCAATGCAGGACGTGGCAGCCTCTATGTTGGATCGTCGAATGTTTCTAGAACCCCCGTGATAATTCGCGGAAGAAGCACGCGGGTAGCACTCCGCGGTGGTGGGCAAGTGGGCGGCGGTAATAATGGTGGCAATGCAGGCCCGGGTGTCGTACCTCCTGTTGCACCTCCTGTTGCACCTCCTGTCGTTGTCGTACCTCCTGTTGCACCTCCTGTCGTTGTCGTACCTCCTGTTGCACCTCCCGTCGTTGTCGTACCTCCTGTTGCACCGCCCGTCGCTCCGCCGCCAGCAGGAAATTAAAAAATCCGGTGGGATTCATCGCCACGCAAACTGCCGCAAGAAGGTGGCCAGATCGGGCGATTACTTCAGGAACTCGATTTTTGCGACCGTGCCCTGCCTGAATTGGAACCGGAGGATGGGGTAGAGGTTGGTGGCAGGTGGTTTGGTGAGCGGCGCATCAGCAGAGCCGGAGATGTTCATCTTCTCGTAATTCCACCATCCATCCGCAGTGGAGTCGGGCATTCCGAAGGTTTCCACAATCAAGGCATCGGACTGGCCGAGGTAGTAGGATCTGAACTGGTTGGTGGTCCATGCGCGGTCTTTGGCGGTCTTTTTCGTTTGGAGAGCCTGGCGTTTGCCGTCGTCGGTCCATACGACTTTGCTGATCGGTTGGTCGTCCTTGAAAACTTCTTCGGAGGAAGGTTTCCCGTCGTCGCGCCAGCCTCGAGCGACGCCATTTTTTTTGCCTAGGTGATAGGTGGCGGTGAAGAGCATCTGGCCGTTGGGATACCATTCGGTCATGATCCCGTGGGGTCTGCCGTCGCTCCATTCGCCTTTGCGTGAGGCTTTGCCATTTTCATACCACGCCTCCGCCGCGCCGTGTTTGAGACCGCTTTTGAATCCCAGACGTGAACGGCTGATGCCGTTCGAATACCACGTGGTGGTGGCGCCATGAAGAATCCCGGCGCGGTAGTGGCTTTGCGCGGCCATCTTGCCATTGGGATGCCACACCTCCTCCAAGCCTTCGCCGGCGCCGTTGGCGTAAAGTAGTTTGCTATGGAGTTGGCCGTTGGTATGCCAAGTAGTCTGCAGCCCCTCCATTCGACCGGCCTTGTAATGGGCCTCCTCTGCCAGTTTTCCGTTTGGATGATGACGGGTGATTTTGCCAGTGTACGGCTCCGTCCGTCCCACTTGATGGATGCGGCCTTGCATGGTCGCAAAAACGGCTGCTTCGGGATGGGCGCTTTTGGGAGGTGTTTGTTTGGCGTTTTTTTTGTCGCAGGCCGCGATCAGCAGCAATAAGAGGGAGGCAAACAATATGGGCAGCCGGTTCATCATGTCATTTATAGGAGAGGAGATCTTCGGCTGCAAAATATTTTTCCTTTTACACGCCCTGATTCCTACGTAGATTCCGTGCAGACCTATGCGCGCCATGTATTCAATATGCCTTCTTTTCGTTGCGTTCCTTCTGGCTGTTCCGGGTCAAGCGCAGGAGCCCGCAGCCGCGACACTCAACCCTTTATCCACGCGCGTCCAATCAACCAACGATTCGAAGCGCACCCGCGAGCTGCTGCGTTTTGGTGTTTCCCGGCGCACTGACCGTGCCGCTGCCGCAGAGGCGGGGGATAGTGAGGCAAACAAGGCGATCGAGCGCGCATTGAACTGGTTCGTAGACACACAGAAACCCGACGGTAGCTGGGATGGAGGTAACACTTCCCGGATTGGCACGACTGGTCTTGTGATGATCAGTTTCATGGGATATGGCATCGGCCACACGGAGGCTGGCCAACTAGTTCGGATAGCCGGTGTTGCTGGTGACAATCGGTATCGTGCCGCGATGGCCAAGGCAGTGGATTGGATGCTCAAACAAGTTTCGTCCGATGGAGCGCTCCGTGACGGTGGCAGGATGTACGATCAAGGCATCGGTACTTATGCCCTTTGCGAGGCTTATGGTTTGAGTGGCGACACGCGTCTCAAGGAGGCTTGCGAAAAAGCCGCAGCGTTCATCGTGAAGGCCCAGAACCAGTCTAGCGGTGGATGGCGTTATGCGCCGGCTTCGGCTTCAGACGCGGAGAAAGGCGATCTTTCCGCCAGCGGCTTTCAAATCATGGCCATCGAGAGCGCCAAGCATTCCGGCCTGAAAGTTCCCGACGAGGCATTCAAACTTGCCAGAAGCTTTTTGGAAAGCCGCAGCAGCGGCGCCTCCTCCGGCCTTTACGGTTATCACAAGAGCGAACCTCTGCCCAAGCCGTCCATGACTGCGGTGGGCATGTTCTGTCAGCAGTTGCTGCTAGAGACTGGGAGCCAGCCCAATGTTTCTCGCATGGAAGAGGGAGCCAGTTATCTCCGCGCCAACTTTCCTAGTGTCGAGGATGTAAACTATTACTACTGGTGGTACGGCAGTTACGCTATGGAATACCATAGCGAGCTCGCGTGGACTCAGTGGTATTGGGGTGTTAAGGAAAACCCTGATTATCCGGGCCTCGGAACCATCCTTCTGGATAGGCAGGTGAAATCTGGGACCACCGCTGGCAGTTGGGATCCAGAGGGCTATATGGCCAAAGGCTTCGGCCGTCATGTGACCACCGCCTTTGTCGTGCTGTCGCTTGAGGCCCCTTACCGTTTTCATTCAACCTCACACGGATTTGTCCGCCGAAATCTTCGACGTTAGTTTTTCGCTTCAGCCTATTGCACACTCGTACAAGGGCGTGAATTGAGCCGGTGTTACGTAAGCCGAACCACTAGGCATCGATGATCACATCGCTCATCGCCACCCGGAACCGGCACAAGATCGGTGAAATCCAGGCCATTCTTGGCTCTGGTTTTCACTGTCTCACCCTTGAGGATTTCCCCGCCGCACCGGCGGTGGTGGAGGATGCGGACACCTTCACCGGTAACGCGATCAAGAAGGCGCAGTCGCTCGCGGCGTGGTTGGTGCAGCAGGCTGCATCCGAGCACTCGATCCAGTTCGTGTTGGCGGATGATTCGGGGCTGGCAGTGGACGCGCTCGATGGTGCGCCCGGCGTTCACTCGGCGCGGTTCGCGGCGGTGGATGCGAAGAATCACGGCAACACGCCGGACACCGACAATAACGCCAAGCTGCTTCGATTGCTCGAGGCGGTGCCGCGGGGGAAACGCACGGCCCGTTTCCGTTGCGTGATCGCGCTCGTGCCGATTCACCCATCAGACGCGAGCGTGGCTCCGCCCACGTTTGATGGCGCGTGCGAGGGGCGGATTGATTTTGCGCCGCGCGGTGCGGGGGGATTCGGTTACGATCCGCTTTTTATCCCGGATGGTTTTACGGAATCGTTCGCCGAGCTGGGCGAGGAAGTGAAGAACCGGCTCAGTCACCGCGCGAAGGCGTTGGAGAAACTGCGGGTTTGGTTCGCGGCGAGACGGTGAATCAACCGGGCTTCACCTCGAAGGAGGAGAGCAAGTCCGCCAGCGGATTGAGTCCGGTTGGTTTGGATGCGGCGGGGTCGAGGACGCGGCGCAGATACTCGATGGCGTCGCCTTCGTTCTGCACCGAGCGGGGCAGGGTGGCGCCGCAGGCGTTCTCGTGGCCGCCGCCCTGCAACTGGCGCGCGATGGTCAGCGCCTCGCCGTTCTGGCTTCGGAAACTCACCACGACCGTGCGGTTCGCCTTCATGTAGAGCGTCATCAACACCGGGTACGGCGTGGCCTTTTCCACGAGCAGGCGATGAACGATCAGGTTCGGGTTGCCCACGGTGGTGTTCACGAGGCCGAGGGTGGGGCTGATGCGCTCGATGTTTCCCTTGCTCCACTCGTAGCCGATCGGATCCTCGACCCGGCGCTTCACGGTCATTACTTCCAGGAGCGGATGATTGAGAAGCGTCTCGAGCCGGCCGCCGGTGATGGCGTGCAGGTTCCAGAAACCGTAAATCTTGACCAAGTTCGCATAGTCGAGGGCGAGCGGAAACTCGGGCGCATCATCCAGGAACAGGTCAGCGATGTTGCTGAGATGGATGAGTTGGTCGAGATTCGCGTTGCCGAGGCCCTGTTCGCGGCAGAGCTCGTAACAGAGCAGCCCGGCGGATTTTTCGGTGTTATGGATCAAGCGCGCGTGCTGCGGCGCGACGGTGGTCTGGTGATGATCAACGACCAGCCAGCCCGGCTTGTCGAGCCGCGTCTCGAAGGTGAGGTCGGTGACCCACGCAGTTTTCTCGGCCAGCTCGCGCTTCTGCCAGGCGACATAATTCCACGCCTCGAGCCGCACCGGCGCGCCGAAGAGTTTTTCGGAGAGACGCTGGAGCAGCAGGCCGGCGACGTAGCCATCGAGATCGCTCTCGTGGGTGAGAATGACCTCTGGCTTTGGAAAGTCCGCCATGGCCCCAGCGTAGCGCCCGCGCCGGCGCTCGGCCAGATTTTTCCCTTCACCCGCGCCATCCCCTGCATCACACTCGTCAGCCTATGGAATTATTCGATTTGACGGGTGAAGTAGCGGTGGTGATCGGCGGCACGGGCGTGCTGGGGGGCGCGATCGCCGAGGCGTTCGGCGAGGCCGGCGCGAAGGTGGCCGTGCTGGGCCGCAACGCCGAGCGTGGCAATGAACGCGTGAAGACCATTCGAGCCAAGGGCGGCACGGCGGCGTTCTTCGATTGCGATGCGATGAGCCGCGAGAGTCTCGGCGCCGCGCGCGCGAAACTCGAACAGGAGCTGGGGCCCACGAGCATCCTGCTCAATGCCGCGGGCGGCGCGGATCCGAACGCGATCGTCACGGCCGACAAGCCGCTGGAGAACCTGCCGCTGGCGGCGTGGGAAAAGAATTTCGACCTCAACCTCACCGGCGGCGTCTTGTTGCCGTGCCAGGAATTCTGCCCCGGCATGGTCGCGCGCAAGCGCGGCAGCGTGATCAACATCGCCAGCGTCTCGGCGCACATCCCCCTCTCCCGCGTCATTTCCTATTCGGCGGCGAAGGCGGCGGTGCTGAGCATGACTCAGTTCCTCGCGCGCGAGTACGCCAAGAGCGGCGTGCGCGTGAACTCGATCACGCCCGGCTTCTTCCCGGCCGAGCAGAACCGCAAGCTGCTCTTCAACGACGATGGCACGCCCAGCGCGCGCACGATCTCGGTCTGGGCGCACACGCCGATGGGGCGTTTTGGTCAGGCGCGCGAGTTGGTCGGCGCGGCGGTTTTCCTCGCGAGCGAGAAGGCGGCCAGCTTCGTCACCGGCACGGATATCCGTGTGGACGGCGGGTTCCTTTCGCAGACCATTTGACGCCACACGACCTTGAAGCATCCATGAACGTGTTGTCCGAGACTGCGGCGGCGGGTTTCGCGCTTTCCTCCGAAGAAGTCGCCGCGCTCGTGGCGCAGGCGTTCCCCGCCGCGGAGTCTCGCGGCAAGCGTGTGTTGTGCGTCATCCCCGACGCCACGCGCACCGCGCCCGTGGGCCTGCTCTTCCAATCTCTCTTTCGGCAGATCGGCGCCGAGGTGAAGTCGCTCGACATCCTCGTCGCGCTCGGCACGCACCAGCCGATGAGCGAGGCGGCCATCTGTCAGCGGCTGGAAATCACCGAGGCCGAGCGGGCGGGCGCGTACAAGAACGTGCGATTATTCAACCACGAGTGGAACAACCCCGCCGCGCTGCGGCAGGTCGGCGTGATCCCCTCGGCCGACATCCGCGAGCTTTCCGGCGGGCTGTTCTCGATGGACGTGCCGGTGGAGATCAACAAGCTCGTGTTCGAGTACGACCGGATCGTCATCATCGGGCCGGTGTTCCCGCACGAGGTCGTCGGCTTTTCGGGCGGCAACAAGTATCTCTTTCCCGGCATCGGCGGGCCGCAGATTTTGAATTTCTTCCACTGGCTCGGCGCGGTCGTCACCAACCCGATGATCATCGGCAACAAATGGACGCCCGTGCGCCGCGTGGTGGATCGCGCGGGCGCGCTCGTGCCGCTGGAGAAGCGCTGCCTCGCGATGGTCGTGCGCCCGGACAAGTCGCTCGCCGGGCTTTTCATCGGCACGCCGGAAAGCGCTTGGGACGCCGCGAGCGAGCTTTCGCGGCAGGTGCATATCACCCGCGCAGACCGCCCCTTCCACACCGTTCTTTCCTGTTGCCCGCCAATGTATGACGAGCTTTGGACCGGTGGCAAAGGCATGTACAAGCTCGAGCCGGTCGTGGCCGATGGCGGCGAACTGATCATCTACGCGCCGCACATCACCGAGGTTTGCGTGGCGCACGGCAAGACGTTGCTCGAAGTCGGCTACCATTGCCGCGACTACTTCCTCAAACAATGGGACCGGTTCCAACATTACCCGTGGGGCGTGCTGGCGCACTCGACGCACGTGCGGGGCATCGGCACGTTCGAGGGCGGCGTGGAGAAATGCCGGATCCAAGTGACGCTCGCCACGGGCATCCCGCCCGAGGTTTGCAGGCGGATCAATCTCGGCTACCGCGATCCGAAGACGATCAACCCCGAGGACTACGCCAACCGCGAGGCGGAGGGCGTGCTGCTTGTGCGCAAGGCCGGCGAGATGCTTTACCAGCTCAAGAACCCGCCTGCTTGGGCGAAACGGAGCTAGGCGTTTTTCTTGCCGGCGCTGGGTTTGCGGAACGGCACGTCGTAGCGGGAGATGAGGTGCATGGCACTGCCGCCTCCCAAGCTCCACATGGAGTGAGGTAGCAGGCGGGGGATTTCAAAACTGTAGTTCAGCACCCGCGTGCCCGTCGCCCAGCTTGCGGAGTTGCGGGATAAATTGCGCGTGCAGTTCCGCCAACAGGTAGAGGATCACCACCGTGGGCTCGCTCAGGTCGGTCTCCAGAAAATCTTCCTCCCGCACGGTCGCCAGCTTTTCCACGCCCAGTTTATGGGCGGACTCCCGCGATGCGGCGGCCAGGTCGGAATCAATCTCGATGGCCACGGCGCGCACGCCGTAGCGCAGCGCGGCGGTCTGCAGCACCCGGCCATCGCCACTGCCCAAGTCGTACAGCAGGTCGTCCGTGTGCAATTCGGCTAATTTCAACAGAGCCTCCACGCAGGCTGGGGCATGACGCGGAATAGCACTGTACGCGAAAAAAAAGAGGGCGATCTTTCTGCCTGATAGGATGGCCGGGCAAGTTGGGTTACCGGAGGCAAAGTTCAACCCCGACGTCGCGGCTCTCAATGTGTGGGAAACTGACTAGCGCGCCGTGTACTTTGCCCGCAACTGGAACACCGGCGCTAGATTGGCACTGGTCGAGCTCGAGTGCTGGGCGACGGTATAATGGACGTTCGGGGACTCCTCGACGAGCAGGCGGACTTGGAGGAAGAGCTGGTTCGTGCCGAGGAGCGTGGAGGGGAGGTCGAGGTAGTAGGTGTGCAGCCGGCCTTCGCGCGGAGCGCGGTCCAGCGGCTGCCAGTTCACGGCGTCGGTTGAGGCGTAGAGGGCCTCAGTACCCCAGCCACGGCCGCCTGCCTGCACGCGGAAATCCCAAGTCGGAGATTTGGCCAGCAGGTGAATCTGGTGGGTGTTGCCGGGGAACTTGAAATGGTAGGTGAGGCGCCCTTCGATGCCGTTGACGGACGGGCCCCAGTAGGTGATCGGCGTCTCTTGCCACTCGGTGTATTTGCGGATGTTGAATCGCTCGACGAGGTGGCGCTCGGCTTCGGAGTCGAACACGTGGCGATAGCTGTGATCGAAATCCCATCCTCCCGCGGCAGGAACTCCTTCTTTGGGAGTGGAAGTATCGACGGGTTCCCCGGCTTGTTTCGAGGCGTTGCCCCGCGCTTCCACGGTGGGGGGCGGTTCTTTCGCTTCGGCCACGAGAAGCTGCTGGCGGATTTGCGGATAAAGCCACTTCGCGAGGAGGATCAGGAGGGCGATGGCCGTGGAGGTTGCCAGCCGGCGTCTCCAAATGCGACTGGGGGGATTCTTGACTGAACGGCCGGCGGCGAGCGTCCGCAGGTCCGCCAGCATTTTTTCGGCGCTGGCGTAGCGCTTGCGGGAATCCGGCGCGCAGGCCCGGAGCAGGATGGTGTTCAGCTCGAAGAATGACTCCTCGCCCGGATTGCCGGCGAAGGTGGGGAACTCGGGGAACTCGGTGCGGTCGCGGCCGGTGGCGGCTTCGTAGAGCACTTTGCCGAGGCTGTAAAGGTCCGCCGCCGGCCGGCCAGGGCCTTCGGGCGGCACGTAGCCCTCGGTGCCGACGAACGAGACGGCGTCGTCTGCGCCGGCCACCAGTCCGATATCCGCCAGCTTCGGCTGGCCGTGTGCGAAGATGATGTTCGCGGGCTTGATGTCGCGGTGGACGAGGCTGTTCCGGTGCAGGTGGGCGAGGCCTTCCGCCAACGCTAATCCGAGTTGGACACATTCGGCGGTGGGCAGGCACGCCCGCCGGCGCAGCTCGCTGCGGACGGTCTTTGGCTTGTAAAGTTCTGGGACAATCTCGCGGCCGCGCTCCTCGTCGTCGGCCAACTCCATCACGTAGTAGAAGTAGCCGCTGACGATATTGCGGCCGATGTGGAGGATATCCACCATGCCGGAGTGCCCGCGCGAGACCGGCTCGGCGCGGCGGATGCCATCGAACTCGCGCTCGAAGGGGCGCGCATCGCGGAACTGGTCGCGCCGAACAATCTTCACCGCGCGCCATTCGCCGGTGACGTTCCGGGCCAGCCACACCTCTCCGTAGGCGCCGCGGCCGATTGGGCGCAGCAACGTGTGGTCCGGAATGCTCGGTGGAATCGGCGTTTCCGGTGTAGGCGGCGTGCTGGCTGGCGGTTCTCCCATTGGTTGCGTCAGGTGCCACTTGGGCCCGTTGGGTGCCGGCGGATTCGATGCCCGTCGGTGCCCAATGATTCAATGTCTGCTCGAACGATGGCATAACTGCCGGGAAAGCGCCATCAGAGAAACACTGATGCGTCTTTCAGGCCGCCGGAGCGGTGCGCCACAGTGGAAGTTTTGGCTTCCTTCACCTCGCGCCGGGGCGTTTCATCGGGATGTGAAACTCGACATCCACGCGATCTTACCGCGCCGCCGCGATTTTCGCATTGGCGTGCTCGGCAGTGGGTTCATCGTCAGCGATTGTCATCTTGTTGCCTATCGCAAGGCTGGTTTCAACCCCGTGGCCATCGCCTCGCGCTCGTGCGTGAACGCCGAGAAAACGGCATCGCGCTACGGCATCGCGAAAGTCCACGACACGTACGAGCAGTTGCTCGACGATCCTTCCATTGAAGTGCTCGACATCGCCGTCCCGCCGAATGCCCAGCTCGAGTTGATCCGTGCCGCCTGCGCGCGGCGCACCGTGAAGGGCATTCTCGCGCAGAAACCGCTGGGGATGAATCTCGCCGAGGCCACGGAAGCCGTGCGCCTGTGCGAGGCCGCGGGAATCACGCTCGCGGTGAACCAGAACATGCGCTACGACCCTTCCGTGCGCGCGGCGAAGTCGTTGCTCACTCACGGCGCGCTGGGTGAACCGGTGCTCGCGACGATCGATATGCGCGCCATCCCGCACTGGATGCCGTGGCAGGCGGAGTTGGGTTGGGTCACGCTGCGGATCATGTCCATCCATCACCTCGACTGTTTCCGCTACTGGTTCGGAGATCCGGAACGGATTTTCTGCAGCGTGCGGACCGATCCTCGCACGAAGTTTCCGCATGCCGACGGCATTGCCACCTACATCCTCGAATACGCAAACGGCCTGCGTTGCGTGGGGATTGACGACACATGGACCGGTCCGGCGAAGGAAGGGTGCCCGAGCGACATCCGCATCCAGTGGCGCATCGAAGGGCTGGACGGCTTGGCTATCGGTGACGTAGGCTGGTGCCGCGACCCATACACGACACCGAGCGCGATCCGCTACGCGCGCAAGGGCGACGCGCAGTTCCATGAGCCGCGCTGGACTGAGAGCTGGTTTCCGGATGCCTTCATAGGTACGATGGCGCAACTTCTCGTGGCGCTGGAGCAGGGGACGGAGCCGGCAATCAGTGGACGGGACAACCTGAAAACGATGGCGCTGGTGGAAGCGGCGTATCGCAGCGTGGAGGAAAAACGGGCCGTCGAGTTGAAAGGATTCAGCGTATGAAACTGGGCATCATCAACAGTGCGTTCCAACAGGCCGGCGTGGACACCGTCA
>SXGQ01224951.1_pt1 | contig 14632 bp, 10 predicted proteins | sample 3178371 | NCBI WGS metagenome assembly SXGQ01 (sample SAMN11356859, study PRJNA531348) | freshwater metagenome | isolation source: freshwater sample F1-20 | place: China: Fuxian Lake, Yuxi | collected 2017-12-25
ACAGAAACGCTGATCACAAATCACGAGACGTCAAGACCTGCAATCAAATCCTGAAACCAGGCGCCAACCCCCTTACAAAAACGCAACAAATTTTTTTCAGAATCGGGGCCGTGTTGTTTTCCAGAAACACCCATGTCACCGTTGCGCAAGAAATCATGAACATTCTGTCAATTCGCACGACCGGAACTTTGAATACTCACCCCAATTGCACGCTGCAGACGGACAACGCACCACCCCACCACCCTGTGAAGCCTGCTGACTTCAGTAAAAAACCCGGACTCTTTCCATTTTGTTTAAATCAATGGTCCGATTGTGACGATCAGCAAAACTGATTGGTTTTCCCTAGCGGTCGATTTCAAAGGGAAGCGGCATAATTTGCCGGTCACCGGGACCAGCCGCGAATACAGCAGACACCTTCGGGCAGGGCCAGTGACACCACGACTACCACAACTTCAAGTCCCGCTGATCCTCGTTCTGCTGTTCACACAGACTCTGACAGCACAGGAAGGCGTGCGGCAGCCTGTTCAGGTTCGCACACCGCAGCGAGCCGGACACAGCCTGCTGCCAGCCTCCGCACGGCCAAACGCCACTCGATTCCCCGTTCGCACGGCCGGCTATGAACGTCTGGCCAGTCAATCCGGCGAAATCATGGACGCCGTCACGCCGCTGGGCGGACCGGTCGCTGTTCGCAGCGGAACAGCACGCTACAGCCAGGATCCTCTGCCAGGCGATCCGAGCCTGAACGGTCTGTCGCAGCCAAGGGCAATTGATGCACATCGCTGGGAATTCAACTTCCAGAATGCCCCCTGGCTGGCTGTACTGCGAGCCTATGCGCAGGAATTCGGCTTCACACTGCATCTGTCTGCTCCCACTGACGGGCTGTTCTCGTTCTACGAAGAACGCCTGCTGGATGCCACTGAATCTCTCGACATACTCAACGACGCCCTGCTGGCCTCCGGCAGAATCCTGATCCGCGATCAACAGCGACTTACGCTGGTCAGTGCCACCGCCGAAATCCCGGGCAACATGATTCCCTTTGTGTCCATCCATCACCTCGATTCACTCGGACGCAACGAGCTGGCAACAGTTGCCATTCCGCTCCGCGGGCCGGACTCCACTCAGGCACTTGAGGAAATCGCCCAGCTCCAGAGCGCTCTGGGACAGGTGCGAGTACTGACCAGTTCGGGCCGAGTGGTGGTGACTGATACGGGCAGCTATCTCCGCCGCATGCGAGACCTGCTGCTGGGCTCTGGCATCGCCGCCGGCGATCAGCAGGCGCACGTCTATCAGCTGCGGCATGCCCGCGCCGAAGATGTTGCCAAAGCCATCACCGACTTTCTGTCCAGTTCCTCTGGCGGAACAGCGGACGCAGCAGGAGCCATGGTCTCCAGTGGTACCCCGGCAGGTCAGCGAGTTGTGGCGGAGAAAACCACAAACAGCCTGCTGGTTCGCGGCACCAGTGAGGAACTCTCAACCATCGAACGGCTGGTCGCCGAACTGGACCGCGCTCCCCGCGAAGTCCTTGTGCAGGCACTGCTGGTTGAAGTTGAACTGGGTAATGTGAATGAATTGGGTGTCGAACTGGGCTTTCAGGACTCCGTTCTGTTCGACCGCAGCGTCGTCGACAAACTGGTCACCATCAATCAAACCACCACGGCTCCCAACGGCACTCAGACCACCAACCAGCAGATCATTTCCCAGACCGCTGCTCCGGGATTCAATTTTATGAGCCAGCCCCCGGGAAATAACGTGGCTGCCCAACCGGGGCGAATTGCTCCTCAGGGACTTTCGACCTTCGGCATGGGACGCGTCAATGGCGATCTGGGCTTTGGCGGACTTGTACTCTCCGCCGGGTCAGAATCCGTGAATATCCTGCTGCGAGCCCTCGATGCAAACTTCAACATCGAAGTCCTCAGCAGACCGCAGGTCCGCTCGGTCGAAAACCACGAAGCTCTGATTCAGATCGGCCAGCAGGTTCCAATTGTCGACGGAGTCTCTCTCACACCTGTCGGCAGCGCCAACCCCAATATTCGCCAGGATAAAGCCGGAATCATCCTGAAAGTCACTCCGCGCATCAGCCCGGATGGCCGGGTGCAACTGGACGTGGAAGCCGAAAAAAGTGCGTTCAATCTGACACCCGGTTCCGGAGTACCGATCTTCACGGACGCCACAAATGGCAACGTCATCGAAGCTCCCATCAAGGACATCACAACCGCAACCACGACCGTCAGCGTGCAGTCCGGAAACACCATCGTGCTGGGTGGCATGATCACCAATGATCAAAGCATGGCCACTAGAAAATTGCCGTGGCTGGGAGACCTGCCCGTCATCGGACGACTGTTCCGCTACGACTACAACAAATTGAAACGCAAGGAACTGCTGGTGTTCCTGACGCCGATGGTACTGGAAAATGATCGGCATGCCGACCAGCTGCGTCAGCTCGAACTGGACAAAATCCGCCTGCCGGCCGAGGCCTGGAATATCTATAATCCCCTTGCGAGTCCCTCGGACAGTGGCGATATTCTGCCCCCCCCCATTCCGACAGACTCAGACATCCTGCCCCCTCCACAATCCTCCGTGGGCAGCCAGGAATCAGCAGTCCGACTTGCAGGCAGCACTGCAGTCTGGTCCGGACAGAATCGTCCGCTGAACGCCTCGCAGGCCTCACTGCAGCAGTCTGCCCCCGATCCGGCTCAACTCGATCAGACGGCTGACACAACGGATGTGGCCGCCCCGACTCCGCGTTCACGCTGGGAACAGTCCGCCAACTACCGACCACCGCGGAACCAGATGGATGGCAGTTTCCCGCCGGAACCAACCAGCGGAGTGTCAGCTCCACTGCGGTTCCAGCGCTCTCTGCGAAAGCCGGCGGTAACAGGTAAGCCGGCGACAAACGCGGAACAGCAGCGACAGATCGATCAGGAGCTGGCACGACGGGTTTCGCTGCAGCGAAACCGCTGAAACTGGCAGCGGTGAATTGCTCCGCCAGTTGAATTCGTGCAACCCCCTGTTGCCGCAATGCTACGTCTGTTGCTTATGCACAGCACTGCCATGACAGCCCCCGGCTGAATTGTGCCCGCTGCACGACAGGCGAAATACGGCGGCGCAGCCGATTTGCAGCCCTCGCCCCAATTTCGCTGCATTTCAGGCACACAATCTGCAGCGGGTATGTTCACGGGACTGCTCCCGTCGACTCCAGGACTGCGCACACCGGTGCATCAGGGCCTGCGATGCAATTCAACAGACAGATTCGCCAGCCTGGAATTCCTGCCCGTGATCGCTCCAGTTTCCAACTCCGATAACCTGCAGCCCGTCAGGCAACTGGCAGCCCGATTTGGCATGCTCTGCATGGATCTGGAACAGCACACTGTGGATCTGCAGCTGCTGCAGCTGTTCCCCGTTCAGGATCTGTTCCGCGAAAGCGTCCTGCCACTCAGTCGCAATGGCAACCGAGCCGTTGTGGCCGTCGCTGACCCGCTCAACCTGACTGCACTGCAGGAACTGACGGTCCGTACCGGCCTGTATCTGGACCCTGTTGTTGCTGCGCCCGAACAGATTCAGCGACTCCTGAAAAATGCACTGGGCCTCGGGGGTGGCACCGTGCAGGAACTGATGGCGATGTCGAAAGAAGAAATCGACACGCTGCAGGCCGTTGCGGGCGATGAAATCGGCGATGCATCCCAGGCGTCGTCCGTTGTCAAACTGGTCAACGAACTGCTGCTGGAAGCCATCGAACAGAAGGCCAGCGATATTCATATCGAACCTGAAGAGGCAGATCTGCAGATTCGCTTTCGCGTGGATGGCATGCTGCAGATCCAGCCCATGCCGGCCGAAATCCAAAGATTTCGCGCGGCCATCGTCAGCCGACTCAAAATCATGGCCCGCATGAACATCGCGGAAAAACGGCTGCCGCAGGACGGACGCATCCGACTGACCGTCCGCGGCCGCGAGGTCGACATTCGCGTGTCTGTCATTCCCATGCTGCATGGCGAAGGCGTCGTCATGCGACTGCTTGACAAATCCCGCAACTCACTCAGCCTGCAGGCCGTTCGCTTTCCACCTGAACTGCAGCAGCACTGGCAGAAACTGATTCACCGCCCACACGGACTGATCCTCGTGACCGGGCCCACAGGCAGCGGCAAAACCACAACGCTGTACAGCTCCCTCTGCGAGATCCGCAGACCCGACCTGAAGATCATCACCATCGAAGATCCCGTCGAATACAACCTGCAGCAGATCAGCCAGATTCAGGTGCAGTCCCAGATCGGACTGAACTTCGCCGCCGGCCTCCGCAGTATCCTCAGACATGACCCGGACGTCGTTCTGATCGGAGAAATCCGCGATCCGGAAACTGCCACCAGTGCCATTCAGGCATCGCTGACCGGACACCTCGTATTCAGCACGATTCACACCAACGATGCCGCCAGCACCTTCACACGGCTGGTGGACATGGGTATTGAACCCTACCTCGTGGCCAGCACGCTGCAGGGAGTGCTGGCGCAGCGGCTGGTTCGCAGACTCTGCCCGCACTGCCGCGTCGCTTACACTCCGGATGCTGAACATGTCCCGGAAGACTGTCGACTGCCCGCAGGACAACAACTCTGGAAAGCCAGCGGCTGCCGCGAATGTCGGGGGTCCGGGTACAACGGTCGCATCGCCATCTTCGAACTGCTGATAACCGGCAGTCGAATTCGCAGCCTTTGCATGCAGCGCGCCGACGCCGTGGAAATTCAGAACGAAGCCATCCGCCAGGGAATGCAGTCATTGCGGCAGAACGGCTGGCAGCGAGTTCTGGCCGGAGAAACCTCGCTCGATGAACTGATCCGCGTCTGCCCGCTGGAAACCGCTGACGACTGAACTATCGCAGCCCCGCAATGTCCGCAGACATCACCGGCAGATCCTCCAGCTGCAGCACCTGAGGCGACTGTCGCGATGCGTCCAGCACAAAGTGAATCACTGCCACCGGCTGCCGTCCAATAATCTGACCCACTGCAAAGCCACTGAATACGTCACCCCCGGAAGTAATCAGGGGGGCAATGGCTCGAAATTCACCCATCGTCACCAACCCGCGACTCAGCAGCCAGGCCACCGAACCATCCTCCGCCGTCAGGCCCTGCAGCGAACGCGGCTGCAGCGAACGAATTGATCGTGCCGCCGATTCCGAAATGCCCGGAATGGTTGCCAGAACTTCCGCCGCCGCGCTGTTCACGTTGATCCTGCCGCGAATCACCGAGTCACCTGTCAGTGCAAAGGCCCGCTCAAACTCCGGCAGCATTCTGCTGACTGTGGCAGGATCGGAAGGCCATGGAGAACGCAGCAGCCGATCTTCCCCGCTGACCGTCGCTCGCACCTCGCCACCAAACAAATCAACCAGCGAACGAAAACTGAACACCGGTCGCCCGGTCAGCAGCAGACCGCCACGACTGGTGCTGGAATCCTGGCCTCCGGGAGTCTTGTTCAGCCCCAGCTGGGCATTCAGACGAGCCTCCGCCTGTTCAAGACGCTCCAGCCGCCGAGTTTCCATGTCCTCGCCCTCGTCCGGACGCAGATCATCCAGCCAGTTGATCCCGTTTAAACGGCCAGCCACCACAAACAACGCTGCTTCCGAACCAAAACGCGTCTGCACACGGTCATACAATCCCGCCAGATCATTGTCATTGATCAGAATGCAGCCGCCGCGGTCCGCACCCGATGACTCTGCACTGACCAGTGTCAGCAAAGCCGACAAGCCGGTCTGCAGGACTCCGTCACGATTGTCAGCAGGAGCCGTCAGTGAACCATCGTTTTCCTCAGGATCCAGCACTCCGTTCGCGTTCTGATCCTCTCCATACAGCAGTTCAGCCGTCATACCGCGCACCTGCAGCAGTTCGTGCAGATCCTGAAAAACTCCGTTTCTCGGCAGACGAGGCGGTGACTGGGACAGATACCAGGCCGCCTCGGCACCAAATTCGGAAGGATCGTTGTCCTCATCCATCCAGTCCAGAATCGCATCAGCCAGCGGTGGAGTCACCCCGGGCAAAGCCAGCAGGCGATTGCGGGACTGCTGACGACGAGACAACTGCAGCGGCAGAGTACCCAGATTCAGTCGCGACGATTCATTCACCAGACCTCGTCGAAGCTCGGCACCATTCGTCGGCAGAGACTGCAGCAGCAGCAGTCGCGCACGCTGGCCATCGTCCAGCAGCAGGTCAAGCTGCGGGGCAATTCGACCAGCCAATCGCTGACGTATGCCCGCCGTTGCCAGCTCAATCGCTGACTCCGCCAGCCGGCGACGACGCAGCTGCTGCAGACTTTCGCTGGCAGCCGTAGCCTCCAGCACCATCAGATGCGAAAAAGAATACACCGCGAATGACAACAGCGCTGTCACCACCAGCACCAGCAGCAGAATGAATCCTCGCCGCGAACACTCCGCTCCTCGTCCCCGCCGATACCTCAGCATCTCAGTTGTCTCCTGCGGGAAGACGAATTTCCAGCACATCATCCACTGCTGACCTTTGCCACGTCAGACGGCATTCCACCAGCTTCGGCAATCGCTGCTCCGTCTCGCTGTTCCACCGATCATGCCAGCGCACACCATCAAAATAGCGGAAAGCAAACCGCGCAATATCTGCACTTACCAGAACCGGTCTCAATGTTTCCGCCGTCCCGCTGCCACGCTCGAAAAATCTCCGCTCACCACGAATCAAACCAGACAATCCTCCCGCTTCAGAAATCGCCACCGGCTGCGGCTGACCATTGCGAGTCGCCAGCAGTGCCGAAAAAGCCCTGCCGTTCCACCAGATGGCGTGATGCAGCCACGTTCCATAGGCACTACCGTCACCAAATCGATCACTGCGCCCCCGAACCAAAACCGCCAGCCACTCCCGCTCGCCCACCAGACTGGCCGGGTGCCGGGCAACTGCATCATCCGGTATCAGCAGCGATCGGGAAAAATCCAGAACCTGCTCAGAGACATCCGTTTCATCCACCATCAGACTGCGAGCCAGAAAGGACTGCGTGCCGGATGGTTTCTCTGGAGCCTCAGTGGGACGCAGCACTCGCCGCAAATCCGACGACAGATCCTCCAAAACTCCACGTCGCTTCGTCGCCGCCAGTGAATTCTGCTGCGACAGTCCGCGATAGCGATAAAACATCGACAACGAAGTACCAACGGCACCCATCAGGATCACCGTCAGCGTCAGTGATACCAGCAGTTCCAGCAGTGTAAAACCGCTGCGGTCACCCCCTGCCAGACAGAGTCGGATCCTCATCGTCGGCCTCCTGCCACGCTGACACCGCCCGCCGAAGTGACCGACGTGCCGCCAACAGCCGCCTCCGACACCGCGACCAGCCGCAGCAGATTGCAGCGGCTGAGCAATGGCTGGCTCTCCCGATAAACCACCAACCGGATTTCCAGCAGATTCGGAACCGCAGCATCGCGGACTTCCGCAGACCACCGCCAACCCTGGACACCCTCAATCTGCTGGTCTCGCACCGTCCGCAGGGCCAGTCGACCCGCCAGCAGCCGGTCCAGTTGCGTCTGACAATAAACCGCCGCCTCAGATTGCAGCTGACACCTTAGAGCTGCCTTAACTCCCACGGCAGACTGCTGCGCAAGTGCAGCGAGCGACATCGATAATATTGCCGTAGCCAGAACCACTTCAAGGAGTGACATTCCAGACACCAGCGAAACGCCACTGCAAGGTAACAGTGGAGGCAATATTCGCACTGGCTTGGACAAACGGTGTCGCATGAGTCTTCAATGAACAGTCCAGCCCACGCAGATACTGAAGCACGCCGTCCTGATCCTAGCTTTTCAAAAGACCAAAACTCCGCTGTCCTCACCATTCCGGACCGGAAACATGGTGAAGAAAAACCACAGACCGAAATGATCGGATTCTCACTGCAAAGCGGGAAATTCGGTCCTGACGGCCAGCGACGCGCGAAACACAGTTGACATCGCGCCATCGCCGTATGTGAAAAACATGAAACAGAGGCAGCAAAAAAGGAAAAACGGTCACCGCAAACAAAATCGTCCACAAGAATCAACCGCCACGAATCAGGCGGATTTTGGGAAAACACAGAATAATCGGCCACTAAAATAGGTAAATACTATGCTAATCATCGGTTTATACAGCAAACACAAAAGCCGTCGTGGTTTGGCACAAAGACTGCTCGTCCCGATTTTTCGTTGCACCAGGAAATTACCCAAGTTTACAACAATGCAGGCGATCACATGTCCCGACCCAGGCAGGCAGTTACCAATCGTCGTAAATCGCTCAGAACTCTTGGATTGATAGCAGCGACGGCCTCAGGCGCCGTCTCGGCAGTCCAGCAGACGCCCCCCCGACCGACTCCCTCTGTTTCCAAACCGCCCCGACCGACCGCCTCGGTGCAAAAACCTGCTCCCGCTCCCCGCCCGCCGGCAACCCCACCCCGACCGGCCCCCGCTCCCCGCAACCCCGTGCCGCCCCGGCCACCCGCCGATGTGCCACCGTTTGCCTTCACACCATTCACTGTCCCGCTGGCAGTTCCCGCTGACCTGCAGCCGGTATCGATCGGTACGGCTCCATGGGAACCGGGGGCCGTGTTCCACGGAATTGCTCCCGAATATTTTGACCGCCGCGTTGCTGAGCGCCCCGATCTCAGGTTTTTTGAAAACCGTCCGACAAAGTTCTACGAATTGCGGCTGCAGAAATCAGTACATGAACTGATCCCTGGAGTAAAAACACCAATTTATGGGTACAATGGAACCTATCCAGGCCCCACGCTCAGGTTTCGTGTTGGTGAACCGGCCGTTGTACGAGTCACCAATGAACTCCCGATCGAAACGTCGCTGCATTTGCACGGGGGTCACACTCCGGCACATTCGGACGGACATCCCGCGTTCTATGTGCTGCCCGGCCGGGCACGCGATTACTTCTATCCGAATACGGTGCCTTTCCTGAACGGCGAACCCGACTTCAGCGAAAGTCCGTCCACGACGTGGTACCATGATCACTCCATGGACATCACGGCTGGCAGCGTCTGGAAAGGGCTTTGCGGGTTCGCTCCCACATCCGACGCCCTGGAAGACGACCTCGTCGCCAGAAATATCCTGCCGGCCAGAGCCTACGACATCCCGATCTGCCTGCAGGACAGGCGTTTGAATCCCGATGGAACGCTCTTCTTCGACCATTTCGACCACAACGGAACACTCGGAAACATCTGGGTTGTCAACGGAAATGCGCAGCCGTTCTTCAAAGTACAGCGACGCAAGTACCGCTTCCGTATCCTGAATGGCTGCAATGCCAGATTCCTTGAACTCAAACTCAGCACAGGCCAGCCGTTCACACGCCTCGGCAAGGATTCCTGGCTGTACCCTCAGGCGATCGAGCAGTCCACCATGCTGCTCAGCTCCGGCGCACGGGCAGACGTCGTCATCGATTTCACGGATGCTCCGAATGAAGTATTTCTGCAAAACATTCTGGCCCAGAACGACGGTCGGAAGCCGGAAGGTTCTTTGGACAACCCTGGGCGCCTCGATGTCCCGGTGCCGTTCATGAAATTCATTGTCGAGGGTGATCGTCAACCGGACAGTGCTACCGTCTCAGTGGGAACTCCGCTCCGACCGCACCATCCAATCCTGCCCAGCGAGGCCGTGATTACCCGCACATTTGAGTTCCATCGCCGCAACGGCGCGTGGCAGATCAACCAGCAGTTCTACAACCCACACCTCGCTAACGCAACTCCTCAGCTGGGCACGGTTGAACGCTGGATCTGCCGCAATGGCAGCGGAGGCTGGTGGCATCCCATTCACGTGCACCTCGAATCGCACCAGATTATCAGCTACAACGGACGACAACCCCCCCTGCACGACCGCTTTAAGAGTGATCTGCACACACTCGACGGAAACAGTGAAGTCCAGCTGCTGATGCGATTTCGCACATTCAAAGGGCCGTTTGTGTTCCATTGCCACAACGTGGAGCACGAAGACATGCGGATGATGTTTACATTTGATCCGCGGCTGACAAAAACAGTGTCCCCGCAGCCGATTCAGGCCAGCTACCCCTGATTTTTCGGCGTGGACATGGCAAGGCACCTTTTCGGGTTACTTCCTCGGAAGTAACCCGAAACCTCGTTTGTCTGCCTTTTCAATTTCTCCAGACACACTGTTCAACCAATTTAACAGCCGCTTTCCGTCGGTCCTGCTTCCGATCGCCCTGTTTGCCCTGGCTGGTCCCGACACACGCATTATAACGATCCCAGGGGCCCGAAAGGGCTTGCGCAGTCACTACAATCGTTACACCCACAACCTTGTCTCCCCACCTGCAGCTTTTTTTTCATTTATGATGTCGGTGTCCGATTTTGGCACATTTCTCGCCCTGCTGTGACACGGCCGTGTTTTGTTTTTCAAAGCCATCGTGTGTAAGCCATCCCCGAATGTGCCCCACAGACCAGCATCGGAACCTTTTCAGCATGAGTATACAGCATCCCACGTCGCGTCGTTCCGCCCTGCAGAAATCCACTGCTGTCCTCGCTGTCGGTACCGCTGCCCTTGCGATGTCCGCACCTCCGAAACCTGCTCCCGCCCCGCCTTCCGTCCCCAGGCCCGCCAGACCCGCCGGAAGTTCTGTCCCCAAACCCGTTCCTGCTCCCCGACCGATCAACCCCACTCCAACCCCGGCACCCGCACCGAATCCCGGGCAGACCGTGGCAGGTCCGTTCCGATACACACCCTTTCAGGTTCCGCTGCCAATCCCCGCGGAATTGTCGCCTGTGGGCATTGGCAACTCCCCGTACAAGCCGGGTGACTGCTTCCACGGGATCGCCCCTGAATACTTCGATCGCCGCACTGCCGAAGCCCCGCACCAGCTTTGGTATGAGCGCGGTCCTGAGAAGTACTATGAAGTACGCATGCAGCCGTCTGTTCACGAGTTTATCCCCGGTGTGAAAACTCCCATTTTCTCCTACGACGGCTTCTATCCGGGTCGGACCATCAGATCGCGGATCGGTCAGCCAATTGTGATCCGCTACTGGAATGACCTGCCGGTGGAAACTTCCGTCCACCTGCATGGTGCCCACACTCCATCACACTCCGACGGCTCGCCACATTTTTTCGTATTGCCGGGGCGTGCCCGTGACTACTTCTATCCGCTTTCAGTTCCCATGCTGAATGGTCAACCGGATTTCGCGGAAAGCCCGTCCACAATGTGGTATCATGACCACGGACTGGACATCACAGACCACAACGTCTGGCGAGCCATGTGCGGGTTCTGTATCACCGTGGATGATATCGAACAGTCGCTGATTGACAGTAACGTTCTGCCGGCTCAGCAGTTTGATATTCCGATGTGCATCCAGGACAGATCGCTGAATCCGGACGGAACACTCGCCTTCAACCCCCTCGATAACAACGGGCATCTTGGCAATATCTGGCTGGTTAATGGCGTAGCTCAGCCCTTCTTCAAAGTTGAACGACGCAAATACAGGCTTCGCATTCTGAACGGCTGTAGCGCCCGTTTTCTTGAATTGAAACTCAGCGACGGCAAGCCGTTCATGCGGATCGGAAAGGACACGTGGCTCCTGCCTCATCCGGTCGAGGAACCCACGATGCTGTTGAGTCCCGCAAACCGGGCCGATGTCATCATTGACTTCACCGACGCCCCTCCTGAACTCTACCTCCACAACATTCTGTCTCAGGATAACGGACGCGGTCCAAATGGCAGCTTCACTCAGCGAGCACACCTTGCGGCGCCCGTGCCGTTCATGAAGTTCATCGTTGAGGGTGAACCACAGCCCAACAGTGCCACCATCAACGCGGCAACAACACTTCGCCACCACGAAAAACTCAATCCGGCTGATGCCGTCACCGTGCGGACCTTTGACTTCCACCGTCGTAATGGTGCGTGGCAGGTGAATCAGCAGTTTTATGACCCGAACCGCGCCGATGCAACTCCGACTATCGGCTCCACTGAGAAGTGGATCCTCCGGAATAACAGTGGTGGCTGGTGGCATCCAATTCATATTCATCTGGAATCTCACCAGTTGATCAGTTTCAACGGTGGCCCGCCCCCGGCAGCATTTGCATACAAAAACGATACGACCTATCTGACCGGCAACGGCGTTGTGGAACTGCTGATGCGATTCCGGACGTTCAAGGGGCCGTTCGTGTTCCATTGTCACAACAATGCTCACGAGGACATGCGAATGATGTGCAACCTTGATCCACGGGTCACACCAACTCAGGCTCCGACTCTGGTCCAGGCCAGTTTCCCCTGAAAAGTCTCGTTGCAGGTCGCGACACGGTGCCGCGACCTGGCAGCCAGTGTTCAACCCTGACCTGTCCTCCTGACTGTTTCCGGCGGCAGACCAACAGGGCGTTCAAATTCAGCAACTCGAGCATCATGATGAAACTTCGACTTGAATTCTGCGTGATCTCATCCATCCTGCTCACAGGGCTGATTGTGGCTTCGCTGGGGACATCAACCCCAACGGCCAACGCAGCACGCCTGACTTCGCTGCTGGATCGCAGCCCTGCTGCAGCAAAACTGCAGTACCAGCACCTGCGTGAACGCGCGGCTGAACTGGGGACTGAGGTAATTCCGGAATTCCAGGGCGTCAAAGCGTCTGACAGGTTCCCTGAGGTCCCGTTGATTAACCAGGATGGGCAGTCATTGAATTTCAGGACCGATCTGGTGCTGAATCGGACAACCTGCTTTGCGATGTTCTACACCCGCTGTACAGGCTCGTGTCCAGGCACTGTCACCAAAATGCTGAAAATCCGCGAGTCTCTGACCAGCGAGTTCGGCAGGGACAATATCCGGTTTGTCTGTATCACGCTGGATCCTGAACACGATTCTCCCGAAACGCTCAGGAGTTACGCTGAATCCGTGAATGGCCTCAACAACTCAGAACTTGCTGACATTCACTTCTGCACCGGGGCTCCGGAAGATCTGGAACAGGTGCGACTGGCTCTGGGAATGTATGACCTTGACCCGGAAGTTGATGCTGACAAATCCCAGCATGCCGCCATGATTGTGATTGGCAATGATCGCTACAACCGCTGGGCATCCTCCCCTTCCGGGCTGCCCGTCGAAGAGATTCACGAGACCTGCCTGCGAATTGCCGGAACAACAGAACGGCAACGGTTTGGGCTGCGGCTGGCACTGGACAGTGGCTTCAAGGACGACGCCCTCGTGGACATCGAGGATGCCCCGGTGGGGTTCTCAACTGCAGCGGCAGCAGCAAATTCCTCCGCATCCTGCTGCAGTAAAAACGCGTCCGCGGACTCCTGCTGCAAGGACCAAACCGCAACAGGATCCTGTTGCCACAACAAAACCTCGCCCTGACAGGCGTGGAATCAGCATTCTGACAGCTTTGCCCCTGGAATGTTGTGCGTTTGCATCCCGATTGTTGCCTGAAAACAACGTACTCCCCCCGCGAGATGCTGCAGAAATGCAGCATCTCGCTTCATTTCCCGGCATCCCCCATTTCCAACTCCGGAAACCCCGATTTTCACTTTGTCTTCCTCCATCCGCGGTGAAGATTAGGCCGTATTGCTGCATCAGGGTCGGTTCTTCGGCGGTTGTGTTATGCCTCAGTTTCGCTATCTCGCGGTCAACTCCGCCGGTGCTCGCCTGCCAGGCACCGTGCAGGCCGCCAGCCGCGCTGAAGCTTTGCAGTCACTGGCGGGTCGCAATCTGACTCCTCTGTCACTTTCCGAACAGCGTTCGCTCCAACTCAGAAGGCAGCGGATCTCCCCGTCTGCACTCGCCGCTTCATTCGGACTGCTGTCTGATCAACTGGAAACCGGCGTCCCATTGCTGAGGGCCTTGCAGGTGCTTTCGCAGCAGTCCGCCGATCCCCTGCTCCGCAATACTCTGGTGGCCATCGCCGCAGAAATCGCCGACGGTTCCTCGCTGGCTGCCGCGCTGGCTGCTCGCCCTGAACTGTTTTCTCAGCTCGATATCAGCATGATTCAGGCCGGCGAAGAAGGCGGATTCCTCGAAGAATCGCTGCGTCGTCTCGCCGCCGTGCGCGAACGTCAGGAAGAAATTCGCAGCCGCATTATCAGTGCTTCAGCCTACCCGCTGCTGCTCGCGGTTGTCGCTGCACTGGTTGTCACCGGGATGCTCATCTTTTTCGTTCCGCAATTCGAACCGCTGTTCGCCTCATTGCGCGAAGCCGGACGTTTACCATGGCCTACAACAGTCCTGCTGACACTCAGTGATCTGCTGAAAACGTGGTGCTTACCACTCGCACTGCTCCTCGCTGCAATCGCCATAACCCTTCGCACCCGCGGTATGCTCACCACGCTTGCCCGCCCCCGCGACCGACTGCTGATGAACCTGAAGGCTGTCGGACCCGTGGTCCGATCGGTCGCCATCGCTCGATTCTGCCGCGTGCTGGGATCGCTGCTGCAAAACGGCGTCCCCATGATTCGCTCGCTGGCCATCGCCGGACAGGCCACCGGAAATCAGATCCTCAAAGAGACTATCTCGGCCGCCTCCGACAGTATCTGTTCCGGTCGCAATCTTTCCGGCCCGCTGGCTGCCAGCGGCTGTTTCCCCCCCGATGTCCTCGAAATGCTGTCGGTCGGGGAGCAGTCCAATCGACTTCCCGCCGTCCTGCTCAAGCTGGCCGATAAACTTGAAGCCAGAGCTCAGCAGCG
>SXGQ01705782.1_pt1 | contig 14632 bp, 9 predicted proteins | sample 3178371 | NCBI WGS metagenome assembly SXGQ01 (sample SAMN11356859, study PRJNA531348) | freshwater metagenome | isolation source: freshwater sample F1-20 | place: China: Fuxian Lake, Yuxi | collected 2017-12-25
GCCCTCCTGGATCAGGTCGAGGAAGGACAGTCCCCGGTTGCGGTACTTCTTGGCGATCGAGACGACCAGCCGGAGATTGGCCGCGGACAGGTTCCGCTTGGCCGCCTCGTACTCCGCGCGGAGGCCGTCGAGTCCAGCCACGCGGGTCCGCAGCGAGCGGGGGCTCTCCAGCGTGGTCAGCATCAGGTCCCGCAGCTCCTTGCGCATGTCGGCCCGGTCGTCGAGCGAGAGTCGGCCCTCCTTCATGGCCCGTAGCTCGTGCTGCAGTTGATCCATCCGCGACGACATGCCCCGCAGCAGTTTCACCAGCGGCTGCACGCGGCGGGTCCTCAGGCTCAACTCCTCCACCAACACGAGCGACTTCGCACGGTTCCGCCGGAAGCGTAGCCGGGCGGCCCGGGCGTCGTCGGCCTCCGTCCGGCGGCTGATGAGCCGGCGGAAGTCGTTCCGGGCGGCGCTCATCAGGTGGTCGAGGGTCCGCAGGTTGTGGGGCATCCGCGCCTGGATCTGCTCCTTCGTGAGCCGCTCCGTGAGCGAGACCTTGATCGTGCGGTCGAACGGCAGCGTGCCCTCGTGCACCCGCCGCAGCGTGTCGACGGTGGTCTGCAGCGAGTAGGCGCAGCCGAGGACCGCGCGGCGAAACCGCTTTCGCGTGACCTCGATCCGCTTGGCCAGCGAGATCTCCTCGCGCCGCGTGAGCAGGGGAATCTCGGCCATCTGCGCCAGGTACATCCGGATCGGGTCGTTGCCGGCGTTGGACGGCGGCGTGGTGATCGCCTCTTCCCGCCGCGGCTTGGCGGCGGCCGTGGCGGCCGGACCCGCGGCCGGCGCGACCGGTTCCGGCGGCGCGTCGACCAGTTCGATGCCCTGCTCCTCGAGAGCGACGAGCAACGCGTCGATCTTCTCCGGATCGACCGCCTCGTCGGGAAGGTAGGCGTTGACCTCGTCGAACGTGAGATAGCCGACAGCCTTGCCGGCGGCGATCAGCCGGGCGAGATCGGCGTCGCCGTGCGGCTGGTGCCCGGTGCCGGACGTCTCCGCCGGGGTCGCCGGCAGGCGGTTCGCGGATCGGCTCGACTGGTTGCTCACGTCGCTCATCGTGTGGTTCTCCTTCACCATCGTACCGTCACTCGCCCCACCCCCCGGACCACCGGACGAGCCGGCGGCCGCTGGCGGCGACGAGACGGGCATCCTCACCCATCCTTGGGATCGGACATGCCCTGAGCGGTCCGTCGCTCCGCGACGAGCCGCTCCAGAAGTTCCGCCTCCGACCGGGCGTCCAGTCGGGAGGTTTTCAGTGTCCTCGCGCTCGCGTGCGCCTGCCGCTCGGCATGGCGGCGTCGCAGGGCGTCCTCGAGGTGATGCATGCGTTCGTGTGCGTCGAGCGGACCGCGGGCGGCGCTGGTCTCGTCGACCGCGACGAGCAGGCTCTGCAGGGCGGGGTCCTCGATCTCGAGCAGGAGGTCGGAGAGGGCCACCTGCCGGCCGGCGCCGTGGAGTTTTTCGGCGGCCTGGAGCACGGCGCGGGCCTCGCGGCTCTCGAGCCCGGCGGCGCCCACCTGACGGACGATGAGGCCCACGCTGTCGGGCACTCCCACCAACACCTCGATGACTTCGCGGTCCCAGGCCGGCAGCCGGGGCAGGGCCCGTGGGGCCGCGGTGTCACCCGGCTCCGCGGCGGTATCCGAGCGGTCGCGGAGTTCCAGCATCCTGCCGCGGAGAACGTCGCGGCTGAGGCCGAACCGCCGGGCGAGCCGGCCGAGCACCTGGTCCTCCCGCAGCCGGCGCTGCGACGGCGGCAGCGGGGAGCGGGGCGACACGGCGGCCAGCCCCTTCAGCACGCTCTCGATCGAGGCCAGCGCCGCGTCGTCGCCGGCGTCGGGGGGCAGCGCGGCCAACGCCTCGTCCATGCGGTAATCGAGCGGGTCGCCGGCGGCGGCGACCAGGGCCTCGAAGGCGTCGCGGCCCCGCTCGAGGATGCACTCGCACGGGTCGATGCCCGCCGGCATGCGGGCGATCCGCACGTCGATCGGTTCGGCGAGGAGCACGTCGAGAATCTCGTTGGCCCGGCGGCGGCCGGCGTCGTCGCCGTCGAGGACCAGCACGATCCGGTCGGCGTAGCGGCGGAGCAGTTTCGCGTGCCGTTCGCCGAGCGCCGTGCCCAGCACGGCCACGACGTCGTCGATGCCGGCCTGGCGGGCGGCCAGGCAGTCGGTGTAGCCCTCGACGACGATCGCCCGTCGCGACTTCGTGATCGCCTCGCGGGCGCTGTCGAGCCCGTAGAGCATCGAGCTCTTGGAGAACAGGGGCGTCTCCGGCGAGTTGATGTACTTGGCGGGATCGTCCGCGCCCGGCAGCACCCGGCCGCCGAAGGCGACGCACCGTCCCTGGGCATCGCGGATCGGGAACATCACGCGGCCCCGGAAACGGTCGTAATGGCCGGACCGATCCTGCCGCTCGACGGCCAGGCCCGCGCGGACGAGGTCGGCCACGGGGATGCCGGCCGCCGCCGCCTGCCGCAGGAGCCAGTCCCAGGACTGCGGCGCGTAGCCCAGCCGGAACCGCTCGACCGTCCGCGTCTCCAGGCCGCGAGCGGCGAGATAGTCGCGGGCCGGAGCCGCCTCCGGCTGGGCCCGGAGGCAGTCGTGGAACAGGTCGGCGGCCCAGCCGAGCGCCTTCCAGAGGGCAGCCTTGTCGTCGACGGCGAGTCCGCCGCGGCCCTTGGGCAGCGGGATGCCGGCCCGCTCGGCGAGTTGCTCGAGCGCCTCGCGGAACTCGATCTTCTCCATCCGCATCAGGAAGTTGAACACGTCGCCGCCGATGTCGCAGACCCAGCAGCGGAAGGTCTGGCGCTCGGGGTTGACCTGGAGGCTGGGGCGGGCGTCGTCATGCCACGGGCAGAGCCCCACCATGGCCTTGCCCTGCCGACGCAGGGAAATGTAAGAGCCCACCACGTCCGCGATGTCGACGGCATCGCGGACCCGTTCCTTCAGGTCGTCGCGAGGGGGCGGCGTAGCGGTCGAGCGGGGCACGCGGAGGCCTCGGAAGGGGCGGGACGAGAGGTGACCGCCGGAATGTATGGCTGCCCCAAAGCCCGGTCAACGCCAGCTCTCGGCCCCGCATTCCGCCCAGATTGCCGGGGCGTTCAGGTGAGCAGTCGGTCGACGCTTTCCAGCAGTCGATCCATGGCGAACGGCTTGCGGATGTAGTCGTCGACGCCGAGCATCTCGGCGTAGGCCTTGTGGCGGCTACCCTCGTTCGCCGTGATCATGATCACGCGCACGGGCGTCGGGTTCGACCGCCGCAGCTTCTCGAGCACCAGGAAGCCGCTGCGCTTCGGCATCATCATGTCCAGCACGACCAGATCCGGCGTCTCGGTCTCGGCCATCGCCAGACCCTGGTTGCCGTCACGGGCCACCAGGATCTCGTAGCCGCGGGACTCGAGCACCGTGCGCATCGATTCGACGATTTCCGGGTCGTCGTCGACGAGCAGGATTCGCTTGCCGCCGGCCGTGGAACCAGCCGCCTTCGCGGGGCTGGAAGAGGATTCCGCACCGGCGCGGGCGGAGACTTTGCGGGGTTTCTTCTGGGCTGGCATGCGCGACCTCGACCACGGGTTTGACGACCCGGCATCTTAGCAGGGATCACCCCCGGGTTCCATGGTGCGGCCGCCGAGGCAGATCGCGGCGCCGAGCAGGCCGACGGCTGCCCCGCAGGCGACGTCGCTGGGGTAGTGGGCCGAAGACAGCACCCGCTGGCAGGCGGTCGCGGCGGCCAGGAAGGTGAACAGCGGCCAGCCGTGCGGATACCGCCAGGTGAGCGCCGCCGCGAGGCCGGCCGCCACCGCCGAATGTCCTGACGGAAAACTCATCAGGTCGCTCATCCGCGGCTGGCCGCTCGCGAGGCCGCCGTCACCGAACGTGCCGAACCACGTGGCGATCCCCGCGAGATCGGCGGCCCGCGGCCGCACCCGCTCGACGGAGACCTTGATCGCGTCCGTGCACAGGCCGCCGAGATACGTGGCCGCGATCATCCGGGTGAACGTCCGCGCACCGGCGCCGCCCCGGCCCGGCAGGGCGAACCGCAGACCCCGGTCGAGGGTCACCGCGGCGACGAGCATCACAGCCGCCCCGAGCGAATGGCCGGAGATCTCGAGCAGGTGGATCAGCCGGTCGAGCTCCCCGGGCAGACGGTGCGCCTTGCACCATGCCGCCACGGAAAGATCGATCGGCAGGGCCGCCGCCCCGGCCGCGAGCAACAGCATCGCGGTCGCGATCAGCGTGGCCTGAAAGCGGGTGATCCGACCGACGCCGGCGGCGGAGGGGGCTGGGAGGGAGGATGCCATGCCGCGAGTTTTGCAGACCGGTCCGGTCGTGGTCGAGTCCAGTCTCCGGCTGGGTTCCTCAAAGCCAGAGTCCGCGGTCGAGCAGTCGGTAGTTGATCGCCTCGCTGACGTGGGCACAGCCGATCGTTTCGGCGGCATCGAGGTCGGCGATCGTCCGTGCCACTCGCAGCACCTTGTCGTGGGCACGGGCCGAGAGGCCCATGTCGGCGACGGCGGCCCGCAGCAACTCCGTGGCCGCCGGCTCCATTCGGCAGAACTCGCGGATCTGTCGGGAGTTCATCCGGGCGTTGGACCGGGTGGCCGTGTCGGCGAACCGGGCCGCCTGCCGGAGGCGTGCGGCGAGCACGGCCTCCCGCATCTGCCCGCTCGATGTGCCGGCCCGGCTGGCGGCCAGGTCGCGGAACGGCACGGCGGGCCCCTCGAGATGGATGTCGATGCGATCGAGCAGCGGGCCCGAGAGCTTCCCCATGTACTTTTCGACCTGGGGGACCGCGCACTGGCACTCACGGCGCGGGTCACCGCGGTAGCCGCAGGGGCAGGGGTTGAGCGCGGCGACGAGCATGAAGTCGGCCGGGAAGCGGGTGGTCGTCCGCGCCCGGCTGATCGTCACCGCGCCGTCCTCGAGCGGCTGGCGGAGCACCTCCAGCGTCCGCCGGTTGAACTCGGGAAGCTCGTCGAGGAACAAGACGCCGTTGTGCGCCAGCGAGATCTCGCCCGGCATCGGCACGGAACGGCCGCCGATCAGCCCGGCCTCGCTGATCGTGTGGTGCGGCGCGCGGAACGGCCGCGTGGCGAGCAGCGGCTGGCCGGGCTGCATCAGCCCCAACGCACTGTAGATCCGCGTCGTCTCGATCGACTCGGCGGCCGAGAGCTGCGGCAGGATCGTGGGCACCCGCTTGGCGAGCATCGTCTTCCCGCCGCCCGGCGGGCCGACCATCATGCAGTTGTGGCCGCCCGCGGCCGCGACGCACAGCGCCCGCTTGGCCGCCTCCTGCCCGCGGACATCGGCGAAGTCGACGTCGTAGGTGGCGAACCGGTCGAACCACTCGGTCACCCGCGGCGGCGCGGGCGGGATGTGCAGGTCGCCGGCAAAGAACCGCACGGCCTCCGTCAGCGAGGCCACCGGGATCACCTCGATGTCCTCGACGACCGCCGCCTCGGTGGCGCTCGCGGCCGGCACGACCACGCCCTTCAGCGGCCGTTCCGAGTTCGCCCCCTGTCGCGCCTGCCGCGCCGCCGCCATCGCGATCGACAGGGCGCCGCGGGCCGGCCGCGTGAAGCCCTCCAGCGACAGTTCACCCACGACCGCGTAGTCGCGGAGCCGCTCCGACGAGAACTGGCCGCTGCCGGCGAGGATGCCGAGCGTGATCGGCAGGTCGAACGTGGCCGCCTGCTTCGGCAGTTCGGCGGGCGCGAGGTTGACGACGATCCGGTCGTTGGGCCGGTTGAACCCGGAATTGACCATCGCCCGGGCGACCCGGTGGGTGCTCTCGCGGATGGCCGCGTCGGGCATGCCGACCAGGACGGTGGCCGGCAGCGCGCCGCCGGAGACGTCGACCTCGACGTCGACCGGCACCGCGTCGATGCCGAAGAGGGAGACCGTGTGGAGGCGGGCGAGCATGGTGCGGTCCTTTCGTGATGTGGGAGACGGCTGCGGATAGCTGAAAAACGACCGACGGCGACAGGTATATACGCATGTTCAGTTCCATGTCAACCGGGTCGGCCGTCCGGTGCGTTGGCCGCACGAGAGCGGCGCCGCTGGCCGGGCCCGCGGCGCTTCCTCAGAGCGCCTGAGGGAGCGCGGAAATGATCCCGTCGCCCCCCACGATGACCTCGCCGGTGAGCCGGGAGCGAGCGCGGATCGTGGCCAGATCCTCGTCGAGCACCCAGGAGGCGTAGGCCGCCGCGACCAGGCTCTCCGGCGACTGCGTCGCGTCGTTGGAGATGTCCCAGAACATCATGCCCCCCAGGCCGATGTCCTCCGCCCACTGCGACCGCTGGGCGATCGAGGTGGGCGTCTCGAAGGAACTGAAGAGCCTCTCCCTGCCGTTGTAGAGGTAGGCCGCCTGGGCGGCGTCGTCCCAGAGGAGCCGCCAGTCGCTCCCCGGAGCCTGCACGCGGGCGAGCAGGTCCTTGTAGTCGTAGTTCCCCGCCTCGAACGAGCCCGGCGCCGCGCCGCTGGCCGCTGCCGCGTAGCCGCCGTCGCCACCGTCGGCGACGCCGCTCCAGGCCCGCGCGTAGAGCGGGGCCCCGAGCACGACCTTGTGCGCCGGCACGCCCGCCTGCAGGTAGGCGTTCACCGCCGTCCGCACGTCGTACCCGGACCGATCTCCGGTGAAGGCCGCCAGATGCCCTGTCGTCGATTCCCACGTGCCGTGGAAGTCGTAGGCCATGAGGTTGAAGCGATCCACGAAGGGGGTGAGGCCCGCGAGGTTGAAGTTCGCGATCTTGTCGAGCCCCGCCGGCGAGGCCACGGTGATCTCGTACCGGCGGCCGAGCAGGCCGCCGAGGGCGTCGAACTTCCGCCGCACGAGCCCCAGGAGGAGGGCGTAGTTGCGGCCGTCATCCGGGCTGGCCGAGTTGCCGCCCTCGCCGCCGCCGCCCGGATACTCCCAGTCGAAGTCGACGCCGTCGAACATCCGGTAGGTGTCGAGGAACCGCGCCAGCGAATCCGCGAACCGCTCGCGGCCGGCCGCGGTGGCACAGACGGTGCTGAAGTGATCGGACAGCGTCCATCCGCCCACGGCGATGGTGACCCGCAGGTGCGGGTACTTGTCCTTGAGCTGCTGGAGCTGCGCGAAGTTGCCCCACACCGTCTGCTGGGACCGCGGGTCGCTCGCGGGATAGGACCACTGGTCGGCCACGCCCGACACCGTCTCGTCGGCCGCGAACCGCTTCTCGACCGCCGCGTAGCGGTCGAAGAGGGCGACGTCACCGGTGCTCGTGAGGTCGAGGAACGAGTAGATGAGGTGCGTGAGCCGGTCGGCCGGCACGTCCGCCACCTGGAAGTTGCGGCCATAGATGCCCCACTCGGGGAAGTAGGCCGCGAGCACCTTGTCGTGCTGCGCGATCGGCAGCGGGCCGGCGGCCGGCGGGACGGCCGGTGCGGGCGTCGGTGTCGGCGCGGGCGCGGGTGTCGGCGTCGGTGTCGGCGCGGGCGTCGCCCCGCCGCCGAACTGGACCTGCACGCCCCGCAGCGGGTCGACCTTCGCGGTCTGCACCGTCGTCCAGTCGTCGGCGAGGATGCCGCCGGTGTCGCCCGAGTTGGGGTTCCACGACCAGTAGGTCCAACTGGCGCCCTGCGCCGCCGCGGGAATGTCCCGCGAGCCGTTGCCGTCGAGGTCGCCGCCCAGGTACTTCACGAGGGCCTGGAACCAGGCCCGGTCGCCGGCCGTCTCCAGCTTCGAGCCGAACTCCCCGACGAGCACCGGGGCGATGCCCTGGCGGTAGAGATACCCCCAGTTGCGATCCCAGACCGCGAACAGGTTGGCCGGGTAGTCGGCCGCGTTGAAGTAGGACTGCGGATAGACGCTCGCGGGATAGTCGTGCGGCGAGTAGACCAGCCGGTTCGGCACGTTCAGCCGCACCGGCGCGGTGGCCGCGTTCGACAGGTTCCCGCCCCACCAATAACTGCCCGACGCCGTGGTCTGGACACCCTCGACGATCACGAGCAGGTTGGGGTTGGCCGCCAGGACCGCGTTCCCGGCCCGCTCGGCCGCCAGCCGCCAGTCGTTCGGTCCGCCGTCGCCCCAGGTGGCCGGACCGTGCGGTTCGTTGTGGAGGTCGATGCCCACCACCGCCGCCTGCGTCGCGTAGCGGTTCGCGAGCCGCTCGAGATTCGCGATCCAGGTCGACTCGGGGTAGGCCGTCGTGTACCAGAGCCCGGAGCCGTTGGGGCCGCTGCCGGCATCGGAGCGATGGTGGTCGAGGATGATCTTGAGGCCGATCTGTCCCGCGTAGGCAACGATCGCGTCCATGACCCCGAGGCCGTTGCGTCCCGCCAGGTCGGGATTCTTCGTGAAGTCGATCCCGTTCGGAGTGCTGCCGGCCGCCAGCAACTGGTCGCTGTAGGGCAGGCGGATCGTGTTGAAGCCGAGCGACTTCATCTGATCCATCATTTCCCGGTAGCCGCGGGACCACAGGCCATGGGGCGCGAAGTTGGACGTCTCCAGGCCGAACCAGTTCACGCCCGCCAGCCGGACAGCGCCGCCCTGGGCATCGACGATCTGGTTGCCGCTGGTGCGGAGAGCGCCCGCAGCCACTGTGGGAGGAGCGACGGGCGTCGGGGTGGGAGTTGGCGTGGGCGTCGGAGTGGGAGTCGGCGTGGGCGTCGGAGCGGGAGTCGGAGTCGGCGTCGGTATCGGAGCGGTCGCGGTCGTGAAGGCCACGGTCAGGTTCGTCACGGCACCCGTCCCGCCCGCTGTCGCGGCGGTGAACCCGAAGCCCGCGGTAGCCCCGGCGGCCACCGCCCCGTTGTAGTCGGCGTTGCCGACGACGTAGCGGGTGCCGTCGCGGGAGAGCACGCGACCGTTCCAGAGGTCGCGGATCTCACCGTCGAGATCGAAGGTCACCCGCCAGCCGGAGGCCGCGGACGTGCCGGTGTTGACCACCGTGACCTCGCCGCTGAATCCTCCCGACCACGACGAGACCTGCCGGTAGGCGACACCGGCCGCCGAGCCGGCGTCGGGCGGCGGGCTGGGAGCCGGGGGCATCGGCGCACCGTGATCATGGCCGCAGGAGCAGGGCGTCGTGCCGCAGTGGCAGGCGGCGTCACCGCTGCCGGGGCTCGTCTGGTGACCGTCGGTCACCTGCCCCGCGGGGGCCGTCGGCGTGAGCAACTCCGCCCGGCTCACGAGCGTCACTTGTTCGACGGTGAATCCGAACGGGACCTCCAATTGGTCCTCGACCACCTGATCGTGATGAAACTCCACGTTGGCCGGCACGAGGTCGGCCTTCCGCACGCCCTCGAGGAGCACGCTCTGGCCCGTCGGCTCGACGGCGATCAGCAACCCCTGCGGCGTGTCGGTGACCGAGAGCCGCTCACGGGTGCCGAAATAGAGGAGCGAGAGCTTGTTCGTCGCGGGATCGAAGTTCGACACGACCTCCCGCAGGCCGGATTCGTGGGAGCGGACATACACCGTGCCCGTCACCCGCGGCCCGACGCCACGCTCCCACGACAGCACGCCGCCGATGTCCTGCCGAAGGTGCTCGTTCTGGACGATGCCGAAGTTGTCGGCCGTGAGGTCGGTGAAGCGGATGCCGCGGAGGACCTGCTCCTCGGGGGTCCAGGCCCAGGGATTGACGATCGCCACCTCGCCGCCGGACGTCTTCGCCACGATCAGGTTGTGCACCGAAACGTTCCCGAAGTCGAGCCGATCGACCACCGGGTTGAAGCCCACGATGTCGGCAGCGGTGGGGTTCACGGCGAAGACGCGCGGGCCGGGCGTGGGCGTGGGCGGCACCGGCGGCACCGGCGGCACCGGGGGCACCGGCGGCACCGGGGGCACCGGCGGCACTGGCGGCACTGGCGGCGGGGGCGGAGTCGGCGCCGGATCATCCTCCACGATCGTCGCCACCGCCGCACCGGCAGTGAGCGTCGCCCGCCGTGGCGCGGTGAGCGAGAGCCGGAAGGTCTCGTTCCCCTCGTGGATCAGGTCGGGCAGGAGGGGGATCCGCACGGTGCGGCTCGTGACGCCCGCCGCGAACGTGACCGTGCCGCTCTTGGCGACGTAGTCGGCCCCGGCGGTCGCGGTGCCGTCGGCGGTCGCGTAGCGGACCGACACCGGCCGCCTGGACCGCTCCGAGAGCGTCAGCGTGAACACCGCGAAGGGTCGGCCGCCGTCCTCCTCGACGACCGAGACGTCGGCCACCGAGATCGAAGGCGGCACGGCCGCAAACATCGCCCGGCCCTCGAGCGACTCGTGCTGCAGGGCGGCGACCGCGTGGCGACGGGATCGGGCGGCGAGTCGGCGGGCGAGACTGCGGCGGACCTGCCGCGATGCCGAGCCGCCCGCAACCGACCACAGAAGCGAGGCGAGATCCATTGGACACCTCCGCGTGATGCCTGAGGCGATCACATGCGTGCGGTCAACGCCCCTGAAGCGCCGCACACCTTCTGCCTACGCCCGGGCGGCACCGGTCGCCAGCAACGGGTCGATGAACGCTGTTTCCGGCCGCACGGCGTGGGTCGGCGGGACGGTCCGGCGGCTGGGCCGGGCCGCGTCGGCTACGATGCCCGGGCCATGCCCCCCTCACCGCTTCGCCGCGACTCCCGCCCGGCTGTCGCGGCGGCCATCCTCGTTGCGTCCCTCGCCGTCGGCCTGCGGGCCGACGAGGGGATGTGGACGTTCGACGCCCCGCCGCTCGAGCGGCTCGCCCGGGATCACGGCTTCGCGCCGACGCCGGACTGGCTCCGTCACCTGCAGGAAGCCAGTGTGCGGTTCAGTTCTGGTGGATCGGGATCGTTCGTCTCCCCCGAAGGGCTCGTGCTCACGAACCACCACGTGGCGGCGGGGGCCCTGCAGAAACTCGGCGACGAGGCGCACGACTATTACCGCGACGGCTTCGCGGCCGCGACGCGAGCCGACGAGCTGAAGTGCCACGACCTCGAACTCAACGTGCTCGTCTCCATCGAGGACGTCACCGCCCGGGTGCAGGCGGCGGTCGAGCCCGACATGCCCGCCGACCAGGCCTTCGCGGCGCGGCGGGCCGCGATGGCGGCGATCGAGAAGGAGTCGCTGGCGGCCACGGGGCTGCGGAGCGACGTCGTCACGCTCTTCCAGGGAGCGGCCTACCACCTCTACCGCGCGAAACGGTACACCGACGTGCGGCTCGTCTTCGCGCCGGAGCACGCCATCGCCTTCTTCGGCGGCGACGCCGACAACTTCGAGTTTCCGCGGTACAACCTCGACATCTGCTTCGTGCGGGCCTACGAGGACGGCAGGCCCGCGCGGGTGCCGCACCACCTCGCCTGGGGCCGGGAGCCCGTGGCCGCGGGTGAACTCGTCCTCGTGTCAGGGCACCCGGGCCACACCGACCGGGCCAAGACCCTCGCCGAGATCGTCGCGATGCGGGATCGGCACCTGCCGCTCGACATGCAGTCGATCAACCGGCTCGAATCGCTGTACGCGTCCTTCTGCGCCCTGGGGCCGGAGGAGCGGCGCCAGGCGTCCGGCGGGCTGTTCGGCGCGCAAAACGGCCGCAAGGCGCGGGGCGGCATCCTGGCGGCGCTCCTCGACCCCGCCCTGATCGCCACGACGCGGGAGGCCGAGGCGGCGACGCGGGGGCGGATCGAGGCGGACCTCGACGGCCGGCCGTCGCCGTACCGGCGGATCGAGGAGGCGCAGGCCGACCTCGACCGGATCGCCGTGCGGCACCGGATGCTCGAGGGGGCGGCCGGGTTCAACAGCCGGTTCTTCGCGCACGCCCGCACCATCCTGCGGGCCGCGGCGGAGCGGAAACGGCCCGACGGCGAGCGGCTGCGGGAATACCGCGACGCCAACCGCGGGCCGCTGGAATTGCAACTCTTCTCCGACGAGCCACTGTACGACGGCTTCGAAGCCGCCAAGCTGGCCGATTCGCTCACGTTCCTGGCGACGACGCTCGGCCCCGACGATCCGCTCGTGCGAGCGGTCCTCGCGGGCCGGCCGCCGCGCACGCGGGCGGCCGAACTGGTCGCGGGCACGGCGCTCGGCCGGCGACCGCCGGACCGGGAGGGCGGGACGGTGCGTGCCGACCGGCGTCGCGAACTCTACGACGGCGGTGCCGCCGCCGTCGCGGCGAGCGACGATCCGATGCTCGCCCTCGCGCGGACCGTGGACGACGAGTCCCGGGCCCTGCGGCAGGTGGCGGAGGCGGCCCAGGAGGTGAAGCAGCAGGCTCATGCCGAGATCACCCGGGCCCGCTTCGCCCGCGAAGGCTAGGCGATGTATCCAGACGCGACGTTCACGCTCCGGCTGGCCTCCGGGATCGTGAAGGGGATCGCAGGCGCCGGCCCGGAAGACTGCCCGGCGATCACGACGTATGCCGGGCTCTTCGCCCGCGCGCGGGGCAAGCGGGACGTGCCGCCGTTCAACCTGCCGCCGCGTTGGGAGGCGCTGCGGAAGGAACTGGAGGCCGACGCCGCGTTCCTCGCGACGCCGTTCAACTTCGCCTCCACGGCCGACATCATCGGCGGCAACTCGGGGAGCCCGGTCGTGAACCGCGCCGGCGAACTCATCGGGCTGATCTTCGACGGCAACATCCACTCGCTGCGGCTCGACGTCGGGTACGACGACCGGCTGTCCCGGGCGATCTCGGTCGATGCGGCCGGCATCCTCGCGGCCCTGCGGCGGGTCTACGCGGCCACCGCCCTCGTGGCCGAGATCGAGGCGGCCCGGTAGACTCGACGCAGAGCGGACGTTGGTTTGCGTGGGGCGATCGAAGGGTGAGGCGATGCGGTGCCTGGGATTGGCGATCGTGGCGGCCGCGGTGCTGGCGTCCTGCGGGGGCGGTCCGGCCGCGACGGCCGCCGACGAGTTCAACATGGGCGTGACGACCGCCGGCATCCGCCTCGGCGGTCACGTCTCGGGGCCGCAAGTGACCGCCGCATCGCTCGCCCACCGCGTGGTGCTGCTCGAGTTCTGGGGGGTGCAATGCCCACCCTGCATCGCGAGCATGCCGAAGCTCGAGGAGGCCCACCGGGAACTCGCTCCGCAGGGGCTCGTCGTGATCGGGGCCCATGCCCAGGGTGGCCCGGCCGATGACGTGCGGAAGACGGCGGCCGAGCTCGGCGTCACGTTCACGATCGTCGACGAGGCCTCGGTGCAGGGGGGGCAGGACTTCCGGGGCATCCCCCACTGCATGCTCTTCGACCACACCGGCAAGTGCGTCTATCGCGGCTCACCGTTCCGCGCCCACGAGGCGATCGTCGCGGCGGTCAAGGCGGCACCCTCCGCGATCCTCGAGGGCCGCCAGCTCGAGAAGCTCGCCGCCTTCAACGAGGGGCTGCGGAACGAAGCGGCCTTCGGCCCCGCCCTGCGGAAGGCAGCCTCGCTCACCTCCTCCAAGGACGCGACGACGGCCGAGGAGGCGAAGTTCGTCGTCGAGAAGCTCGAGGCCCACGGCCGGCGGATGCTCGCGGACGGCACGGCCATGAAGGAGGCGAATCCGCTCGGTGCGGCCGACCTCGTGCAGCGGTGCTCGGCGGCCTTCAAGGGGAGCGAGATCGGCGCTGCGGCGGCCGACACGCTGCGGGAATGGCGGAAGGACAAGGGCTTCCAGACCGCCGTCAAGGCGGCCCAGCAGCTGGCGAAACTGCAGGTGCTGCGGGCCAACGTGCTCAAGGCGTTCGGCGACGAGCCCGATGGCGCGATCACGCCCGAGATGGTGCGGGCGGTGCCGGCGGGGATGAAGCGGCAGATGGCCGACGTGGTCCGCGGCATCCAGAAGACGGCGCCCGGGTCGGAGACGGCGGCCACCGCGCTCGAACTGGCGGCCGAGTTCGAATTGGACGTGGCGGCGAATCCTTGAATCGGAGGTGCGGCATGAGCACGAGGCGGAGCAGCATGCTGGTGGGGTGCGCGGTCCTCGCCCTGGTGCGATTGGCCGCCGCCGCGCCGCCGGCGCCGGCCCCGGCCGCCGCGGCCGCGTGGCGTTCGCTGTTCGACGGCCGGGCGCTCGGTGGCTGGAAACTGTCGAACTACGGCGGCGGCGCTCCGGAGATCGTCGCCGGGGCGATCCGCATCCCGATGGGCGTCGACCTCAACGGCATCACCTGGACGGGCGACTTTCCCACGGAGGGCTACGAGATCGAACTCGAGGCCCGGCGGGTCGACGGCAACGATTTCTTCTGCGGCCTGACGTTTCCCGTGGGCGAGGATCCGTGCAGCTTCATCGTCGGCGGCTGGGGAGGCGCGATCGTCGGCCTGTCGAGCATCGACGGCGAGGACGCCGCCAACAACCAGACGACGCTGGTGCGAGCCTTCAAGACGGGGCAGTGGTACGCGGTGAGGGTGCGGGTGACGAAGGAGCGGATCGAGTGTTTCCTGGACGGCGAGCGGGTGGTCGACCAGCCGCGGGCGGGCCACACGATCTCGATCCGCGACTCGGTGGAGCCGTCGCGGCCGCTGGGGATCGCCACCTACGCCACCGTGGCCGAACTGCGCAACATCCGCTGGCGGCCGGCGGCCGCCCCGGAGAAGCGATGAGCGACCGGGCCGACGACAAGCTGCGGCGGCGGATCGCGGCGGCGGCCGCCCGCGGCATGGCCGGCGGCACCGACGCCACGCGGGCCGTGTTCCGCGCCGC
>SXGQ01644324.1_pt1 | contig 14631 bp, 19 predicted proteins | sample 3178371 | NCBI WGS metagenome assembly SXGQ01 (sample SAMN11356859, study PRJNA531348) | freshwater metagenome | isolation source: freshwater sample F1-20 | place: China: Fuxian Lake, Yuxi | collected 2017-12-25
AGGGTTTAGAAAATATTTTATCATGATAAATTTCCCAACTAGATTGAGACCAAGTCTTGGTGGATATCAGTAAAAACAATAAGATTAAGATTTTTTTCATAATTTTTTTTTTAAGTTGTAGATTGTATATTGTTTGGAGATTGAAAAGTTATACAAACTACAAAAATATATATAGTTCTATATGATAGACTATAAAAAGATTGAAGCTAAAGATCCCTCTGGTTGGAACAATGAGATATTTATTGTTTATAAAGATTTACTCACTGCTCTAACCAGACTTAATGATATTCAAGAAATGATGAGCCATGCTAGTTACGTCTTCAAAGAAAATGGTAACACACAAGAAGAAAAAGACCTAGTTACAATTTTCGAGACTTGTAGATTTGAACCTTTCAAGTTAAGATCAAAATACCGATACAGTTCACAGGATTCTAGAGGGTCTGATCGTGGTGATAGTAAATTTAGCTGGAATGAAGAAAAACTTAGAAAAGATCCGAACTATTTAGCCGCGAAAGAAGCTATGAATACTTGTAGGTTTATCTGGAATCCAAACATTAAATGGGAAGATATACAAAATATTGATAACACCATTAGTGATTGGGTAAAAAAAATAGAACAAACCAAAATATCAGATCTATTACTACTTACGCCAGATGAAATAATGAACTTATCCGATAGTGAATGGATAAAACTAAAAACAATACCGGGTGAATACCTACATAAGTTCAGTAGAAAACAAATTTCATCTATTGTTGATAGATTACTCGACGAATCAGCACCTAAAGAACTACTTGATAAATTTGTACTAATGAAAAAATTTCAAGTAGGTGAATCACACAATCTGAAATACTTGAAATCTTTCAGAGATTTGTACTAGTTCTTTTTAGAGGTAATATATTTATCAACCGAGGCAATTCCAAAACTGCCAAGTGTGATAACCATGAAACCATCAAAAACAAACTCGTTGATAGGCATTTCTTTACCGTTAAAACCAGTCCAAATATCAACAGCTAAACAAATGACCATCATACAAAAAGCTAAGAATCCTACAATAGATTTCTCATTGATATCATTTTCATCTTTGAACATTCTAGAGATGAAACTATCCTGTTTCTTTTCGGGAGATTCAACATTTTCTTTCATAAAATATACCTTTTTAGGGTATATATTTTTTTTAGAAAGAAATATTTTTCTAAAAAGTATTTTGGTCTATTTTAGACTTTTCTTCTAAGTTGATTTTAGTAACTTCTGCGTCTTCGTAGCTGATATGTATTTGTGCTTCTTGATACACAACTGATGAGATATCAAGTAGAATTGAGCCACCTGGTATATCCCAACTATACATACAAACTAAGTTATCGGTTTTCAGTGCAAGCATTTCGTGTCCATCACCCTCTTCATAAGGCGTCTTAAAGTAGAAATATTGATTTGAGGGTGCACCGTATTTTTTGGAAAGAATTTCAACATATTTATTTACGGCAGCTTTGGTAGAAGACCAACTTGTATGTGTTTCTGGTATCACTAAAAGTTTCCAAACAAGTTTTGATTTTGGTGTTGATACGGTGTATATTTTACAAGGTCTAGCGTTGATTTGGCCTTCCCAACTAATAAGATTTCCTTGAGTTAATTTTTGAGTGAATCCTTTTTCTACTAAGTTTTTCTTAGTAATTTCTAAGCTTTCGCCTACTCTAATTCCGTTAAACTCTACTTGTGCATTTGACAATAGTGGTAGAATTAGGAATGAAAAAATTACGAATATGTTTTTCATCGGTTATGTTTTTTCTTATTCTATGAAATTTTTAAACTTTTGTTGATTATTCTATATCTAGGGTGATGAAGATTTTAATTAGCCTGTCGGGAGACATCTATGATATGCCTATAGATGTTCTCAAGAAGTGGAAAATAACAGAAAATAAAAAAATAGGCGATACCTATTTTATGCGTGAGAGTGGTGGAACATATTTTTCCATGTCTGAACACTATTACAATCTTTACAGAATATTACTTAGACAATCAAAAATAGATAGTATTATCAATATTACGAGATATTGATTCTATCTTTTTCTATCTTTGAAATCATCAAACTTTGTTTTTATGAAATTACCAGCTTTTTTCAATCCCTGACCTATTTTGTCACCTACTTTTTTTATACCATCCTTCAATTTTTCTCCTCTTTCTTGGTCTTTTTCTTCTCTTCTATCTTCTCTTTTTTCTTTTTTAGTTTCTTTTTTGTCAATTCTTGTATCTTCCTCCTCGTAGTTGTTATTCTCAGTATTGGTTTCAGATTCTGAGTCTTCTTGTTCTTGTGACTTGTTGGATAATTCAGATATAAAGTTCGGATCCCATTGTGGTGTTTCTAAATCTTTAGCAATCGAATTTAACAAATTGCTACTAATCTCAATTTTTACCCCTTGTTGTTGATTGGAAAGTTCATTATAAAATTCTTTATAAATCATTTCAAGAATTTTTTTATCCATACCAGAGAAACCAAAATCCGACATAGCCGACTGTGCTCCTTCAATAATCTCTTTGTAGGTTGTTTCTTTTGATAAGGTTGTGAATTTTTTAATAAGTCCTCTTTCTATCGATGTAAAAGAATCCCAAAATTTTGGCCAAATATTAGTGAAAAATTGTTCTGGTGTAGAATTTTTTTCGCTCTGCATGACTTTACCGTTTACTTTAATCGTTGGTATCAAATATTCTTTTAGTAAAGGAAATAGTTTATTTACAATTCTATTGTAGGCTATTTTAACTATACCCTTATATTCTTGTTGGGTATTTGATAAACAAAGTTCTAATACTTTTGTTTTTATTCTATTAATAGATTCGAGACTTGAATTTCTTAAGGTCTCGCTAGAAATACTCTCAAACAATCTATATTGAACAAGATATTTCATAGAGATTAATTTCTTTTGAATATAATTTTTTCACCAGGTTTTGCATCGTATTTATCTTTTGATATTCTGAAACCTGTTGTTTCCATATACTCGATAAGATCTAATTTATCATTTTCATCTAAATCTGGACCTTTATATACGATTGTATTTCTACCGAGGCCTCGTTTTTTCAATTGTCCGTCTCTTATCAATCGAGCATAAATTTCGGCGCCCCTCTCAGCTCTATTAGTCGGCGATGTTGTGGTTTTTTCTTTTTGTGCTTGACCTTGTGCCTTATCTTGTACTTGGCCTTGTGCTTTCTTCTGCGGCTCTTCTTCAATTCCACAAGGAGTCACATATTTTTGGTATAGTTCCTTGTACTTTTTGGCCGTTTCTGGTCCCCAACATCCATCTGGTGTAAGATTATTATTTTCTTGAAATATACTTATAGCTCTACAAGTTCTCTCACCATAGAATCCATCAACTCCATTACCTTTGGTAGTTTTCAAAATATCTTGATATTCTTTTCCAAGATCATATAGGGCTTGTTGTATTTTTTTAGCACATTCTTGATACCCTTCGAGACGATATATACATGGTTTACAAAAATTATTATTGTCCTGATCTGGTGGTGTAGGTTTTTGGGGTCCTTTAGGATAAATGCAAAAGAAATAGGCTTTGTCATTCTTCACCATAACTCTCATACCTCCTCCTGAACCACATCTAGTGGTGAGACAATAAAAATTATCCGAAGAATTTACAAAACCTTTACTATCTGGTTTGATAACTTTACCGGTTTTACAATCTGTTAAGTTCAAAATATATTCTGCCACACTTTTGTCATCGTCTTCTCCCAGATATAATCCTATACTCCAAATTGGTGAACCATTTTTATCATACCAGATTATTAATTGGTGCCATTTATCTTTGTAAATAATCCAACAATAAATTCCCTTGTATTCTTTGTAACTAATATCAGTGAAAATTTTCTCACTATCAATAACTAATTTTTTGAGTTCATCTATGATATTTTTTCCATTTGTATTAACATTCTGTGCTGGTAAAGTTATTTTAATTGAATTTAGGTCTAATTCGGGGGGGAGCCCGATGGATGGCACAATCAACCGGAAACTCATAGTGATACCTATTGGTTTCAATAAATTCTTGATTTTTTCTGCAATTTTTAGGTCTTGAGGATCTAGTTCTCCATTTAATAGATCTTCTATAGAATTGTAAGCTTCCTGCCCTATTTTAATAGGTTTATTTGACATTTTTTGATCTACCGCTCTGTAAGTTTCTACATTATCTATCAATTCAATAGCCTCGATCAACTTCTCTTCATCTGTTCCAAAACCTAAATTCCATGTTTTCGGATCGGCAGCTTTAGCCAATGTATCGTAAATTGTATTTACTTTAGATTGATTAACACTTTCGTTTAGTGAACGAAGTCTAAAAGAATTATAATATTTGATAAATTTCATATCTTTTTGTATTTTTTGTATATATAAAAAAAATAACCTCTTTTTTTATCCAATTATGACAAAGATTAAAAATGGAGATATACTTTCCTTCAATAGCACAAAACCTAACAACATTTTCAAAATAGGGGATAGGGTTATTTTTAGGGGGTGGATGTATCTAGAAGGTGCAAAAAGGCCTTATGGAACTGTAGATTTTGGATCACATAAAAACATGGTATGTGATATTAGTTTATTCATCACTCTACAAGAACTCAGAGAAAAAAATATAGATATAGCTTTAGAAATTTAATTATGAGAATAGATCACATCCTACTTACAAATATACTTTACTGCTTACTGGCGTTACTGATTATTCTTTTTTCAAGAAAAAAGGGTGATTAAACCCTTTGTGCTTGAACTTTAGTAGTACCTAAGATCTGATCAGCTATTGAGTTAGCTTTTGGAACAATTTTAGAGAGAGCTATTTCATAACCTTTTCCAGCATATCTCAACCCATTAACGTTTACATAATTTTGTAAAAGATCGTCAGCTGTCTTACCTCCGGTCAGATATCTTTTAGCAACTAAGTTAAAATATCTATCAATACCACTTTCAACAGTGTTATGATGCTCATTTTCACCGCTGTCTGTGTTACCAACATTAAAGGGATTCTTTGTTCTAATAGGTCTACTTTTTTGAGATCCATTGCTTATACCACCCTCTTGAAGAAGTTGAGCTAGTGCAAGTTCTGGTGGTATATATGAACCGTATGTATCGAATGCTTTTTTAGCTGAGTTAGACATCATCACACCTGTTATACCCAACAGGTTTGGTGGGTAATTATCTATAAACTTTTGACAAATTTGTGCATAAGTTTGAACATCTTGATCATTTGAAAGATCCAAAAGAGTAAAGTTTAAACTACCCTCATTTTTTATATCAATAAACCTCTGAAGATCTGTTGATTTTAGTTCTTTGTTCCTTAATTTTTCTATCATTACTGCTACATAAATAGGCTCAACTATTGAGCCGGGATTCATTTTGTCTACTTCGGTTTCTTGAGGAACAACAGGAGGTCTAACTTCTCTATTAATGTTTTGTGTACCACCAGGATTTGTTGATGTCTCTTCAGTATTTGAAATATGAATGTGGTTAAAATGGTTTGCCCCAACCATAGTTTGCCAAAGAATTGCTTTTGGAATCCCACTTTCGCGTGCTTCACTACCTGGTCTCCACGAATAACCCAATTTAACTAATTCATCTACTAATTTATCTCCTCTCAATTTAAATTCTGGATTTTGACCATTCCGTGTATCGCCAGAAAATCCATCAATAGATGATATATCTACAGCACATTGTCGTCTATGTCTGCTTCTACTTGTGGATTTTTTTCTAGATGGGTGGCTAAGATGTGCGAAGTGAATTTTAGCAACAACACCTGCACGTTGACTAGCCAAAGCAATATCATCAAGAAGTGCTTTGTTAACCTTATCAGATCTCACAGTAGGATTATCAACATGTGTGAGATTTGTATAATTCATATCATCAATCTCTACTAATTCGAGCTCTTCATTAAAAACTGAACCTAACCACTTTTTAAATCTCACAAAGCCTGAAGGATTTTCTTGCACATCTTTATTGTCTTGTTTGAATTTTTCTACCGCACTTGCTGTTTCTGGTCCATAAAGCCCATCAACTCCAAATCTGGGTAGTTCATAGCCAAGTAGCAAAAGAGCTATCTGAATAGTTTCTACATCTTTTTGATAAGTCATACTTCCAAAAGCTTGTTGTTTCAAACCTTCTGGTTTTTTTGCTATGTCTTCTAATGTTTTTAAAAACTTTTCTACATCATCCTCAACGAAATCCGCCTTTTTTGGATTATCTACTTCTTCAAATAATCTTCTATCGTTTTGAAACTTATTATAAACTTTTAAGTATTTCACTGTAAATATTTTTTTTTTATATATTATTTTTTTTATTCTTTTTTATATTTGCACCATGTGGAACACACCTGAACAAAATATTCAATTTGTAGAGAACTGGATTCGTGGAAGATCTCTTCAAATAAGAATTCTAAAACTTAATACAATCAAAAAAAAAACTAAAAAAACTTAGTAATGTGGAGCCACAATAATCTCATCAAACCCCTCATCTAAAGTAGGAGGTTCATATTGTGAAATCATTCTATCAATCACATCATCACCGATAGTTTTACTACTTCCTCTACTTTTATATTCTTCAGATCTTCTTTTAGCAGCAGATTTGATAACACCTTCAAATCCCCTAAACTCAAAATCTACTGCTATTTTCTTGTATTCACTACCTGTAGCAGCTATCACTTTATCAAGAATTCCCTTTCTGGATTTTTTAGACATATTTGTCATATCTACTACTACACAAGATTTACCACTACTATCAGATACTTTCTGATCAAATCTTTTTTGTATTTCTGTGTTTAGTTCCGAAATTTTACTCCAAGAAAGTGGTTGCCACGTCATCCAACTTGGCGACTGAATAACTTCGCCGTATTTTTCTTGCTTATCGCCTATGTTTTTATCTTGACCTGGTTTAGCAAACATATCATCGTAGGTAAGATCGTTCTCTTCGGCTACCTCTTCTACTATTTCATCTCTGTTGATAACATGCAAATCTTGATTACCTAAATTATTTTCTACCCATGTAGATTTTCCAACTGCTGGTGGTCCAATCAGTATATAAATCTTTTTTTCATCAGGATTCGATTCTGTTGATTCTACATCCTCAACTTGAGTTTGTGTAAAATTTTCGAAAAACTTTAAGTATTTCATTCCTTTTTCTTTTTCTTGGTATATATAAAAAACAAAATTGTTTTTTTATTTTATAAAACAGGTGTCTATTCTCTACCATAATCTATCATTTGAAGGATCAAAAGATATTATCCAACCAGGTTCAGTTGATTTGTTTTGGCTCGATCCTCCCTACTTCATTTCTGGTAAGAAAAAAAATAACCTAGATCTATCTTCTGGTGATAGAGATGATTGGGACCGCCAGTGGTCTTCACTAGAAGATTATCTATCATGGACAAAAACTTATCTAGAACTAGCCTATGGTCAGCTCAAACCCAACGGTTCGCTATATCTATGTATCTCTTGGCAAAACTCACCACATATTCACTTATTATTAGAGGAGTGTAATTTTTTTATACAAAATAGAATCACTTGGAAAAGAGATAAGGGAAGAGGCAGTCAAAAAAACTGGAAATCTATGCATGAAGATATCTTTTTTTGTACGAAACATCCATCAGATTATACTTTCAATGTAGATGATGTCAAAATAAAAAAGAAGGTCTTAGCTCCCTATAAAACCGAGACTGGTGAAAACAAAGATTGGTGGATAGACCAAGATGGACAAAAGGTAAGACTTACCTATCCGGGTAATCTATGGGATGATTTTTGTGTGCCCTATTGGTCTATGCATGAAGTAAAAAGCTATGCGAAGACTAAAAAAACACCCAATAATACCTTACAAAAACACAATACACAAAAACCAAAAGATCTTGTTAAAAGATGTATTTTAGCATCTAGTAATCGGGGTGATTTAGTAGTAGATTATTTTTCAGGTAGTGGAACAACAGCTATAGCAAGTAGAGAACTAGATCGTAATTCTGTAGTATTTGATATTAATAAAACTTGTATAGAAATTTTAGAAACAAGAATAAAATCTGAAATTACCGCTCACTAAATACTTATATATAGTTGAGTATGTCAGCAACAAACTCTGTTCTTTATTCTTATTTACTAAGTCTGGGTGCGTGTCAGGACGCTTTGGATTTTGTGGCAACTCAATCATCAGATTATTCGGTTGATTACAATGAAAGAGGTCGTTATTTTATATGGTTAGCTAGAAAATCTGGAACTTTTAGTAACAATGAAATATTACAAATGAAAGTTGATTGTTTAGAAGATGGTACGGGTCTAAATCTAAAAATGCAGGATGCTCTTATTGCTGCTCAGAATTATCTTGGAAATCCAGGTAACGATACTCTTGAAGAAATGAACTTAGCACATCAAACTGCCGAGAATGAATGGATAGCTTCACCTGAAATAAGAAATTATCTGAATTGGGGAGCTTTGGTATCTTCAAACTTATCAGCATATGATGCAACCGGAGAAGGTTACGCAGAAAGAAATCCATCTAACTGCTCAGAATTTATTAAAAGTAATTTCTCTCAAACTTTCAAAGATTTTTTGAACTCCAACACCATTTTAACAGATGGTCTAGTAAGACATTTTGATAGTGGAGTTCCTTTTTCCCTTACAAGTTCCACTAGTACGCGTTGGTTGAATCTGACCGATTCAACATTACACCAAATAACAAGTGGATCATATAACGAAGAAAACAGCATTAAAAGTGTAGCTTTCAATGGCACCAGTACTTTTGTCGATATAGGAACTCCCCTTTTAGGTGGTACCAATTATACAAAAGAGGCTTGGGTTTATGCATCTGCAACAAATAATTCAAGGAATATCATAAGTTCAGAAAATAACGTTTTCTGGATAGCTAACGGGACTCTCTACGGTGGCGTATCTGGTCAATACACCGAAGTAAGTAGTGCTAGTTTTCCTACAAATAGGTGGAAGCATGTATCACTAACTTTCAATGATTCTACCAATACAATGACTCTGTATATAGATGGAGTTCAAGTAGACCAGAAAACCTCTGTTTCTGGAAGTTATATTCAAGAGACTCTGAGAATTGGAGCTCATTATTCGGGTGGTAATCCAGTTTCTTTTTGGAGTGGTAGAATATCAATTGCTAGAATTTATTCTAGATCTTTATCCGCTGTTGAAATTTTGAGAAATTTCAATGCTACAAGAAGAAGATTCGGTGCTTGATTTTACTATATTGATTGTTTTTTTACAAAATTGTCTAATGATTGCTTAGCTCTTTCAATCTCTTGGTTTACCCTATCCCAATCTCCCGGTCCAACTAATTTGGGATTTATGCACTCAACACGAGTATCACCTCCCTGAACTGGTATCCAATAAGCTAGCGTATTCTCACTTTCCCACTCACCGAAATAATGAGATTTAAGTTCATCTATCAACTCTTCTACTCTCATAGGCGACAGTTCTCCTACAAAAATATAAAACACTAAAATAATTTTATCCATATTTTTTTTTAATTTTTTTCTACTTCTGTTTGGGGTTTAGCGTTTTGAAAAATAAAGTAAATGTGAAGGATGATACCTAAAATATTAACTATTGTGAAAAAGGGACTACCATCATCAAAAAGTAGAATAGCACTCATGGTCGCTATTGCTCCGGTCCATATTTGAACATTTTTAGGATCTATCGCGTTTGCTCTTTTATATACAGTAGCTAAATTGTACCAAAGAACAAAAAAGAGCATTACAGCACCAAATATAAGAGTCGCAAAGCTCATATACCATCCCCATCCACATAAATATCCACCAACAAAGGCAAGAATATTAGCTAGTAGAGCTCTAAAAAAATAGGTTGAACCTCGAATACGCCCAGAAAAATCTAGGTATTTTTTTTGAAATTCTGAAGTTTCTGATTTTTGGTTATCTTGGTTGTTCATGTAGTTTAGTTTTAGTATTAAGTGTATCTTCAAATCCAAAATAGTTTAGTTTTTGTCAAAGAAGTCTAGAAATTTTTTTATATATACCCTAATGAAAAATATCACCCACTTTGAGAATTACGCCTACGAAGACATCCCAACAGATTTTCAAATATCGAGTAGGCCTCAAAAACCCTATAGTGGTTCTTTCAAAAAATGGGCCCAGTTTGAATCAGATAGAATGGCAATAGAAAAAATTCTCAGAGAAATCTTGAGTGTTTCTCTTGGTGAAGAATTTTCAGATTGGGTTCTTATCTATCTTCATAACAACAACGCTTTTTCTGTAATTATTCCACCGGTGGAAACTCTTGAAGAAAATCAAATCCTACAAAAGAAAATAGTGGGAATACTTTCAGAAAACTCTGGCTCACGTAAAATATCTGAAGGCCCAGTAACCCATGAAGGTTTTAGAATAGGTTTTTTTTAATCTCTAATCTTTTCAGATTTTATGCATATAAATTTTCATGAAAATAGCGGTATGTTTATTTGGTCAATCATTTAGATTTTTGGAGACTCCTTACCCTAATTATGAAATACACAAAATACCGGTAGAAGACCAATACATCGTCGATGGATTGAGTTTTTTAAGTCTAAAATCTTGGAAAGAAAATATTATTCAACATAATCAACTTGATTTTTTTATCCATAGTTGGACAACTAAAGAGCATCATAAATCAAAATTAATCGATTTTTTTTCACCTATATCTTATGATTTCGAACCTTATACCTCTGAGCAAAAATTACCAGGTCAATTTATTTCTAGATATAAAAGTGTTAGACTTCTCAGTATTTGGGAAGAACAAAATAACTTTGAGTATGATCTTGTAATTCTTACTAGGTTGGATTTAGTTTGGTTTAGACCAATTAAATTTGACGAATATCTAGACCCTAAAAAGTTGACTATTTTAAATTGGACTTCTTTAGGATCAAAAAAAAATAACATGCATTTTGAACCCTACGATGGTGACCTATTTGGTGTAATGGATGTTTTTTTTTCTGGATCTTCACAGTGCATCAAAAAACTCTCTACTTTGATACAATTTTATGAAGATGAAGATTATATAAAAATATTGAAGAAATCATCTTTCGCACACACCGGGCCAAGACTACATATTGAAAAAACTGGTCTTCTTGAAAAATTGACTTATGAATTTGAGTATTCCAAAGATTTGGAAACCGAATATCAACTTTATAGTCACTTAAATCCATACAATGGCCAATTTGGAAGCCAAGTTTATCGTCAGTATTTATCTACTTTTTTGAATAATATTCAATTGTGGAAAAATTATTTCGGAAATAGATATATTGATCCCGGTGATTTTGATTTTTATAATTTTTTATACTCTAATTTTATATCAAATGACCAGAAGGATATAGTCACAGGAAAATTATCAACTAAAAGAGTAGGATTATCACCTTATAAAAAAATAAAATTAAGTCAAATTTATTGATTTTTTTATATTTTTATTTGTGATTTCTCTCCTGTAGGTGGTGAGAATACCACATACTTTGGATCCAGCTCCCAGCTCATACCAGAAAATTTTTCTACATACTTTTTACCTCTGCCACTTTTTAGATAAGCTACTGTTAGATGTGGTTTGTAATCTGGATAATCGTTTTGATAGGGTAACTCTTTAAGTTTTCTATTGGCGACTCCTAAATTGGACGATGTAGCGGTAAATTTTAGAACATCATATTCTTCATTCTCAAACAGAGAGACACCACCTATCTTGACCGGTGAAAACTCAAGTTCACTGATGATTTCTTTTACTTGCTCGAGTGTAACTTCTGGCTCTAATCCGTAAAGAAGAGTAACATGTGGTTCAGTTTCTATGCCATATCCATCTTTTGTATAGATATCAGTTTCTTCTATTTGATCGGTTAATTTTTCAAAATCTGGAAAATCAAAGTAGAGCATTGCACACCCCTTGTCGTAGGTTTTGTTTTTCTTTGATTCTAAAAATGATAAAAACTTTTCTATAAATTTCATAGAGTTATATATTAAAAAAATTCTATTGTTCCAAATTTTCCTGACAGAACATCATTTTTAGTAAAAATAATTTGGTTATCATACCATACGAGTTTATATTCAGTAAAGTTTTCTAAATCCAGGGGTTCCATATACCATATACCTTCTTCGAAATTGATCTCACCGGATTTTATAATATTTGAATCTTTGAAAATTTTATAAGTCGTACTGAAATAAGATAAACCACACATACATAAAAATATACGACCATCTTTAGAGCTTAATGGGCATAAAAATCCCATAAAATTAGTTTGAAGATTTTTCGGAACATTGTACTTGAAGTAGTCATCACCATTATAATAATACCTATCAAAAAGATCTATGTAATTTTTTAACATGTAATAGGTAAAATTTCCTGTAATTCTGTTTTCAGAAGCTGGTACCTTAAATCTATCACAATATTCGTAATATATTTGGTGCGTTTCTATTTTTTTTGGTAAAAGATCATTTATTAAGTGACTTTTAGAAAAAATACATTTTGGCGCGATGTGATGTGCATCGTTCGGACCATAGAAAAAACCCAATCTTTTTTCTGCTAAATGTATGTGACCAAATAATCTTGGTATTTCAAAAGTTTCGAGTATAAAGTCATATTCTACTTTTAGAAAATAATCAAATCCATTTTCAGCAGCAAATTTAGCTCCATTTTGAAATGCTGAAACAGCAGCCGGAGAATGCGGTTCAATATTTTTAATGGCAAAAGACATCACAAAAGAATCAGTAGAATAGTAATAATAATAAATATCGTCGGTATCTGGTAACAAGACATTAACACCATCTGAGTAAGTATAATCTGCAAGTTCTTTAACTTCGTCATCAATATCAATATGTGAAGTCACAAGAATAGGATAACCAAGTGGCCTCAAAGATTTTATACAGAGTTTGGTGAGCTCTACCTTATCTTTAGTGTTTGCGTGTGAATCTATTTGTATTAAAGTTTTTTTCATATCTAATCACCGAAAGTAAGAATTTTTTTCTCTACTTCTTTGAGATCTCCCCATATAGAGTTGTAAGTGATACCACGAACTTTTCGGTTGTCTATCCAAACATATTCATCTTCTTGGTTAAGACACCTGGGTTTTCCCATAATAAGACCATGGTGTATGAAGTTATGATCCTCTAACCATTTTTTAGTAACTTCCCGATGCTCTTCTTCTCTAGCGGTAAAGAAAAATATAATATTACCCTCTTTTGCCCACTTATTTATTTGCTCTCTCGAGTTTTCTATAGGCATAGCTACAGAAAATAGATGACTATCTTCGTTTTTGATATCATCACAAACGGTTCCGTCAATATCGATTAGGAATATTTTCATAGTTGATTAATTTCGTGAATAGATTTTTTTTGTATTAGTGACCAGATAGCATCACAAATAAGACGACCAGATGAAACAAATCTTAATTTTGATGTTGTGATATGATTAGTATCGTGGTTGATGGTGTCGGCTACAAGAAGTTCTGTAAGTGGTGAGTTTTCAAGATTCTCAAACGCTTTACCACTTAAAACACCGTGCGTAGCAACTGCTCTAACTGATTTCGCACCACTTTGCATAATAAGCTCAGCGGCTTTTTTGAGAGTTCCACCCGTATCAACAAGATCATCTACAATAATAACATTTCTATCCCTAACATCACCCATGAGTTCCATCGAGTGTATTTCATTTGGTTTTACTCTTTTTTTGTTGATCATAGCAAAGTTACAATCACCAATACCTTTACAGAAATCAGAAGCTCTTTTAATTGCCCCCTGATCGGGTGCTAGAATAGTAAGGTCTTGTGAAAGATTCGATTTGATATGTTCGATGAATATTTTGGTTCCGTTGAGGTGAATCACCGGAACATTGTAAAAACCTTGTATAGCCGAAGAGTGTAAATCGATGGTGATGATTCTGGACATACCACAAGTTTCAAGAACATCAGCTATCATCTTTGATCCTATAGAAGATCTCAAGTGGTCAGTTTTGTCTTGACGTGAATATCCTTGAAACGGCGCCACGAGTGTAAAACTTCTACAACCTGCTCTTTTTGCTGCATCTATCACTAAAAGTGTCTCCATAATATGAGTAGATGAAGTAGTTGATTGTATGAAAAATACGTCATGATCACGTATGGACTCTTCAAAGAGTGGTAGTATCTCACCATCTGAAAAGTGCTCTATTCGTAACCTACCCATTTCTAGATAAGGTTTAGAGTGTGAAAGAAGCCGCTCGTTGAGAGAATATAGAACTTTTTGAGAAAGTTCTCTAGAGTTTTGACCAGTGAAAATCTTTATCATGTAGTATGATTGTTTTACAAAGGTAGAGGTAAAAAGTTTAAGAAAAAAATACTCACAGAACAAATTGACTATTACAAAAAAAAAAGATTTTTGCCTTGGTAAGTAACTCGAAAACACCTATCTTTGCTAAACAAAAAAACAAACACAATGACCCAAACCCAAAAAAACTACACAGACCAAGATTTCGAGATTGCTTCTAGATTAGTTGATGAACATAACCAAAAAGTTGGCGAATCAAAGATTATTTTTGTTATTGATTTGACCGGTGCTAAAAGATGCTACTTTACTCTTTATCGTTTTAATAGTGGTCCTTGTTCACCACACGTCAATCCCTACACCTATCTTCGTAATCTCTCTCTAGATTTAGTAG
>SXGQ01192181.1_pt1 | contig 14630 bp, 11 predicted proteins | sample 3178371 | NCBI WGS metagenome assembly SXGQ01 (sample SAMN11356859, study PRJNA531348) | freshwater metagenome | isolation source: freshwater sample F1-20 | place: China: Fuxian Lake, Yuxi | collected 2017-12-25
TTCTGGCTCGTTAGGGTCACCGGGTTGCCTTACTGGGTTTGCATAGGCGGGACCGGGTTCTGCTCCTAGCAGCAGACGCATATGGCCAACCTGCTCAATCTCGTCGGACAGAAGCTCAAGTCCCTCTGGGTTGAAGTATGCAGTGGCTATGCAAAGCTCTGTCGCGCCCCCGTGGCTCGAACGCAAGAAGCCGAGGTGTCCGTTTATCGCTGACGCGGCCGTGTTACCGCTGCGGTTGTCTATAAAATCGGGTTTCACTGGGACGACAGTTCCTTCTCCCGTCGCTTGAAATGCAGCATCGTCGCACTCAACTGCTCCGCATAGTTCCAGCCCTCATGAAATGTTTCAAAAATATGGGCTACGTCTTGTGCGCTTAACTTGTAGGCATGAGCGACGACTGCATCTAGTTCGTTAACCATGTCCTGCTTCAATTCTCCCTTCAGCGGGCCGCAATCAACACCAATGGATTTAGACCAAGTTTTGAAGCGAGCGTCACATGCGGCTAACCGGCCTGCGAGTTGGACGACTCGCTCACGTAGAGGATGGTCCTTGGCAAGACGTGGAAGGGGGAACGAGTTAATAATCCAAAAATTCATGCTCAGTTCAACGTACCGTCTGGCATACCAGTCCATTGGGATGGAGCACATCACGCCTAGGACGTAAGCAACATCTGAGGCATCGCCTTTAGGGAAAAGCATGAAGGGCGCTTTGTTAGTACAAACGACCTCGGGTGGTAACAAAGCAGCACGTAGCGTCCGGGAATCGGTAGCTCGCGTAATGTCCCGAAAAGCGATTCGGGGGTGCAGGCAAGGCAGTGTGGCCTTATCCTGCACAATGGTCTGCTCGAATTCGGAGAAGGGAGAATTCTGGTTTCTAGAACCCCGGAGTCTCTTCTCATAAAGATGCCGCAGCACTTCTTCAGAATTTGCCCACCCGTAGTATTTACCCGTATCAGGTGACCAAATATCAAATGTCTCTCCTTTGAACACGGGCCACGCATTAGGTGGCCTTTTTTCAGAGAACGACATCAAGTGCTTGTCGGCTGTCGCATGCAGTTCTGCATATGGACGAACGCGCCATTCGCCCGGCCTATTTTCATCCAATCGCGGGTGCTTTTTTAGTTTCGCAAATACGGCTGCTGAACGAGGCGATGGCAGCAACGGAAGTGAAAGATTGTCATTCCATGTTGCGACGGTTCTGACGCTAAAAGTAGAGGGCTTGCACCTCTCAGAGATGAATTCCTCAAGAGACCGAAATGGCCCTGCTAACTTCAATTCTCCTTCTCCGCCTAGCACTTTGACTGCTGCCACAAGAGAAATGGTGTACCGGGGGTCTACATCATCAAATACCCAATCAGCTTTGTTTTCTAGCGTAGTGACCTCAACAGAGCCACTGTTGAAGAACACTTCCTTGCGCCAAGCAGAAGTGCCGTCTGCCGAAAATGACGTTCGAGGAATAACGATGCCGAGGTGACCCCCCTGAGGCGCTAGCAAATCCCAAAAACGCCACGCGAATGCTTTGTAGAGGTCTGGGTCTCCACTCCCCATCGGCCTAAAAGACCCCTTGGTGACCGCTGCATGAAGTTGCTCCATCGCGGCAATCTCTGCGTGTAGCGCAACAACCAACTCTGGATTCTGACGCTTAAGCTGGTTGACGACACTATTGCGCTCCTGCTGGGAGAGGGAGCGAAAACCGGGGTAATATCGCCCCCAGAACTTTTGCTCTTCTATAGTTAGCTCCTCCCAAGGCGGATTGCCTAGCAGCACATCAAAACCACTGCGTTCGCGCAGGAAAACTCCGGGGAAAGCTGCTGGGAAATGTACAACATTCAATCCTTCGAGCGCCTTCAGTGCAGCTTTGTGTGCTCTGCTGCTCCAGAGTTCTGCTTTGTCTGCTTCCCAAGTACTAAATTCAATGTCGGCCTTTGTGCCTTGGATGCGTGCGTGAGTGACGGTGTTGAAAAGTGCACAGGCTGGTTTGATAGCTTCCTGCGCCGTCTTGTACAGAGTGCGGGCCTGCTCGATGTCATGGTACGTGGCGTCAGAAATGTTGGCTAATTTCCGTAGAGACTCGGTTGCATCTCCGAGCAGTGCAGCAGGAGTGGTGTGCTGGTGAAACAGGTCTGTCTCGGCAATCCCCTCGGCCATCAGTGGTTCCAGTTCTTCCAATCGGCCAATGCCAACGAGTGAATTACCATGTACCAGATTGTGGTCTAGCAGCGAAAGCGGTAAGCCGGGGACAAAGGTATGAATCCAGATTGCGAGCCGCGCTAGCTGCACGGCAGTGGGGTTGTAGTCCACGCCATAGACGCATCGCTTTGCGATGAGACGACGTATAAGTTGTGCGTCTTCAATCTCAACCTGCGTGGCCATCTCTCCAAGCTCCGAATTGGCGCTTTCGCGCAGTCGGGCCAGTTCCTTTGAGACGACAGGCAGCTTACGCTGCGCTAAGTAGTTCGTGAACGCTCGCTCAATGCGGTCTATCGCAAAAACGAGAAAATGCCCAGACCCCATTGCGATGTCAGCAATGCGAAAATCAAAAAGCTGTTCTCCTGCCGTTACCTCATCCATCGCGTCTAGACGCTTCAGGTGCTCCGAAAGTGCAGGCTCCAATGCTTGGTCGAGCAGATGGTCTACCGCGAAGTCCTTGGTGAAGTAGCTGCCCGATGCCTTACGAGCGCCGCTCTGATTGTGGAGGTAGTATTCACCCTCTCCAACAACCACGGAATCCTTAGCCTTGGCTGGCCGATAGACGCCTTTGCTGTCGGTTGTAAGGGCTGTTTCAGCACGAGCCAAATCAGATTCAAGTAGCCCTTCGTAGATTGTGCCGAACTCACGAACACCGAGACTGCGGAAATCAACAGGGCCGAGTTCGCCATCGTCGCTTTCAATCAAGAGCAGGTCACTCAATGCTGGGCCAAAGTCAGCGTCTGAAACTGATAGGCCGCCGAGAAGATGTCCTACGCGAGACACGACAGCGTCTTCGGCAAACAAACCTCCGTTGTAGTGAGGGATGCCCCACTCGGGACGCCCCTTGTCTACGGCACGGAAAAGCAGAAATACCTCTTGCCACAAAGTGATGTCTGACTCGGAGAACGTGCCGTTTGCCTTTTGGAATTCTAGTAACTCACGCGCCTTCGTCTTGAGCGAGCGTTTCTGGTAGGCTCCGTTGAGATTGTAAGGAAGCAGGTCTTTGTCCTCGGCGTACGCAATGAACAGTAGACGGAAGAGGAGCGTAGTCGCCATTTCGTACGTCTCTGCGAGTACAGCAGAGTCAGGCTTACGAAGCCTGCGGGCGGTAGCGATAGCAGTCGCCAGACGCGGCATCACTCGCTCGTAGATGCGTTGGCGCAGATTGAGTGCCAGACTTCCAGCGAAGCGCATGCTGGCAGACAAGACTTCCTCAAGATACCCGCCCGGCAGCAGCGCCTCCGCAGAGAAGAGCAGCCAGAGATATGCAGCGTCTTGGTCGCGGACCAAACTTGTGAAGACTTCCACATAGGTCTCCGTACGACTCCGCCTACCTACGCCAGCGTTAAGCTGCGTCGGATAGAGACGAATCGCGTCCTCCTGAACTGTCATCACGTAGGGGATGTTCTCTCTGTCTGCCACAGTCAGCGCGTACGAGATGGGCGATACGCCACTGAAGCGCGGATTCGCCATGTCCTGCGTTTCGTCCTGCTGAAGCAGAACGGCAAGGGCGACTTTCTTCTCTTTTGCCCGTAGTACGACTGTTTGGTTGTCGTGCGGAGCAACCGAATAACCCAAGGAAGAGTAAAGCTGAGTGCCAGTGCGGCCAAGAATTGAACGGCTCTTCTCGCAGAGTGAGGTCCAGTCGGGTCTGCCGCGAAGGCCTGTGCGTAGCTCGTGACTGGCAAGGAATCCCCGATTATGGAGACCGGGCATGTCATCTACTGCCATTTGGATGCTTCGCGCCAAACTGAGGTGCGCTGCATGGCGGTCAGGTTGACTGAGTGCCTTGATGCACAGTCGCTCTACCTGCCCGATGTCCAACCCCTCGTGCACTGGTGGAGGATTGCCAGCGGGTCCGCAAATCGTGGCGCTAGTGCCATGAACAACCACCAGCATCACCGGAACGCTACGACCAGCTACTCGGTCCTTCCACCATCCCCTGACTGTTTGCGCGGCGGGGAGTGTTGAGGCCTCGACCAAGACCACTTCCAAAGCCAATGAGCCTTTGCCGAGGTAGAGACCTTTGGCCACGGCAGATGCACCGACATCCAGTTTGAGTGGTCGGGCGGTAAGTGCGCTGAAGAGGGGTGTGCTCATGAGTTACGGTTTTGGCCCAAACAAACCGATAGCCCTCAGAATCAACGTTCTCTACTTGGGGTCGAATGGAAAATACCGGGAAAGGCCCTTCCGGCTGCGTTTAACGCGGTTTATCGGGTCCGGGGCCACCCTGACCTACCCTGCCCCCAAATCCTCACGTGGACCGTTTCCCGGTCACCCACAGCAAACCCCGGCTGGCCCTGAGCGCGATTCAATCGCCTCAACCGGGGAGTGCGCCTGCTGGCCCGAATCCGCACCTATACTAGCGGAGCCGCGCTGCTATGCTGCCCGGCAAACGACCTGATTTCAGGCGGCTAATTTCTTTCCGAGCGCCAGTCCGACCTTCTTCACTCGCCAGCAACTTGACCCACACGCAGCCATGACCCATAAGAGCGAGACATGACGCGACTCACCCTCAAGTGCCTTCTTGTGTTTGTGCTGTTGGCGAGTGTTGGGTTTGCGGAGAAAACGCCAGACATTGCTGGATTTCGAAAGCGCGCTGAAATGGGAGATGTCCTTGCCCAATACCAACTCGGTTGGAGGTACGCCAACGGAGTGGATGTGCCCGAGAACGATGCTGAAGCGGTGAAGTGGTACCGGAAGGCTGCTGAGCAATGGCATGCCCCTGCACAATGCAACCTAGGCATGATGTACTTCAAAGGCGAAGGTGTTCCGAAGGATTTAGTGCAATCACACGTGTGGCTTAACATCGCGGCAGCGAAAGGGAATAAAGATGCCAGCACGAACTTGTACATGGTCGAGCCTTCTATGTCCCCCGAGCAAATGGCCGAGGCAATGGTGCTGGCGCGTGAACTGTTTGAGAAGTCTGCAGCGGACACTTCAATCATTGATGAATTGCGAAAGAAAGCGGGGTCTGGCGATGCCTTTGCTCAGGAAAAACTCGGCATGATGTACACCCGGGGCGAAGGTGCGCCGAAGGATTTCGTGGAGGCCGTGAAGTGGTACCGGATGGCCGCTGAACAGGGATATGCCAAAGCACAAGAACGCCTCGGCATGATGTACAAACTCGGGTATGGCGTCTCGAAAAACAACGCCGAAGCCGCGAAGTGGTATCGCAAGGCGGCTGAGCAAGGGTACGGCTATGCGCAATATTTTCTCGGGGAGATGTACGCCGAAGGCGACGGCATGCTGAAGGATTTAGTGCTGGCTCATGTTTGGTGGAACATCTCCGGAGCAAGCGTTACATCTCTCGATGTGATAAGAGGTGCATTTGATGCGAAGCCAAAGCGCAATGACATTGAAAAGAAAATGACCCCGGAGCAAACGGCCGAGGCGATGAAACTGGCACGGGTACTGTATGAGAAGATTGCGGCGGAGATACCAATTACAGCCGAACTGCGAAATAAGGCGGTGTCTGGCGATGCTCTTGCCCAATACAAACTCGGCTTGAATTACGCCATCGGTGATGGCGTGCCGAAGGACACCGTGAGCGCCGTGAAATGGTACCTGAAGGCCGCTGAGAAAGGGTATGCCGAAGCGCAATACGGTCTCGGCTTGATGTACAGCGGTGTCGTGGGCGTGCCGGAGGATTTAGTGCAAGCTCACGCATGGTTTAACATTGCGGGCGCAACTGGGCACAAGGACTCCATAGCGAAAGTGAGTCTAACTGAATGGCGAATGACGCCTGAACAGAAAGCCGAGGCGCAAAAGCTGGCCAAAGAGATTTGGGGGAAGCTGCCTAAGAAGTAGGCACTTGTTTTCAGGCGGCTAAATCTGCACTAAACGTTTGGTGCTAGTCTCCCGCCTCCCCTTACAAAATGAAGATTGAGGCACTAAAGGGTGTCATCTACCTCTGCGCCTGAGTAATATATGATATCCAGAGCACTCTACGATAAGGTCGAAGCGAGGTATGGCAGTGTAGCAAGCTGGGCAGTTTGGGAGCCTCAAGGCGAAAGACCGAAATCAAACATGGGGGCTCACAATGTGTTCAATCTGGAGAAGAATCGGACGCTACTGGATACGCTGCGTAATGACACGGTGATGCTGGGGCTGAACTTATCGCGTGAGGTCAAAACCTCCCGCACATTCTCAAATTTCCACGACGAGAGCCCCCACGCGAACGACTTCAAGATTCGCTATGCGTTTGAGGGGACGCCGTATTATGGCTCCTACATGACCGATGTCTTAAAGAATCTGATTATTCCTGATTCGCAGGACGTGCGGAGATACTTGAACAACAACCCGGTTCTCGTGGAGCCTCACATCGCTGCACTAGTGGCAGAGCTTGCCGACCTCGAATGTGAACGGCCAACGCTGCTCGCTTTTGGTAGGGATGCATACGGGCTGCTCGCAGAGCATCTGGACAAGCGGCTGTATCGTTCGTTGATTCGGCTAACACATTACAGCCATCAGATGAACAAGGAGAAGTATCGAGGTGAGGTGCTATCACAAATCGCCGGAGCCGTAGTACCCTCAACTCCTGCCGGTCTCGTGAAGCAAGTCGGCCACCGCGACTAAAATCATAAGTCGCCTAGCCAATTTCCCGCGCCACAAGTTTCCCGGTTGGCCCCTATTATTGACGTTCATGTAGAATCAAATAAGAATTTAGTTTAATGGAGTCCGTAACTCACATTTTGCTAATAAAGGCTCAACAGGGAGATGTAGATGCTCAGGCAGAGCTTGCATGGAAGTACTACGAAGGCGACGGACCTGCCACGAGTAAAGCCGATGCACTAAAGTGGTTTCGAGTGGCAGCTTCGAATGGCAATGCTGGTGCGCAGTGCAAGCTCGGGGAGATGTACCTAATGGGTCATGGTGTGCCCAAGAACAGTACGCTAGCTTGGAAATGGTTTCGCGCATCCGCGGGGCAGGGAAATGTATCAGCGCAATATGGCATTGGCTGGATGTACGCCAATGGGATTGGTGGTCCCATAAACAATGATGAAGCTCTCAAGTGGTTTCACTGGTCAGCGAAGCGTGGTCATGATGATGCTAAATACTTCCTCGGCCGGATGTATGAAAATGGCAATGGCGTGCCAAAGGATTTTATCGAAGCAGCGAGATGGTATCGGATGGCTGCAGCGAAAGGTCTTGCGCGTGCGCAATTCAGCCTCGGCCGCATGTATGAAAATGGCAATGGCGTGCCAAAGGATTTTATCGAAGCAGCGAGATGGTATCGGATGGCTGCAGCGGATGGTCATGGTGGTGCGCAATTGAGCCTTGGCCTGATGTACTACCACGGCACTGGCGCACGGCAGAATTCCCAGAAAGCGGTAAAGTGGTTGCGAATGGCCGCAGAGAAAGGAAGTGCTGCTGCACAAAATGCCCTCGGCCAGATGTATGCTAGCGGCGACGGCTTGCCGGTGGATAAGGCAGAAGCGGCTAAATTATTTCTAAAGGCGGCAGAACAAGGAAATGCTCACGCACAACTCCGCCTCGGCATGGTTTACTACGAAGGCGACGGCTTACCGAAAGATGCGGCAAAGGCATTGAAGTGGCTTCGAAAGTCTGCGGAACAAGGAATTACTTCTGCACAACTAATGCTCAGCGAGATATACGAGGAGGGTAAATCTGTGAAGCAAGATGCAGCCAAAGCGTTAAAATGGCTACGAATTGCAGCAGAACATGGGGCTATTCATGCGCAATACAACCTAGGTGTGCGTTACTACCACGGAACTGACGTGCGGAAGAACTTTCCAAACGCGGTGAAGTGGTTTCAAATGGCTGCAGAGAAAGGCTATTCCTCTGCAGAAAACATGCTTGGTGTAATGTACGAAGCAGGCGAAGGCGTACCGAAAGATGCGGTGGAAGCGGTGCGATGGTATAGAAGCTCCGCAGAAGGAGGACATGCAATGGGGCAATACAATCTTGGTGAGATGTATTTTAATGGCACAGGAGTTAAAGAGGATGTCAGCGAGGCCATGAAGTGGTATCGTCTATCTGCCAAGTTGGGGCACCCCGATGCACAATTTAGTCTTGGTTGGATTTACTACCATGGCCATGGAGTGCCTAGAGACCACATTGAGGCAGTAAAGTGGTTTCGAGAATCTGCACTCAATGGGGATATTGATTCTCAATACTGGCTCGGCGTGATTTATGCCAATGGCGAGGGGGTTCCGAAGGATTACACTCGGGCACATGCTTGGTGGAACATAGCTGGAGCGAAAGGTTATCAGAAGGCCAAGACGGAACTGGGTGCGCTGGAAAAGGCAATGACCCCCGAGCAGAAGGCCGAAGCGATGACGGTGGCGCGAGAACTGTTTGAAAAACTGCCGAAGGAGTAGCCAAGTAAGCAGTGCGTTTCAGGTGGGGAAAACGACCTGATTTCAGGGGGCTAATTTCATTCCCAGCGCCACCAGCCCCAACCTCCCTCGGAACACCGCTTTGCCGTTGGAGTAAGTCAGATTCCCAATCTCCCGCGCCACCAGCTTGCCCGATGCTGAGAATAAATCGGTCTGGTCCTTGTTCATCACGCGCATGTAACCAATGGTCCGCCCGGTGACGCTGCGTAGTGTTACCATGCTGCCGTTCTTGCCTTCGTTGGTGCGCTCCCGCTCGTGGCCCTTTCTGATTTTCTCCAGTTCTCGCTTGCGCTGCTGGCGCTGCTTGATGTCCGCCATCTTTTCCTTGGCCGCGAGTGTGTCTTGCTTCAGTCGGTCTAGCTTCTCCTGCGCTGCATCCGTGGCCGCATCGTCCACCATGCTCTCCTTCAGTTGGGCATTGGTGACCAAGAGTTCCCCGATGGTCGCGCAGATGTCGTCCAAGATTGCCGCAAGCTCGTCTGGTCCGTCGAGCTTCATGCTCCGCAGTGTGTTCGTCATAGTTTTCATAGTCAGTTCTCCTATAAAATATAACTATAACGCCGGACGTGTTCGCTGGAAAAATAGTACGATATATAAACGCGCACGCTGAACGTTTCGAAAAGTTCTCCATATATATGAATAGAGCACAGCGTTTCGTTCACGCTAAGTTGCCTCACCCAATTTCAGTCAGTTCGCAGTGTAATTGAGAGAGCGCCTAACGGGAACGAAACGTTGGGCGCTCTTTTTTATTAACCCTAATTACACTATGAAACAGAAATTCGTTCGACTGACTTATGATATCCTTGAAATGCGTGGACTATCGTCCACTGACAAAATCGTGCTGGCCTACCGGCTCGGCTTTCAGACCTTTTATAACGTCAAACCCAAGACCGTCGCCGCCAAGCTTCACCTCGGCGTGAAGACCGCTGAGAGGAGCATCACCAAGCTCCGCAAGCTCGGGCTGTGGGAAGATGACTGCTCCGAAAATGTTAGGAGTCCTGAACGTCAAAGTTCATGTGAGGCTCCTAAAATGTTAGGAGGCACTCCTAATTTGTTAGGAGCTACTCCTAAAATGCTAGGAGATAAAAAGTCGTTTTCCCCTATGAAAACCGATGTCCTATTAGATAGTTCATTAGATATTAAATTAGATAAAAATAAGATATCAGGATTAGAAAGCGCCGCTGGCGCGTCGCCACTGAGTCACTCCCCTCAGACTCTCTTAAAAAAACTAGATTCTAAAACCTCAGTCTCTACAGAATCTCAGGAGATTAAAATTAGTGGAGTCTCAGGGAGCGAAGCTACTATTAAGATTGGGATTGAAGCAACTGGGCCGGCGGTCCCGCTCGGCCCCACCGGGAGGCCAATGACCAAGGCCGAAATGACCGCCGCCAACTTCGCCGCCATGATGGACGGCACGCCCGAGCCGTTCTCGCCAGCACAGGTCGCGGCTGGCAGTGACGGTAACCCATGGCTGGAACAGTCAGCCGAGGATTTTGACAGAGTGTTTGCTGCAAAGACAGTCGAACCTCAAAAGATGATGTTCTTAGGCAGATAGCCACACAGCCTAAGATAGCCGGAAACGGCATACTCGTCTATATCGTCGGCCACTTGGGAGAACTCGCCATATGTGCTCGCACGCATTACCAGTGGCACAAGTGAAAGATATTTTGAATCTTTACTGATTGGTTCGCGCTTACGGCCCTTCTTCACGGCGACAGCCCAGCGCCATTCGTCGCCAGCTTCTTCGGGCTTGTTTACCAGTTCCACTACAACGTCTCTGGCGGTGACACCACCAATGTTGAGTGCCTTGATGCGCTCAGCTTCTTTGCGCATAATGGCATCCCGCTTGGCTTCATATTCCGCCAGCGCATCTCGGGTATGGTCTGCGGCGTATTGATGATGCCAATCCTCATTGGGCTCTATTTCCGAATATATCGAATCCAGTAACTTCATGAAATCTGGAGACGACACCTCAAGGTGGAATATCTGATGCGGTTCTAACGGCTCTTGATTTTGCTTGGCCTTCTTCGCTGGCTTCTTGGCCGTTTTCTTGGGGGCTTTCATCTTCGTTTTCTTCATGGGGATGGGGTTACCCCTGAGTCAGCACCAACACCCCAGCGGGCACAAGCCATCACGGACGGCTAGGCGGTCTTCACCTTGCGCCTTGTTGCCGTTTTGTGGAATAGCACCAACTCGACCAGACGCAGATTTGTTAGGCCAGCCAAGTGTCCAGCCAGTTGCTTCAACTCAGCGCATCTGGATTTCACCTGCTGGTCATTCAGCCAATTGGTGAGAGTGGCTTGGTAGAGCTTCCATCTCCCAGCCTTGTTGACTTGATAACTGTAGACCTTGGGCCGGTTAAAAAAAGCCCTCGCAACTCGTGAGTCCCAAATGGGGAAAGTGGAGGGGTTCAAAAAATGGAGCAGCTTCGAGGCACCAACCATTGAGTTGTTACTGAATGCCATTAATTCGGCCAGTTCATCGTCAGTTGGCACATGGCCGTTAACGGTCCTCGTGAGCGTTGCGGTCAGGTCGCTCTTTCGCTGCTGTTCCCACTGCATAATCCCGCCCAACTTCGGAATTGTCGGCATCCATCCGTATACGATGTGCAGCCCCACGACGGCATCATCCCATGTTAGCGTCCGCCGTTTCGAGAAATGTGGCAGCAATGAACCGTAGGCCATCGAGTATGGGTCCGCCTGCATTCGGGACGTGACGCCTGTGTCCTTGGACAGTGCTAACCACATTCTGGCAGTTACCGGCTGATGTCTGGACGATTTCTTCATGGAGATGGGTTGCCTCAATTCAGCCCAAAAGCGCCATCGGACACAAGCCAGCGCCAGCCGCCTGAATGACTTTCTATAACGCCTGCCGACATAAAGTAAGCGCCCATTGAGGCTGGCAGAACGTTGCCGGATGGTGTTGCCTAGCTCCATGAGTTCACCGCGCAAAGTCTTTCTTGTTCGTGCAGGCTCGTCTGGTGAAGACGAAGAATTCGCACTTGAGAACAGCTTGCTGGTGATTGGATTCAATGAGGTCCCGTCGCTAGCTGATGCGAAGGACTATCCTGCGGTTCTCTCATTGGTTACACGGGCAATGACGGGAGCTAAACCTCGGGCGATTGGCAACCGGGCCGGTCAGCTCTGGGCGTTTGCTGTAGCAATGCAGAAGGGCGATATCGTCGTAATGCCACGCAAGCGCACCTCGCAGGTTGCCCTCGGGGTTATTGATGGGACGTACAAGCATCAAAAGATACGTGATGAACTGCGGCACACTAGGGCAGTGAAGTGGATTCGCACAGATGTTGCTCGCACAGTCTTTGAACAGGACCTGCTCTACTCATTTGGCGCGTTCATGACGGTGTGCACCATAACGCGGAATGATGCAGAGCGGCGAATCGCCGCTGTGTTGGATGGTAAGACAGACCCCGGCTACACTGCTGGTGTGCCATCAGTTAAGGCCAAGGGGGGGGCACAAGAAGATGTGCCAGAAGCCGAGGATGCATCAACGGACATCGAGCAGTTAGCGCAGGACCAAATCACGAAACACATACAGAGCCATTTCTCAGGTCATGCATTGTCACAACTTGTGGAGGCGGTGCTGAAAGCTGAAGGATGGGTTACTAGATTGTCCCCACCGGGAGCCGATGGAGGGGTGGATATTCTGGCAGGGCGTGGCACACTGGGCCTCGACCAACCCAGACTCTGCGTTCAGGTAAAGTCGCAGACTTCGCCGGTTGATGTGACCGTTTATCGAACCCTCCAAGGTTCAATGCAGAGCTTCAAGGCGGACCAAGGGCTACTTGTTTCGTGGGGGGGCTTCAATCGGGTGGTGCTTTCCGAAGCCAAGCAAAGCCACTTTTTTGTAAGACTCTGGGATAGCAAAGACCTCGTTGAATCGGTCTATCGCAACTACGAGCGACTGCCTGCCGAAATTCAGGCTGAGTTGCCATTGAAGCGAGTTTGGATGCTCGTTTCAGAGGAACGTGAAGCCTAGACAGACGGCACTGCTAGAATCGTTTCCTAGAAGCCGCCAGCACCAGCCTAGGGGCTGAGTCCCGCGAGCGAGGGGAGGCTTTATATCCCAAGGGAAACGGGGCTGGCGGGGCTGCTAGACTACCATTCGCCTGAAATCGTCCTGCGGCACGTCCAGACGTTCGTCGCCTTCCCATCAACCATGATTGGATAGTGAAGATAGACTTTAACGTATTGGATGAAATCCAAGCTGAATTCCTTCCGCAATTGATGATAGATGGCCCCTCCATTCACACCCTTCGCAGTTAAGGCTCTCAGTCGCTTTTTATAAGCCTCATATTTGTCACCGACGAAGTAAGCTTCCACCTTGGATACATGGCGGCGTATATGCGGAATCAGCGCCAGCCGTGTCTTGGCGTTGCTCAAGTTACCGCCGATGAGCTTGGTAACAGCAAAATCTGCTTCCTTCTTTTTATATTCATCCAATGCACGCTCATGCTGCAACTCCTGCTCCTTCTTCACCTGAACAGCCTTCAGTTCGCGTATCATGCTAGCGACTTCTTCAACCTCACTTCCATCTCCATCCGCGACGAGATGGACCAAGTTTGCGATTTTCTTTCTCACCAGAGCAACCTCCCCCTCTATCGCCTCAATCTTTGCTGCATCAACCTCTGTGGCAGCCATTGATTCCGAAATCTTTTCGCTCGATGTCAGAACAGCCAGTTCAACAAACTTGACGGGGATGGCTGCCCTAACACAGCCACCGTTGACGCTATTCCAGCAGATGTAGGAGCGGCTTTTCTCGGCACCATTGATGCCCATTGACCCGCCGCAGTAGGGGCATTTGATAAAGCCAGAAAACAGGTTGGCATCCTCCTTCTGCGGCCTTCCACGCTTTGACGGGTTAAGCCTGAACCTCGCTTGCGCACGGTAAAAGTCCTTACCTGAGATTATGGGCGGGTAGTAGCCTTTCACGACTTGGCCCGTCTTAACCTTCCTGCCTTTCTCGCGTTTCCCGGCGTGGTAGTCACCGATTACCGATGGAGACTTCAGCAGATATTTGACGGTCGTTGCCACCCATTGCTTGCCAGTGAAAGTCTTGATTTTTGAGTTATTGAGCGTCCGTGCTATTTTCGTCACCGCCATGCCGCCTAGAAATAACTTGAAGATGCGGCGCACTAATTTGGCGTTTTTCTTTTCAAGCTTGAAGGTGTTGTCTTCCAGTATGAGCCAACTGGGGTAGCTCGTTTTGATTTTCTTTTTGTCCGCGTCTCTCTGGGCAGTCTTCCATGCCTCCGCCACTCGTTGGTTTTTCTTCACCGACTCAGCGTTTGCCGCTGACAAAATCATCACAGCAAACATCAAATCCATCGGATTCTTGTTTACTGATTTTAAGTCATAGCACTTCTCATCAGTGAGGGTAGCAACCCGAACCCCCGCGTTAAGAATCCGCATGAACAGGGGCAATGAATTGGTGATGAAGCCGCGCGAAAGCCTGTCCAGATTCTCGATTATCAGCGTCGAGCCCGTTGGAATCTTGCGAGCTTCAATCGCCTTAATCAGCGCCATGAACTCACTCCCCTCCTCTAGGTTCTTCTCGTGGTAGGCTGATACGCCCAAATCCCTGTAACCCTGAGTGCTCAGCACCAGTCCATGCTTCTCAGCATATTCTTCCGCTGTTTTTAGCTGCCTCCGTACCGAATCGCCCTTTAACTGCTCACGCGTTGAACAACGGATGTAGGAGTAAGCGAGGTTGTTCATAGGCCGCATAGTTGAGAGTATCTGTGAATAGTCAAACCCCTGCCCCTGCGGCTACCTCGGCGATACTAAGCACGAATGCCGCTGTGCCCCCGCCCAAATCCAACGCTACCGCGCCCGCATCAGCGGTCCACTGCTCGACCGCATCGATCTGCAAATCGAGGCCCCCGCGCTCTCGATCGCCGAATTGCGCAACGATCAGCCTGGGGGAAAATTCCGCGGCCATTCGGGCCCGCGTGGAACTCGCCCGGCAACGCCAACGCCAGCGCTTCCAAGGCGCCCGTATCACCGCCAATGCGCGAATGCCCACCGCTCAATTGAAAAAGTTCTGCGCGCTCCAACCTAAA
>SXGQ01131201.1_pt1 | contig 14626 bp, 12 predicted proteins | sample 3178371 | NCBI WGS metagenome assembly SXGQ01 (sample SAMN11356859, study PRJNA531348) | freshwater metagenome | isolation source: freshwater sample F1-20 | place: China: Fuxian Lake, Yuxi | collected 2017-12-25
GCCGCGCACGCCGCTGGAATCGCCAAACTTGGCGACGCGAATGGGCGTGCTCCAGGAATCAGCAAAAATATGCGGCAAAATCGCTGGCGCAAGCCGATCCACCAAGCCGTCCACCAAACTAGCGCCGCCACCAAGCACAATCACATCAGGGTCAAGCACATTGATCACACCACTCAGAGCGCGCCCAAGCCGGTCAATCCAGCGATCGATTGTGGCCGCGCACGCCGCGTCGCCGGCCTTGGCCTGCGCCGCAATGTGCTTTAGAGAAATCCGCTGCGTGTTGTTCACAAGCGCGTGATCCATTTCAACAGCGCTGCCAGAAATAAATTGTTCAAGGCAACACGCGCGCCCGCACCAACATTTCGACTTCGCTCGCTCCGATTCATTCGCATTGGGCAGCGCGGTGTGCCCCCACTCGCCGGCGATTCCGTTGGCGCCATTGCGAACAATTTGATCGACCACAATTCCACCACCGCAACCTGTTCCAAGAATCACACCAAACACAATTGGTGCACCACTGCCAGCGCCATCAATCGCCTCTGACAGCGCGAAACAATTGGCATCGTTGGCGGTGCGAACCTGCACGCCAATCAAGCGCTGCAAATCTTGCCGCAGCGTCATGCCGTTGAGGCACGTGCTGTTGGCGTTGCGATGCAATTGAGTTTGCGGATTTTCACTTCCTGGCGTGGCAACGCCCACGCCCGCAACGTCGCCAGAAATTATTTTTGCCCGCCGCACCAATTCCGCAATCGCCTGCAAAGTGCCTGCATAATCGCCTGTCGGTGTGGCAACGCGTTCGCTCCACAACAATTCTCCATCGCGCGCCAACACCGCGGCTTCAATTTTTGTTCCGCCAAGATCAATACCAATTCGGTTCATGCTGTGCTTCACTTTGCGCGGCGCGTCAACACGGTCTTGATCACATCGCTCATCAGCAACGCCGTCAACGCGCCAACGCCCTGCGAATCTGTTTCATCGGCAATGCCCTCACAAATATGAAACGTGCTCACGTCGCGGCGCGCGCCAATATAGCGCAGCATTTCACGAACCTCTTCAACAGCAAGCCCCGCCGTGGTTGGCGCGCTCGCCGCGACGCCGGTGATGGCGTCAAGATCCATCTCTAAAGCCAAAGGCAGCTTCTTCAAATACTTTGCCGCTTCTTCGCACGCCGCCAAATGCGGCGCGTGCACCCAAATCCGTGGAAACTTGCGTGGCAATTCCGAAACCCGCATCAGTCGCGTGCGCATGCTCTCCAACGTGATCGCTCGCAGATCTTTTTCCGTACAGAGTTGCTCCCACATGGCGTCGTTCACAAATGGCTCCTGCAAACCCACCACGCAGTACCGCTCCAAGAATTTCTCGCGCCGCGCCGCAGAAAATGCGTTGCCACTGTGGCGCCTATCGTCCTGGCGCAAATCCGCGTGAGCATCGATATTGATGCATGAAATCCCCCGTGATGTGGCCTGGGACAAACCTTTGATTATTCCAAACGCGTTCTCGTGGCCGCCACCAACCGCCACCAATAATTTGCCGCTCTTGACAATTTCCTGCGCAACGGCCGCCACGCGCTCATCCACTTCGCACACCAAAGAATGAAGCGCGGCCAGGTCCGCGGCGCGCGTTGGGTCCAACGTTCCTGCTTTGCGCATCACATCTTCAACCGCAATTTCACCCAGCACCAGCAACGACTCGCCCCGTAACGCGGCGTTGTCCTGCATGGACAAAAATTTCGCGCGCGCGGCCGCCCACAAAGTGGCGCAACCAGGTTTGCCAAAGTTTGCGCGCACGCCAATGTCACTTGGAATACCAAGCACCACCACCGCGGCCTCGGTGCGAGCAAGGGCTGCTTTCCATGACTCACCACTAGCGCAAAGGTCGACGGTTTGCGCCAACTTCCTCTCGCCCTCGCGCTGGCGAATTTGGCTTAACGCTGCGGATTGTGTCAATACGTGAACCAATTCCTGCATCGCAGAATGCTACCCGCGAACTAGTAATTACCGCCTACGCAAACCCATATCAGTGCCTATCCTGTGTTTCCAATGAAAGAGCCAGACTTCAATGATCCAAAGACAAAGCAAGCCATGGAGCACATTCGCTCCATTCTTGGCTTCATTGGCGACGATGCGAACCGCGAGGGGTTGCTTGACACTCCACGGCGAGTCATAAAGGCTTATTACGAACATTTCTGTGGCTATTCAATGGATCCTGCGGAGCCGCTCAGCCGCACCTTCACGGAAATTGAAGGCTACGACCAAATGGTTTTGCTTAGTGGAATTGAAATCCAAAGCCACTGCGAACACCACATGGTTCCCTTTGTTGGCAAGGCGCACGTGGCTTACATTCCCGATGGACGCGTTGTTGGTTTAAGCAAACTGGCCAAAGTCGTGGAGATTTTTTGCAAGCGCTTGCAGGTGCAGGAAAAACTCACGGCGCAAATTGCCGGCGCCATTCAAGAGCATCTCAAACCGCGCGGCGTGGCCGTGGTGGTGCAAGCGCGCCACTATTGCATGTGCTATCGCGGCGTGCATCAACCGCATGCGTGGACCACCACCAGCAAACTGACCGGCGTGTTCCTGAATAATTTGGCCACGCGCGAAGAATTTCTGCGCCTCATCTCCATCACGCAGTCTCCTTCAATGTAAATTGCCAAATCCCTATTACGCTTGATGAAATCTTCAATTTCCATATTGCATTTCTGATTGTTTTTCTTTAAATACATCAACATATCGCACTGACTATTCACACAAAGCGAGTCCCGATATGGGTCAATTTCGATAACATACGTTCACCGGGGCATCAGGATGAGCATGCCCACAAACAAAGCCTCCAGCATCTTCCTTACTTCTTTAGCGAGCCTATTCAGCCGCTTCAGTGGACTTGCAACACAAATTGTGATGGCGTGGTATTTGCTTCCGGCCGACTACGGCTTGTACGCCATTGCGCTAGGAATTACCACCTTCACCACTGTCATGCGCGGAGGCGGAACTGGCGTCATCTTTCAAACGATGAAGGTTGAGGAATTTAAGAGCATTGGTGGAGGCCTCGTACGTGTCGCCCTGGGGTGCGGAATTTTGGGAACTATTTTTACGCTTGCGATGGTTCTGCCAGCGCCGTTTTTGTATCCCAAAAATGACACCACGGGATTGGCTTGGATTTTACTTTGGAGCGCCGTGGGATTCGTGGTCTTTAATTTGACAACATATCCCCGAGCCAAGATGCTCTCTGAATTGCTGTTTAAAAGACTTGCGGCCATGGACAGCGCAAGTTCACTTGTGAAATTAGCCAGCGCATATTACTTCGCTGCCAATGGATATGGCGCGCTTAGCTTTGTGTTGTCCCAAGTTCTAGGCAACTCGGTTGTTCTGGTGTGGAGTTTCGCAGCAGCGGGCATGGAGCGCGCGGACTTTAAAGCATCCCCGCAGTGGCTTGTAGAAACATACGCAATGATCAAGATTCCATTTTTCATGGCCTTGATCACTTCGCTTGGAAGCCAAACCGATTTATTTGCGGCGAGTTTTTTCATTCCATTAAGCGCGCTTGGAATTTATTTGTTCACCAACCAAATGGCGATTCAGCCAATCCAAATGCTTTCAAGCACATTGCAAAGCGTTTTGGCTCCATATGCGGCGCGCGTCCGCGGCAGTGAACAAGCGGAAAATGACAATATTGCGCACACATTTTTAAGTGGCATCATATTCGTCCCAATTTTTGTCATGTCCATCGCGGCGGTGTACCCCAGCGTGGCACATTTATTATTCCAAGACAAGTGGAATGACAGCATTGTGCCAGTGCAATGCGCTTGCCTATTTCTGATTTATCCAACCCTCCAAACTTTGCTTGAGGCTCCAATCATTGGGGCAAGGCGATGGACTTTGGCGCTCAAACTATTCTTTGGCAGGGCAGTTTCTAAAATCGTGGGCGCCCTTCTAGGCGTTGCATGCATCAAAGCTTTCAGTATTCCATCCGAATACGTCCCTGGAGCTTTGGTGATTGCAGTTGGATTGACAAGCAGCATTATTTCATTTCTACAAATTAAAATTATTGCGAAAGAAGTGCGTATTCTTCCCATCACTTTCCGTTATGAAATGTACTCAACTCCCGCGTACGCAATCTTGGCGGCGATCGCCACGGCTGGCTTGGCAAAAAGCGCCGTGGACATTTTGGGTTTCGCCAGCACCTCAATTCGAACAGAGGCGTTGATTGAATTGCTCTTTTGCATCATCGCCTACGCCACGGTCAGCTTTATCCTGCTTCGCTTTGGCTACATTGAAAGCCTTCAGAAAACCATCGATCTTTTACCCATGAAATTCCGCAATGTGATGTATAAAATTTTAATTCTGAATGAACGTGATTAGTTTTTGGGCGGCAACTATATTGCGTCAAGAAAACCATTTCGAATCGCAGCGCAAGCCATTTGCTGCTGAAGTTGTCGCCGCATCATGCGCGGCGACTTCCATGGAAGCCACTGGAAATACGGTGGAATCAAGGGCAAAACTTCCAGCCGGACGAAGATTACCGCTTCGACCGACGCCACCAAACGGCAGTTTGCTGCTGGCCCCGGCGGTTCCATAATTCCAATTCACGCAACCCGCGCGCAACCCCTGCAAGCATTGACGCCAGAGTGATTCTTGATTGGTAAACACCGCCGCAGCCAAGCCAAACTCCGTGGCGTTTGCCTGAGCGATCGCGTCAAGCACATCATCCACCACGCTCACTTGCACCAACGGCGCGAATGTCTCGGCGTCGCTGTCTTTGTGAAAACGCTCCACCTCTATCAAACTTGGCGTGACAAAGAAACCCGTCTGCTCCATGCGCACGCCCTCAAGCAACACGCGCCCACCACCATTACGAATGTTCGTTTGTCTATTCAAGAACGCATCGACCGCGTGTTGATCCACCAGCGGTCCCATGAAGTTGGGTTCGGGCGCGTTGCCAGGCGCAATGATCATGGTGCTTGCAACTTTGGTGAACGCGGTGACAAATTGATCCGCGATTGATCGATGCACAATCATGCGCCGAGTGCAGGTGCAGCGCTGACCAGTGGTGGCGTAACCACTGCGAACGCACTCAAGCACGGCGGCGCGAATATCGGCGTCTTGCCACACAATCGCTGGATTGCTGCCGCCCATTTCAAGCGCGACAATTCGCCCTGGTCGATCAAGATTGGCTTCCAATACGGCGCGACCCGCGCGCCAAGAACCAGTCAACATGACTCCGTCAATGTCCGCGTGGTTGGTCAATCGTTTCGCTATATCAACGCCACCCTGAACAACATTAAACACGCCGCGGGGAAAGCCAGCCGCTTCAGCGATCGCGGCGATCCACTGCCCCACCGCGGGAGTTTTTTCGCTGGGCTTGAACACAATCGTGTTACCCATGAGCAGCGAAGGAATCCAATGACCGTTGGGCAAATGCGCCGGAAAGTTGAAAGGACCAAGCACGGCCATCACGCCATAAGGCTCAAAGCGGCAGAACCCTTTTCGCCCACCGCCTGCATCCACTTCAAAGTTGGCCACGCGGGCCAACGTGCTCTCTTGCAAGGTGATGTCAATCTTGTCGGAAATCAGTTTCACCTCGCCGCGACTTTCAGCGATGGTCTTTCCCATTTCCATCGTTATGGTTTGGGCCAAGGGCTCCGCGAATTTTTTGCACGCTTGAGAAAATGCCTGCAAGTGTTCGACTCGTTCGTGGCGTGAAAGTTTTTTCCAACTGGCCAACGCGGCGCGCGCGGCGGCAACGGCGGCATCCACATGCGCCGTCGTGGGTGTGCCCGACCACACAACTTGCGTCGGATTCGCAGGGTTTTTGCTTTGAATTTCATCGCCAGCAATAGCGTGCCATTGACCATCAATATAGTCCGATGGGTTGCTCACAATCCATTGCGTGGATGCGTTGATGTCAGTTGCCACGCGAAGTTTTTCTACCTTTGGAAAGCGCGACGCGCGTTTTTTTGCCCGCGCTTGTGCCTGATGACTTGCCTGATGACTTGCCAGAATTTTTGGACGCGATTTTTTCGCCGCCCTTCACAACGCTCTTCGCCGCGCCCCTGATTGAATGCTCAGCATGCAGTGAAACACCAACCCTCTCCCCTTCGCGCGCATGAATTGTGTCAGCGGCCGCCTTGGAAATTTCCACGCCGCCAGATCGTATTTGACAGCGAGTTCGCACCGCGCGGAATCCATGCTCTTTGCTGCTGTGGCTTACAAACCCCATCACGCCGGACTCCCGCTTGGCAAACGCAAGCAACTTATATTCCTTGGTGTCGCGCACCATGGGAATGGAATCCCGATCGGCTTCCAAGTATGGTCCGCCGTCAAATGGGTCCACATGCGTGGTCACATGAAAGTGTTGCCGATCAAGCATGCCTTTAGCCGCCAACGTCTCCTCGCCAACTTTTCCAATCAAGGCGCGCGCGTCTGGCGGAAGAATGCTGGCAAAAATTTCGCCACGTGGCCACAAGTTGGTCATGAACTCTTTTGAATGCTGGCAAAATAAATCCGCCTCTTGATAGGACAGATTTATAAATCGACGCCCCAGATATTCCCACAACAATGTGCGGCTATCGGGCGTGACTGGCCCCATTAATTCAGCCAAAATTCGCTGCGCAAACCACTTTTTGTGCAGGCCAATGAAGTGAAATCGAATCAGCGACAACAGCGAGCCAAGTTTTTCCTTGTGCCCGCGGTACCCCGGCGCCAAAATCAAACCCCCCACTTCGCTGGGACCACTTTCGTCGGTACCAAACTCCAAAGTGACATGGCTTTGTCCCTGCTGCAAATCATTAGAGTAGAAATGGCGCTTCTTCACCTCCAGAAAAACATGCGGCCACCCTTTCCAACTAATACATGAGATGGCGGCGCTGGTGCCGATCACGTTTCCAGTTTCGCTGTCCTCCAACACAAACATGAATTGCCTGTGGCGCGGGTCGTCTTGCCGCTCCGCGAAACTCAGTCGACTTCGGTTGATCTTGGTGGCGATGATGTCGCGGTCAGCGGGCAGATTGAGAAAGTGCACCATCTTGGCCAACTTCAACAGCGTTGGAAGATCTTCAAGTGTGGCTTGGCGAATGAGAAACATTTATGCGCTCCGCTGCAGGGACTTTTCCAAAATTTCAAACACGGGATCAAAATCCTCGGGCGTCATCACGCCAATCGGCGGCAAGAATCGCAAGTGGTACGGACCGTGTCCGCACATGAACGCGATCACGCCATCTTCAAAAAGATTTTGCAACAGTTTGGCGATGCGATCCTTGTCGCCACCAAATGGCGTCAAGCGCATCATGCCCCCAACGCCACTGACAAAGTTCTTGCTTTCGCGGCCAAATGGCTTCTTCACCGCGGGAAAGAATTCGCCGCGTCGCTTCACCAAGTCATCCGCCTTGGCGCGGAACGCCGCATGCAACTTGGCAATGCGCCCATTTGCGCCGTAATAGCCACCATCGCGCAGGCGCGACAAAATGGAAAGCCCCGCGTGCAACGAGGTAACGCTGGCGCTAAAAGTTCCGCTTAAAAGTCCGGCCTTGGGATTCATGTCCGCCGTGTACAAGCACGCGCACGCTTGGCTAATTTTCCCAATCGACACAACATCGATGAATTCACCCAGACCCAGAGCCTCAAAGGCGAACATGCTTTCGGTGCGGCCAAAGGTTTGAACCTCATCATCCCACACTGGAATTCCCGCTGCCTTACACGCCTGCATCAGCGCAACAAAAAATTCCCGCGGCGCCACATTGAAGCCGCCCTCGCCCTGCACAAGTTCAAACACAAAGCACGAATGTTGCCCGGGATAGCGTCGAATGCACTCCTGCAAATGCCACAACGCCATCTCTATGCTGCGCTCGCCCAAGTCGGCGTTGTAAAACGGAATGTAATCCACCAAAATATTTTGCGTAAGACCTTGGCGATATCCAGGCTCGTCGCCAATTTGGCTCATGGCCACACTGCGGCCCATGAAGCAATCACTGAACGCGATCACGCGCGGCGCGCCTTGGCGTTTTTGCTGGCATACTTTCAGCGCGGCCTCGTTGGCCATGCAACCGGAATTTGTGACAAAGCAATAGTGCAGCGCGCTGGCGCGCGACGCCTCTTTGATCAGCAATTCCGCAAACGCAACGCTGTCCGCGTTAAATTGCAAATTGCCTTCCATCACCACATCGGCCAGCGCGGCCTCCATGCACGCGCGCGTCACGCCGGCGTCGCCGCGGCCAAACATGTGCACGCCAATTCCATTGATCATGTCCCACTTCACGCTGCCATCGATCAATTCCACCAGCGCGCCACGACCACGCCCGCTACCGATGTATGGGAAATATCCGCCCCGCGAACGCACAGCCTTGGCGCGGTCCATCCATGCGTGCAATGTTTCACCACCACCCTGAGTGGGCGGCTTGGCGCCAGTTAATTCTTGCGACAACAGTTGCATCTGATTCAGGATGACATCAATCGCTCCTCGCACATGATCGTTCTGTGCCAATGGCGACAACAACTGCGCAAGCATGTCTTGATGGCCATGCGTATCGCCAGTTTCTTGCGTCTTGTTGCCAACATTCGCAATCGGGTTCACGGGCGTCATGACATGATCCTACCGAATGATATTTTCTTGTTGCGATTTTTTTTGCGCCTCGTCAAGCCGCGCAGGAACCCACACAAAATGCTCTTTCGCCAACACTTTTTCGCCGCTCCATCGATACGCCATCAATCGGCCGCCGCGCGCAACGGAATAATCCACGCACGCCACATTTGGCGCCAAAGGTTTGGGATCCTCCGTGGCCGGAATCCAGTAATGTCCAATGCATACAGGCGGTTCATCTGCGCCATATCGCAGCGCGTGGCTTGCTATTCCGACTGGCAGCAAATCCAGTGGAACATCCGCGCGCTTTGGAAACGACAAATCCGCGTAGGTCAACGCCTGCGCATCGCCAAACCACCGCGTGCGAATCACCTTTCGCGCGAAACCCTCAGGATCCGGGAGAGTGCAGCCTTTGGGTAACGCAATTTCTGGGCCTTTCAAAATACATTCTGTGGCGTCGGCCACGGGAGTTCCGTACTCATGCGCGGCGCGGATAATTTCATCCGTGGCGCTCCACGAATTGCCGAAGGCATTCGTAAGAACTTGTATTTGCGCGGCGTCCCAACACGCGTGCACGCATCGCAACCCACCCAAGTCAAGCCACCACGGAATTCCACGAAACCAATTCAACCACTCAGATAATTCCGTCGCGGAAAGTTGCTCCAACGTGGCCCGATGAATGCGTCGATTTTTTTCCGTGTGCGAGCGGCACCATTGATGCGGCGCATCCGCGAGATGATGCTGGGCGTTTGAATTAGCAACGCTTGTTGCGTTGTCGGTTGCGTGACGCGCCGCATCAGCGGAAGTTTCAAGCGCCCTGCGTGGAGTCGCCCACGCCAACGCATTCAATTCATGATTGCCAATCACCGCGCGCGCGGCGTTGGCTTCCACCATGGCGCGCACAACTTCAAGAGTTTGGCGAATCTTTGGACCTCGATCAATCCAATCACCAAGAAAAATTACGGTGCGATTGGCATGGCGATACACGCCAGACTTCTTCTGATAGCCCAAAAGTTGCAGCAAATCCTCCAGTTCTTCCGCATGTCCATGCACATCGCCGATCACATCGAACATGGGCTGCCCCGCTTCTTTGGCGCATGTCCAATTGCATCGACACTCACATCGGTCATCACATCAAACATGAACTACTCCCACTCAATCGTGGCTGGCGGCTTTGTGCTGATGTCATACACGACACGATTCACGCCGCGTACTTCGTTCACAATTCGACTTGACACGCGCGCCAAAACTTCCCAGGGCAAGCGGCAGAAATCGGCGGTCATGAAATCACTGGATTCAACCGCGCGAATACCAACAACTGAATCGTACGTTCTTCCATCACCCATCACGCCAACGCTTCGAACTGGCAACAACACCGCGAACACTTGGCTGGTGGTGCGGTACAAATTCGCGGCGTGAATTTCCTCTAGCAAAATAAAATCGCACTCGCGCAAAAGCGCCAGCCGCTCCTCGGTGACATCGCCAATAATGCGAACGGCAAGACCCGGCCCCGGAAATGGATGGCGCCAAACCAACGCGGACGGCAGACCAAGCACCTCGCCCAAGCTGCGCACCTCGTCCTTGAATAAATCCCTGAGCGGCTCCACCAATTCAAAACCTAAATCTTCCGGAAGGCCGCCCACATTGTGATGCAACTTGATGCTCGCCGCGGTGCCAGCGTGGCTTTGGCCGCTCTCAATGCGATCTGGATACAGCGTTCCCTGCGCCAGAAATTTCACGCCGCCGCGCACTTCTTTGGCGGCGCGTTGAAAGACATCAATGAAACGATGTCCAATGCGACGGCGTTTTTCCTGCGGGTCTTCTATGCCCGCGAGGTCATTCAAAAATTCCTCGCGCGCATCGACCACTTTTAATTCCACATCAAAGTGGTGGCGAAACGCGCTCTCCACCAAGTCGCGCTCGTTCTTGCGCAGCAAACCGTTGTCCACAAAAATGCATGTCATTTGCCCTGGCACCGCGCGCGCGATCAACGCCGCGGCCACGGCGCTGTCCACACCGCCAGAAAGACCGCAAATCACGCGGTCTTTGCCAACTTGCTTGCGCACGCGCGCCACTTCCTCGTCCAGAAAATCAGCCATGGCCCAACTACCGGTGCAACCGCATGCCTCTTGCAAGAAGTTGCGCAGAATGTCAACGCCGCAAGGAGTATGCGTGACCTCAGGATGAAATTGCACGCCCCAAAATTTCTGCGTGCGATGCTTCACCGCGGCCGCAGGACAAGTGGGCGTGCTGGCGAGCATTTGAAAATCTTCCGAAAGCCCCGTCACTTGGTCGCCGTGGCTCATCCAAACTGTTGCCGGCGACGATATGCCTTGCAAAAGTCCATCGCCCACTTTCACATGCAATTTGGTGCGGCCATATTCGCGCGCTGGCGCCTTGCCAACTTGGCTGCCAAGCAACTGGCAACCCAATTGCATTCCGTAGCAAATTCCAAGCACGGGAACGCCCAATTCAAAGAGCCGCGGGTCGCACACGGGCGCGCCCGCGTCGGTGACGCTGGCCGGACCGCCGCTTAAAATAATTCCTTTGGGATTGTGCGCGCGCAATTTCTCAATCGACTCGTTGGGCGCCACCAGCAAACTAAAGGCACCCGCCTCACGAACTCGCCGCGCGATCAGTTGTGAATATTGACTTCCAAAGTCAAGAACAAGAATGGTGTCTTTGGCCTGCAGCGTCATTTTAATTTGCGTCTTTCGATTTGCGTCTTTCGTGATTTCAAGTTCGATTCTCCGAGCGTCTGATGGTACAACTCTCACTATGAATAGTCACTTGAATGAAATCCTGTTTTCTAGTGGCGCGAACACGCATCTTTTTTTAAAATCACCCGCGCGGATCGCGCGCAACGCACGAACATGCTCCAGTTTGGTCTGCGCGGCGCTTCTATGCGCTTGCGGTTCAATTGATTCAGCAACAAAGTTGCAAAGCCCCGACGCCAACACGCGCATGGACGCGGTACTAAAAGCCGGCGAAAGCGGAAACGAAAAGACAGTTCCACAAATCGTGCCCGCATTGCAAAGCGAGGATCCGTTGGTTCGCTGGGCGGCGCAACAATCCCTGCAGAAACTTACCGGCACCACGCTTGGTTATGGGTGGAGCGATAGTCCGAGTAAACGCGCGCAAGCCACCCAAAAGTGGGTTCTTTGGTGTAAAGATAAAAATCTCTCAACCTTGAACGCCTCATGAACGGATATGCATGTGGCAAGAACGCGCTGCGGTAAGTTCTCTCCTACTGTTTGTATATCTCCTACAAGTCATAAATCACCCGATTTAAATACGCTTCATACAAATCCGCGCTACACCAAGACCCCACTCAATCCACCCATGAACGAACCTCATCTTCACACACGAATTCTTAGTCGTCCAGAACTTATGGCGCCCGTTCGCGCCATGTTGTGTGAACTCGCTTCACGCGCGGGCTTGAATGAAACCGAGTGCGGACACATTGCGCTGGCCATTGACGAGGCGCTGACAAACATCATCCGCCACGGATATAAAAATGATCCAGACAGCCACATTTGGATTTCAGTGTGGGAACTGGAAAACCCCAAGGGTCTACGAATTCAAATGGATGATCTCGCCCCGCATGTTGAGTTGGAACAACTCAAAAGCCGCGACCTTGAAGATGTTCGTCCCGGCGGCCTTGGCGTGCATCTGATCTATTCGCTGATGGACACCGTGCAATTTTCAAAGCGTCCGCAAGGTGGCATGTGTTTAGTTGTTGAAAAATTCCACGCACACTCCACCATAGATTTGGGCACACATGCGGCCCCGCGTTCGGGCGCGCATTCTGGCAACAAAGTAACGCAAAATTTACAAGTTTAATTGAGGGCGTCGCAAGCAGCCACGCACAAGTTCGGCTAGGATTAAACGCATGTCAGGAGCAACCGAACTTGTAGTGGATGTCGAAACCCTTCCCGATGGCATGATTCTGCGCCCAAAGGGCGACGTGGACATGGCTCGATCTCCAATGCTGCGAACAAAATTAACCGAGGCGCTCAAAGGCAAGCCGGAGCGTTTAGTTGTTGATCTCACCGATGTTCCTTACATGGATTCAAGCGGGCTGGCTACTTTGATTGAAGCCCTGCAAACCACACGCAAGAACAAGATCAAGCTCATCGTGTGCAATTTGTCGCCACGCGTACGCAGCATTCTTGAAATCGCCCGCCTCACAACTGTCTTCACAGTTGTGGACAATCGTGAACAAGCTTTAAAGGCTTAATTCTGTGGCGCGATTTCAGAACGCCTCGTTGAAACTTCTTGATCAATGGATCGCCACACTGTTTGGGGTCTTTGAATCAGTCGGTGGCTTAACGCTACTGGCCGTCAATGTACTTCGCTGGCTGCAACGATCTTTGCTTCTACGACAAATTCGATTTGGATTTCCGGCGGCAGTCGCGCAAATGAATCGCGTGGGCGTGCGCAGCATCGGAATCGTGTCGCTGGTCTCCGGCAGCATCGGAATTATTCTGGCGCTGCAAACTTCGCCCAGTCTCGCCACCTTTGGGCAAATCGACAAAGTCGCCAACCTGATCGCGGTCGCTGTATTTCGTGAACTTGGTCCTCTGATCGCCGCCATTGTGCTCACTGGTTTCGCCGGCGCCAGCATCGCGGCTGAGCTTGGAACCATGGTTGTGGGCGAGGAAATTGAGGCGCTTGAAGCCATGGCGCTCGACCCAATTCGCTTTCTGGTTGTGCCGCGAGTGGTCGCGACAACACTGAGCTTGATTCTGCTTTCAGTGCTGTCGGATCTCATGAGCGTGATCATGGGTTGCGTCGCGGGCGTGTTTTTTCTGGACATTCCATTTGAGTTGTACAAACAAAACACGATCGATCAATTGAAACTGTCCGACTTCACCACTGGCCTTCTGAAAGCCGCGGTGTTTGGTTTAATTTTAGGTTTGATCGCTTGCCAAAATGGCCTGCGCGTTACGGGCGGCGCCGCGGGCGTGGGCAAGGCGACAACCGCCACAGTGGTGCAAACCGTGGTCTCCGTGGTGCTGGCGGATCTTTTGTTCACCGCTATTTTCTACGCGCTTGGTTGGAACTAAATTCTGGCGCAACGCGCCAAACATTTAGCCAAACATGTGACAAAATATTCGGCCAAGCATCCCAATCAAATACCTGCATTCACCCTGCTTTCTATCTCGATGGACGATTTAATTTCTCAGACGAATGCCTCCAAGCTCCAAACGCGTGACCGCGGCCATCACTTGGGCAATTCCTAAATTTGTTTTCTGTGATATTTGATCGTAATCAAGTGAGCGCATTGTTCTTGCTGCTTTCAATACTTGCTCCATGGCGGGCGTAAGTTGCAACACACCAGCCGTTGGCTTGACTTCATTCAACACATCGCCGCCTATATTTTTACGCGCGGCCATTGCACCTGCCACCAACATGGAACTTGATCTCAACTGCTGCGAAACATCCGCGACATTGGTGACCAACGCGGCCCAACCTTCACGAATTGCGCGGTGGCAACCTTCGCTTGAAGGCGAATCAACGCGACCAGGAACCGCCATCACTTCGCGGCCATGACTTTCCGCTGCCAAGCGACCAGTGATCAGCGCGCCCGAATTCACCCGCGCCTCGATCAGAAGCGTTCCCAAACTCAGCGCGCTGATAATGCGATTTCTCCGCGGAAACAAGCCAGCCTCGCTTGGATGATACGTTGGAAATTCGCTGCACAACACTCCGCCAGCGGCTACCACGCTATCAAAGAGCGACGCATGCTCCGGTGGATACGCACGGCCAACGCCACCCGCAAGCACCACCACAGTGCGTCCATGATGGCGCAATGCCGATCGATGCGCGGCCGCGTCAATTCCGCGCGCGCCGCCAGAAACAATCGTGAACCCCTGCTCCGCAAGCCACCCCGCGAATCGATCAGCCTGCTCCAATCCATATGCGGTGCATATTCGGCTACCAACAACCGCCACCGAAAAACGATCCGCATCTTGGAACGCGCCGCGCACCCACAGAGCCAACGGTTCGGGCGTGGCGGTTTTTAAAAGTTCAGGCCAATCCGCGTCGCCTGGCA
>SXGQ01242330.1_pt1 | contig 14625 bp, 10 predicted proteins | sample 3178371 | NCBI WGS metagenome assembly SXGQ01 (sample SAMN11356859, study PRJNA531348) | freshwater metagenome | isolation source: freshwater sample F1-20 | place: China: Fuxian Lake, Yuxi | collected 2017-12-25
AAAGAAACTCCCTGATCCACAAAATTATGATGGACGAGAAGGCCTTCATGTTTGATATTATTGGATAGGTCAAACATCATCCCAACAACCTTGGCGCGTTGCCTAAAGTGACGGTAATTGCTGAGGTTCAAACTAACTTTGAAGGAAACATGAAGCACTTGATCACAACTCTCCGTGCCCTGCCATTTGTAATGATGGCGGGCTTGGTCACATCCACCAGTCTGCAGGGTGCTGATACCCCCAAGGGAGCCAAGGAGGCGCCCAAGAAACAGGACCGCCCCGCGGTTCCCGCCCGGCCCTTTGATGCTCCGGGTACCCCCAAGTTCACCCGGTTTGATGGCAAGCCCGGTGCCAATCCTCCCGCGGAGGCTGATGGCGATTTCCTCGTCGGCCCCGATTATGTTGCCGCACCTGAGACCAAAGCCGTTCCCGGCGTGCCCCAGGGTAAGGTCGAGCAGTTTGTCATGGATTCCAAGGATTGCAAGCTCTTCAACCCCGGCATCGCCCGGAAAGTTTTCGGCACTCCCGATCCCAAAAACCCTAAGACCCTTATCGTTGAAACCCACAACATCGATTACAAGCGCACCATCACTGTTTATATTCCAGCGCAGTATGTTCCGGGCACCGCGGCACCTTTGCTTGTCACCCATGATGGCCCAGGTTTTGGTAAGCCTGACATGAGCCTTCCCCGCATCCTTGACAACCTAATCGCCCAGAAGCGCATTCCCGCGTTGATCGCTGTCATGATTCAAAATGGTGGTGGTGATGCCCAGGGCCATGAGCGTGGCAAGGAATACGATACCATGTCCGGGCTTTTTGCCGAGTTCATCCAGAACGAGGTTCTGCCCCTTGTCGAGAAGAACTACAAGGTGAAAATCACCAGTGATCCTGATGGTCGTGCCACCATGGGTACCAGCTCGGGTGGTTCCGCCGCCCTTATCATGGCCTGGTATCATCCCGAATGGTTTCGAAGGGTGCTTACCTTATCCGGTACTTTCGTGAATCAACAATGGCCCTTTAATCCCGAAACCCCCGGTGGCGCATGGGATTTTCATGACAAGTTGATTCCCAATAGTGAACCGAAACCCATCCGCCTTTACATGGCGGTTGGCGATCGTGATCTTTTAAACCCAAATGTCATGCGTGATGGCATGCATGACTGGGTCGAGGCGAATAATCGCATGGCAAAGGTACTTAAGGCCAAGGGGTATAGTTACAAGTATCTTTACTGCCTGAACTCGGGCCATGGAATTGGCAATGCCCGCCCCCAGATCCTTCCGGGCGCCCTTGAATGGCTTTGGAAAGGTTATGAGCCCAAGACCCGTTAATTGTCTTTGAAAACATCCCACCCACCCACAGGGCATACTTTATTGCGCCAAGTGGGTGGGTGAATTTTTTGACCTACCATCTCGTGATTTAAAGCAACAATTTCCCAATGAGACTTTCAATGAACAAGAACCATTTGTTTCTTCTGGCTTTTTCATGGCTATTTGTGGGTGGTGTGAACCCGCCATTGATGGCACAGGAAAAAGACACAGATGAAAAGACACTTCGTGTCTTCATCTTTGCGGGGCAGTCCAACATGGTGGGTTCGGATTCCAAAGTGAAGGACATCAAAAAATTCCCGCCTTTCGCAGGCTTGGATATGCCTCAGGAGAAGGTTTTGTTCTCCTACAACATTGGTCGTGAGAACAAGGTCGTATCCAATGGATGGGTTGCATTGAAACCGATTGAAACCATTGTCGGCCCGGAACTTAGCTTTGCCAGGAAAGTCTCGCAGGAAATCAAGGCGCCCATCGCAATCATCAAATGCGCCGCTGGTGGAACAACCTTGGGAGGCGATTGGAACCCGGATGATCCCACCGGCTTCAAGCTTTATCCGCTGGCATTGCAATTGATCCGTTCATCCCTGGCTGAATTGGACAAGATGAAAGTGCCTTACCGCATCGAAGGATTCATGTGGCATCAGGGCGAAAATGACATGTTCAGCAAGGAGTTCAAACCTAACTACGGTAAAAACCTGCAGAACTTCATTGCCAAATGGCGCAGCGACCTCAAGACCCCGCAGTTGAGGTTTTACATAGGCGAGCTTTGCACCAAGACCGTATGGGGCATGGATAATCGCGCGAACATGTACGCCATCAGGGCAGGGCAGAAATTCGTCACCGAAAGCGATCCCTTGGCGCAATACATCCCCACCTCTCATGATGCGGTTGAAATTGGTGGTGGCGCGGGATTGCATTACCACTATGGCACCCTTGGCCAATTGGAGCATGGTGTCAACTATGCTGATGCCTATTTGAAAACTATTGGGAAAAACACAACCATCGCCCGGCCACTAAAAGTTTGGCCATATGAAAAAGGAAGCTCGGTGAAATTGTTTGTGCTGGCGGGGCATCGCAACATGGAAGGTGAGCGGGCTTTCACCCAGGAACTTAAGTCGCTGGGTGGCTATGAGTCGCTGGTGAATGAGAATCAGAAAATCGCTTATAAATACAGCATTGGTGGTGGTTATAAGGTTTCTGATGGGTGGGAACCTTTGGGCCCCGCCGGGTTTTATGGCACCTTCGGCCCCGAACTCAGCTTTGGAAAAACCCTTGCTGGCAAAGTATCTGGCAACATCGCCATCGCGAAGTTCACGCACAGTGGTTCGCAGATGAATGATTGGACACCGCAGGGAACAGAGGCGAAAGAGCTTAACATTTATCCGAAGTTCATCGCATTCATTCAAGACTCCATCAAGGAACTTCAGGCCAGGGGCCATCAGGTGGAACTCGCGGGGGTATTTTATCATGTGGGCGAAAATGAAATGTGCATGGGGCAATATCGGAGAGATGCCGCAAAATGGCTGCAATCCACGGTCGTAAAGAGTCGGCAGGATTTGGCGCTTCCCTCGTTTAAATGGCATGTCAGTCAGCAGCAGCCCACGGATGAGAAGGGCCTTAATGCCATTGATGTGACTGCTAATATTGCCGCGATTGCATCAGCAGACCCTGCCTTCATTCACATCAAGGCATTTGATCTTCCCAAGCAGGAGGAGAAGCTGGTCATAACCACAGCGGGCATTGTTCAATTGGGACAATTACTCGCGGAAAGTCACTTGAAGCAAAAGTGATGGAGTACCCTATGGGGAATATCAAAAATTTAGTAATGCTTCTGGTCATTCTCACACCCCTGGTTTCTTATTCCCAGGATAAGACTGGTTCTGGAATACTTGAACGACAGTGGGTCGCTACTGGGCCGACTGGAAAGCTGGAATACAAGACGACACCCAAGGGAGATCGAATTGTTGATTTTTCTCATGCGGGCTACATGGGCGGTGGGGTGGCGATCCCAATTGTGAAGGTAAGAAAGGAAGTCGCGCCCTCGGGTGGTGGTGATGACTCTCCTGCTATTCAAGCCGCTGTCAACGAAGTTTCATTGCTCCCATTGGAAAGTGGCTTTCGTGGCGCGGTGTCACTGAAACCGGGAACCTTCCAGTGTTCAAAGCCTATCATCATTTCGCAGGAAGGGGTGGTATTGCTGGGTTCTGGCTCTGGCAAAGATGGAACTTTGATCAGGATGACGGGCGAACCGCATACAGCTTTCATCATTGAAGGACCCGATCTATCCTACCCGAAAGTGACTTCTACAAATTCTTACCCCATCACGGATGAATATGTTCCCGCTGGCGCTCAGACCCTCTCGGTGAAAAATTCGAAGAATCTTGCTGTTGGCGATTCCATCCGTATCCGATGGCAGAGAACAGCGAAGTGGATTTCCTTCATGGGTATGGACAAACTCGTTAGAAAGCGGAAGGGCCAGCCCGATATACCTCAGACCTGGATGAAGGAAGATTCTGAGATGGTGATTCATCGGACCATCCGATCGATTGAGGGCAATCGCATCACATTGGATGTTCCGCTTACCGAAGCGATTGATTCCCGGTTGCTCGATAAGGGGGTTGCATTGGTGATCAAATCATCACCGCTTAAGCGGCTTGGCCAATGTGGGATTCAATCACTACAGATCGCTTCGCCACCCCATAAAGGGGATTTGAAGTCGGGCAAAAATATCTCCATTTCGCTCAAGGGCGATACGGAAGATTGCTGGGTCAAAGATATAGTCATGCGGGAAACGCTGAATAATGTCCAGGTATCGGCTGGTGGCAGGCGCATCACGATTACCGATGTGCATTCTTATCATGATTCAACTGTGGAAAAAGGCGCTGGTTATCCCGCGGATATCTCCATTCGTGGTTCACAGGTGCTTGTCGATCGCTCCACCTCGCATGGTTTGGGAGGTTTCTATGTCGCCACATTAAATTCCTCCGCCAATTTGAATGTTGTCCTTAATTGTACTTTTGAGGGCAAGGGCAGCATCCAGCCCCACATGCATTGGTCTACTGGTCTCCTGATTGATTCATGCAATATTCCTGACGGCAGAATTGATCTCATCAACCGTCAAAGTTCTGGTTCCGGCCACGGTTGGGCAATTGGATGGGGTATCGCTTGGAATTGCACAGTGAAACATCTGCAGATACAAATGCCGCCCGGGGGACTGAACCTGGCGATCGGCTGCACGGGCGAGCAACATAAAACCTTCAGCAAGGAGTCGTTCTTTTCCATAGGCAAGCCCGTAACTCCTGCCAGCCTTTATCTTGCTCAATTGCGTGAGCGGCTGGGTGATGCGGCGGTGAAGGGCATTGGTTATTGAGTCATTTTCAAATAACCCGTGGTTATTCATAAATACCTTGATACTTTTTACTTTTGTTTGCGGTTAAGTGTACATGGAGTTGGGCTAAAGGTGGTATTTTCGGAACACTTTAGGCTTAAAGTGTTGTTAATTAACCTTTACTTTCTTGAAAAATGAGAATAGTCTTAAAGTGTTATTCCCACGCTGGATAGATTAAATGGACTTATCTATTAGCCGGTGCGAACAGTCGCGAGCCGAAACTGGCTGAGAGATAAAACCTGCCTATGAATATTTTAAAGATCACTATCCTGTTCGCTCTTGCTGGCTCAGTTGCAATATTTGCAGCCGATGGTCAGGTGACGCCGGTATCCTTGGAAGCTGCAAGGGAGCAGGGGCGCGTAAAATCCAGATTCCTCAAGGAAACGAAGGCCCCCGTAAAAACCAATGATGTGATCCCAAAGGCTGATGTCGCTTACTTCCAAAAGTCGGTGATGCCAATCTTGAAAAAGAGTTGCATGAATTGTCACGGCCCCAAAAAGTCTGAGGGCAGGCTTCGGATCGATACACTTAATCCTGATTTGCTCGCCGGTCCCGATGTTGAACGATGGCGAGAGATCTATAACGCAGTTAGCAATTCTGAAATGCCTCCTGCGGACGAACCGGGTTACGCCCTCGCCAACAATGATCGTGCCAGCATGGTTGATTGGCTTAGCGATGAATTGAACAAGGCATCCCTCGTTCGTCGCAACACCAAGGATCACTCATCTTTTCGAAGACTGACGAAGTACGAGTATGATTACGCTTTGCAGGATCTGCTTGGCTTGTCTTACTCCCTTGCGAACAGGTTGCCGCCTGAAAGCGTGACCGAGGATGGGTTCAAGAACAGTTCCGAGTTGCTGCAGATTTCCACCATGCAGTTTGAAGCTTATCGTGATATCGCACTCCGGGCTTTAAAGCGGGCGACTGTGAGTGGTGATCGCCGTCCGGAGGCGGTAACCTATCAAATCTCGATGAGGCAGGAGCTGGAAAAGGCGACGGCCAAAAAGGATTCCAAAGAGGCTGTGAAGGGAAAAAAGAATGCTAAAACTTCCAAGAATCAGCAGCAGTTACTTGATCAACAGACAGGCGAAAGCATTCCGTTTCCCGCTGTGAAGTTCGCACCCAAGCCAAACGCTGTCGCGGGTCAGACCCCTGATGTTTCGCCTGTGGTGCTTCTTCTTCCATCATCCAGCGAGTTGAAACTGGATTTGGATCGATTTCTTCCCGATGAGGGGAACATGCGTGTTCGTGTACGGGTTGGTCGCTCGACGATGAACCCCGAAGAATTTGCCAGCCTTCGATTGATGCTGAGTGCCCATACCAGCAATGATGCCAACTTTTCCCAGGTGATAAGCCAGCGGGATATTCCTGTGGCCGCTTCCGCTGAAAACCCTGAGTTTATCAACTTTGATGTTCAGTTAAGCGATATCCAGCGCAATCCATTCAGGAAGCTTACCACCACCTTTCCCCGAAGGGATGAGTTCCTTCATATTCAAAATATTTCGAATGCTTTCAAGGGTGGGGACGAAAGGCTTCATCTCGTAATCGACTATATTGAAATCAGCGCGCCTTATTTCGAGCAATGGCCGCCGAAAACCCACACCAATGTTTTCATCGAAAGTGCCAACAAGGGTGATGAGCAGGTCTATGGCCGTGAGGTTCTGACTCGATTTCTTCGGAATGTATGGCGTCGTCCCGCCACATCCCGGGAGGTTGATCAGTTCATGGCTCTGTTCGCGAAATACCGGCCTGGGTTTTCCACATTCGAAGATGCCATGGTGGAAGTGCTGGCCACCGCGCTTGCGACCCCGGAATTCCTTTACCTGACCCAGAGGGTTTCCAACGACAAGTCTAAATCCGCAACCATCAGTGAGCTGGAACTGGCCAGCCGTCTTGCTGTATTCCTGTGGTCGAGTATTCCTGATGACGAGCTGTTGAAACTTGCGGAGCAGGGCAGGCTAAGACAACCCGATGTGCTTTCGGGGCAGGTGAAACGCATGCTGGCGGACCCGCGGTCAAGGCGATTCTCCCAGAACTTCGTCGAGCAATGGCTGGGCCTTGATGGCTTGAACAGTGTGACTCACATACCCCCGCAATTGAGGGATTCCATCCAGGAAGAGCCAATCGCCTTCTTTGATGAGGTTCTAAGGCAAAACCGAAGCATCATGGATTTCATTCATTCTGATTACGCGGTGGTCAACGAAAACCTTGCGGCGCACTATGGACTCCCCAAGATATATGGCCCGCATTTCCGCAAAGTGCCAATCACAGCCCAGTCGAATCGGGGCGGAATTTTGACGGACGCCGCAATGCTCGCGATGAATTCCGATGGCAAGGATTCAAATCCCCTAAAGCGTGGTGTATGGATGTTGAAACGCATCCTGCACGATCCCCCGCCCCCACCGCCACCTAATGTGCCGGAAGTCGACCTGACGAACCCGGAGATCCTGAAGATGACCTTGAAAGAACGAATCGTGGATCATAGGAACAAGGCGGCTTGTATTTCCTGCCATGCCAAGATCGATCCATGGGGCATCGCGTTTGAGAACTATGATGCCTTGGGGATCTTCCGCACCAGCATCAAGAACAAGCCGGTCGATGCGACATCGGAACTGTTCAATCACCAGACTTTGGCGGGGATCGATGGAGTCAAGCGATATCTGCTGTTGGAGCGACAAGATCAATTCGCCCGGGCGATGGTTCACAAGCTGACTGCTTACGCGCTTGGCAGACCGTTGTCTTTTGGCGACCGGGCGGATATTGATAACTTGACCGCGCAGCTTAGGCGCCATGATGATAAACTTGGTGAACTGATTCCCCTGATCATCAACAGCAACATCTTTAACTCTAACTAAGTTTCAGGAATAAATGATGAACAACAAATCCGCATTACTGAGCCGCAGGAGATACCTTCAGGGTACCGGGGTCGCCCTGGCCCTGCCTTGGTTTGAAACTTTCGCGATCGGAAAACCAAACGCGAACGACACGCCGAAAAGGTTTGTCAGTATCTACCATCCCGATGGTGTTGGATTACCTTTAAAGTCGGATCCCGCATGGAAGGATTGGAGCTGGTTTCCCCGGGGTGGCGAAAAAGATTTTGAATTGACCAAGGTCCTCGATGTGCTTGAACCCCTGCGCAGTGAAATCACTATTTATTCCGGGCTTTCCCATCCCGTTGCAAGGAAGGTTCATGGTCATTCCAACGCTGACCAGTATTTGACTGGCGCGCCCATTGGCGGTCATGGCCCTTACAAGAACACGATCTCTCTTGATCAGGCCTACGCCGAGACAATTGATTCCCTCACCAGGCATTCCTCATTGGTGATGTCAACCAATGGTGGAGTTGGTGGCCCCCGCGGCGCGCAAACCCAATCCTTCAATCGTGAAGGCAGGCCCATCCCCGCGATGAACAAACCCAAGCAGATTTTCGACATGTTGTTTGTGACAACCAACAAGGATGCCGCTGCAAGGCTTGCGCGAAGCAAAAGTGCGCTGGATCTTTTGATCGAAAACACCCGGTCTCTTGGGCGTGAACTTTCCAAGCGGGACCAAGAGACCCTTGATCAGTATCTTTATGCCGTGCGTGACACGGAGTTGAAGCTAGTCAAGGCGCAAAAGTGGATTGACACCCCGGTTCCCAAGGTTGATACCCGCAACCTGCATCTTGAGGCCGAACCCAAGGAAGCCAGGCTCTATTTCCAAACAATGTATGAGCTGATCTATCTTGCATTCCTGAGTGATTCAACACGCGTCGCGACATTTCAACTGGGAAGAGAAAATGGCGAAGGACCACATGATTTGTTGTCAAGGGCCGTTGGACTTGGCGCCGCCCATCATCTGACTCATGAAGTCAAGAAACCGGGCGGCTGGAAGAACCTCGGCACCTACAATCGCTATCAAGCCGAGGAATTCGGCCGTTTCATCCAACGGCTTAAGGATACCCCGGAACCCGCCGGCAAAGGCAACATGCTGGACAACACCTTCGCGATGCATGGTTCCGCATCCAGCAGTTTCCATCTTTCACGAAATTACCCGATCATTTCCGCGGGTGGCAAGAACCTCGGATTCAAGAACGGCCGATATCTCAAGTTTGGCAAGGGTAATGAGGATAACCAGGCGGGTGCGGGAATTGACACCGATGCCGGTTGGCAGGGCAAGATTGAGGTCGAGGAACTCCCACTCTCTAAAATGTTCGTCACCATCCTGCAGAGGCTTGGGGTCGAGACCGATTCATTCGGCGGCTACTCTGGAACCTTGAACATGTAAGTTTTCGGGTGATACTTTTCTTAGGTTTTATCCTTAAACTGTACCATCTGACAGGTTTGGTAATATATTCCTGATACCATGCCAGCCCATTGTTTTAAACACGGTATTTTCCTTGCGGTTTTTCAAAATTATTAACTCTGTTGTTTAAAAGACTGGCATTGCTTCCAATTCGATGGTGGAAATATTCTTACTTAAGCACCCTGCACATTGGCATTGTTTTTTGAAATTCTTTCACTCCCGCGTCAGTCACCATTGTTCCGGTTAGATCGACAATGAACAGGCTCTTGAGTTGGGCAAGTTCCTTTAATCCCGCATCGGTTACTTTTGTGCGATTGAGGGTGAGTTCGGATAGGTATTTAAAATTAGCAAGTTCCTTCATCCCCACATCGGTCAATAAAGTATTGTGGAGATACAACCTTGAAAGGTTTTTGAGTGGTGCGAGTTCCTTAAGACCAGCATCCGATATGGCAGTATCGTAAAGATATAGCCGGGTAAGGTTTTTGAGTGGTGCGAGTTCCTTAAGACCTGCATCCATCACCTTGGTGTTGCCAATTGCGAGGAAGGTTAGCTTGGTGAGCGGTGCAAGTTCCTTGAGTCCTTTGTCGGTAATTGCTGTTTGGTTCAAAATGATTGTGTTAAGGTTTGTGAGTGGCGCGAGTTCCCTCAATCCCGCATCCGTCACTTTCGTTTTTTCCAGATCAAGGTGGTTGAGATTTTTAAATGAACCTAGTTCTCTCAATCCTGTATCCATCACTTTGGTGTTCGCGAGAACCAGTGCCTTCAGGCCTTTAAATCCAGTAAGTTCCCCTAGGCCAGCATCCGTGACCTGGCTAAATCCCAGGTTCACCTGGATGACTGGTTTTCCCGGCTGGTTTTCATCACGGTTGACACGTCCATTAAGCCTTTTGACATAATCTGCAGATTTTTCCTCCGCCTCATCGGCGATGACAATTGATGCTGAAAGCATCGCAATTAAAATAATCCACAGGTAACCCATTTTGCGGGGCTTATATTTCCTCAAGTCGCTTCTAAAGCTTGACATTTGCATTCCTTTTATTGGTTAATGATGCGAGAAAAAATTATCCCAGTCAGCGCATTTAATTAAAAACCAATCGCATCGATGATTAATTTACAAATACACTTCATCGTTGTCCGGGTATCTTTACAAACGGAATAAAATCCTATCAGAAACAATGTTTTGATTGATGAGCTTATGAAAAAATCAAATGGCCCTGAGCCTTTTTAAAAAGATAGGTGCTGCTTTCAGTTATCTGGGATTGTGATACTAATATCAGATATTTATCGCAATATTGTGGTGGTTTTTCAAAAGGTCTGTTGGGCTAAATTCGTAGTGAGGATTTTACCTCATTGGCATTTAAGATCAGCATTCTTGTAACCTTGGTTTATTTCTTCTTGCTGCTTTCCAGCACCAGTACCCAATCTTGTGGTGAGGGTAACCTCGGTGATTTGTACTCGCCTTGGGGGGCTTTGATGATGCCTTGTTCAAAACGCCTACCGGTTGCGGGGTCGAAGTAGAAAGCCGAGTAAGAAACATCTGGCTCGAGACCTTTGACGACTGTTCCATTCCAATTATAAATTCCACGCCTTGGCTGGTAGATGAACCTGACAATCCCGGGAACGCCCGCGGCAAAACAGTCTTTTTCAGCCCATTCGGGATGCGACTCGAAGCTTGCCCAGGGGTATTGTTCAAGAAGTTTCTTGCCAATTCCTAGCTGGGTAGATCCCGGGTATATCATGCCTTCCTTCCAAGTTGTCCAATCATAAATTGGATCGATGCCCGGGTCTCCAATCACGCTGGCCTGCCAAATGCCCGCAGCGCCATAGGTATGGCCGGATGCGCCGCTCAGCATGAAACTCCAGAACAGGTGGCGCTGCAGGTCCTGGAAATTTGATTGCATGTGTCCCTCGTAACAAGCTTCTCCGCAAAGCACCGGTTTGGCAGGCTTTTGTGACAGGCAGGATTTCATAAGGTCGAGGGATTGTGCGGCTGTCTTGTATCCATCATGCCCGATCCCGACCATGTCGAAGTCGAAGACTGAATTGTCCTTGATTGCCCGTCGCGGATGATCCGGGGCGTGATAAGTCAGCGGGTGGTGATACGGATCAATCTCCTTGACATACTTGGCCAGTTCCGACCAAGGTCCATATCCATCGTTGGCCTCACCACCGACAATCCAAACAGTGGGGTAGGCGCCGAAGCGGGCGATCAGGTTCCGCCAATGCCTTTTGTAACCATCAATCCCCACTTGGGCCAGCGTGCTTTTGCCACCACCCTGGGGACGACCCCATCCGCCAACAATCACCGGAACAATTCCAGTATCCACAAGATGTTTGATCCTGCGGTCCGCGAAATCAAAATACCTGGGATTCATCACGCTGAAATCAATCTTGCCATAGGGCATACCACCTTCATTTTCCCAGCGAGCCTCCATCATGTTCTCGTCCGGGTAGGGTCCGCAGACAATTTGAACCGCATTGAATCCCTTGGCTTTGCGGTCCGCGGTTAGCTCCTGAAAATTCTCCCAGGTCAATCGTTTGCAGAGGTTTTTCCACCATGTGTCACCCAGCCAAAGGAATGGGGTGCCGTCAGCGTGCTCAAAGTGACGGTTATCTTTGGCCACGCGCAAAAAACCATGTTTAAGCAACGGGTTGTCGTGGGTGTAGGCGGTCACCCGCAGAGGAGTGGGGCTTCCGTTCAGTGAGGTGTTGGCAGGGTCGGAGCATTTGACTTGAAATGTGTAATCACCCTGCAAAGGTGGTGCGAAGCGAGTAGTCCACTTGTCGTTCCCGGCCCAAAAGGCTGGAACTTTCCATTGTTTTTCACCCTGCTGGAATATTACATAAACCTCAACATCCATGAATGGGTTGCTATAGTTCTTTCCCGAGGTGAAAGTTGTTTCAAAGACGGCCCATTGTTCTGTGGTGGTGGGTTTAGGATTTTTATTCGTAGCGTCAGATGCATGGAGTGCCGCCAAGGTCGCAAGCAGCAGTGTTGGGAATATTATTAGAATGTGTTTCATGGTGTTTCCATTCTTGATTGTTTCAATATGTCCCCAGAAATTTTCAATCGCTGAATTAAGACTTCTGAAAACCTGTGCATTAAGTTTTTCATTACGCATTACATTGTATTTCGGGCAGGGAACTGTATCAGCCACGAAAGATTTCAATTATTGGTTTATGATCTTATGCAGGCCTTTCCATATGTGGTTTCATAATGACATTGGAATGTGGCGTTTCCTTGGTTTTAAAATGTTTTTAATGACAAAGTTCAGTTGGGACAAAAATGGGATGGGTTTGATAAATCATTCATACTTTTGGAAGCTGGGGAAAATCTCATGGCATTTTGATTGATTAAGGAACAAGGTTTAAACTTTTCGGGATTATGAAAGTGATTTATTGAATTTTATTTCCGAACACCCATGGGCTGGAGAAAACAAATATCGTTATCTAGTTAATCATTTTCTTTTTTTAGATTGCAGGTAAACTTAAGACTTGTTTAGTTCGGTTTTCCGGCAAAGTAAATGCGCGGGAAGTGGATGGTATCTGGCCGGCCTTTATAAAACACATTGAATAAGTGAGTATAGGAGCATGTTAAGGCCAATCTTATTTTCGAACTTGCTTTTGATCTGGATTCTTGGGTGTTCAAGCAATCCACTTCCCGAGTTGAGCAACCCTGAACAATTGACTCTTTTCTCGATTGATGGCCGGGATTTAAATAGAAGGGAAAAGGGCATAACAGATGAGACCTTTCAAGGTTTCCCTGTCTTGGGAAAGCTTGAAATTTCAGATCCAAACGAGCGAAAGAAATTAATAGCCGCATTGAAGGAAGGTATCAGGAGGGGGCCAAAAGCGGGTGCCAAGTGTTTTTGGCCCCGCCATGGTATTCGCGTGACCGAGAAGGGAAAAACCATCGAATTTGCAATCTGTTTCGAATGCCGTAATTTTTCAATGGATCCGGGGCCTGGCGGATTGATCAGCGGAGAAGTGCAGCCCGCATTCGACAAGCCGCTAAAGGATGCTGGTATTCCCATCGCCCCAAAATAGTTTAATAGAAATTATTAGATATGATTTATTCTTAATGTTATGCAAATGATTGGTGGGATAGATTTCTGCATTCCAAGAAAATTCGGAAACAAGGAGTAGGAAAAAATGATTTTAGTTGAGACTTTGTTGGGTGTGATTTTTTCAGTTTTATTGGGTGTTATCGCCGGGCAGAAAACTCAAAAGGAACCTGAGGTGCAGTCGGTTGGAGAAACCAAAACATTGGAATTCATGGAAAAAAAGTTTGAATTAAAGTTCAAGGATACGGACAAGCCCGTGAAAATATATGAGTATTTTTCCGGCAAGGACACACCTGATAACTGGATTGAAATGATGGAGTTCCAAATTTATCCAATGAACCGGGAGGGCAATGAACCAATGGATTTTGCCAAAAGAATAGCGGCAGCTTTCATAAAAAATTACCCTTACATGAAGTATTCGTTGTTGTCTGAGGAAAAAACCGGTTCTGCACTGCTGGATTTTTTTTATCCTGAATCAACCCGGAAAGAAAAAAACAAGGAATTTATTGAGTTCAATGCATTCAAGTTCTATAGGGAACCGGGTGGGAATCGAACCATTGCTGTTCATTACGCCAAAAATATCGAGAATACCAAGACAACTCGAAAAAGTGACGATGTGGTGAATGATATCAGAAAGACCCGGTCGGAGATCATACCCGCATTGGCGAAGTTTCCCAATTTCAGCCAGTGATTATGTGATTTTCCTTCATGATTAATTTGAAACCCAGGCGATGCTTGGCGATTTAATCGGGTTTACTTTGGAAATATTTGTTTAATGGCTGAGCATTCACAAAACTAAAATCATGGGAAAAATCTTCATCGCTCTGGCTTGCCTTGTTTTTACCTCATGCGCGGGTGGAGGAGGAACCACCCATATTCCCCCGAAATCCATTCGCATTGGTCAGCCCACCCCATTGGTCATGGAACTTAGCTCGTGGGGTGCGGGTTCGGGGAAATTATCTAAACGATACACTGATATTCAGTGCCATTACCGGGTTGGTGGGAATGATAAATTAACTACGGTCCCCATGGTTCCAAAAATGGAAACACCAATTCTTCTCACGGTGGAATGTACTATACCTCCTTTGGCTGCAAAGCCTGGGGAAAAACTTGAATATTACATCGATATGAAATTTGATGGTGTGTATAACAAGCGTACCGAAGCGCCCATTTTATTTGAATGAAAGAACCAGAAATCAATAATATGCTGTTGATTCATCGTTAAGCCGGAGTATGTGAGGAATTCGATGGCGGGAAAGAAGTCTGAAAAATTACTTGGTAAGAACCAAAGCCAGGGTGAAAAGCCCAAGTTGCTGTCCGGCGGCAATCCCCAGATTGCAAAGGGGGATGGTGATTCAGTCGTGCAGGATTACATCGCAGCAATGCCCGGTTGGAAAGGTGATGTGGGAAGGCGCCTTGATTCTATCATCATGCGCACTGTCCCCAAGGTTCAAAAGGCTGTGAGATGGAATACCCCGTTTTATGGGATGGAGGGGCAGGGTTGGTTTCTTGGTTTCCATTGCATCACCAAATATGTGAAGGTGACATTTTTTCGTGGTGCCTC
>SXGQ01335823.1_pt1 | contig 14623 bp, 11 predicted proteins | sample 3178371 | NCBI WGS metagenome assembly SXGQ01 (sample SAMN11356859, study PRJNA531348) | freshwater metagenome | isolation source: freshwater sample F1-20 | place: China: Fuxian Lake, Yuxi | collected 2017-12-25
ACTGGCAGACTGTTCACCATGACAACTGATCTCGAACGAGTCTTGGGTTATCAAGAAGCACAAAACGATGATGGCGACATGGTTGAAGTCGGTGAAAACCTTCTGATGATGCCGTTTTGGACTCCTGAGATGTGTCGAGCAGTCATCAACGCCGCCGAAGCCGTTGGCGGCTTTGAGCCGAACCCCGATGATCCCGTGCCAGGACACGAAATCAGTCTTGCCGTTATTAGTCCACGGTTGTACGAAAACCTCATGATTGATTTAGGCGAGCGCATCTGGCCTCAGTTGCAACAGAAGTGGCCGCTCATTGACTACTGCGGCCTGCGCGACGCCTTCATCATCAAGTACAGCCTTGACGGTCAAACTGATTTGCGGATTCATCACGATGTCGCTCAAGTGTCGGCCTCGGTCAAACTCAATGACTCGTATCAAGGTGCCGAACTTGATTTTCCGCAACAGTCATTCACGAATCGCGATGTGCCAGTCGGTTCACTTTTGGCTTGGCCATCGTTGGTGACACATCCGCACCAGACCTTGCCGTTAACTGGTGGCATCAAGTACGGACTCACAATTTGGTTTGAACTACCTGAGCAATACAACTGATTTATGTACCGTATGCAGGGACTATCCACCACTTAGCGAAAAATAGAAACTACCGTCACTCGTATTGTGAATAGGAGTCCCGACCACGCGCGAACAGTGAGTGCGCTGGTGGTTGCGTCATTTGGTCTGATTTCATTGACTCTTTCAAGTTGTTCGGGCGTGGTTTCATCAAGTGCCGAGGCAGCAGCACAATCTCCAGCACTGATTGATTTAGCGCCACCGACAACTGCGGCCCCGACAACCTTGCCACCAGAGACCACGCCTGCGCCAGTAACAACCGTGCCTCCACTACAACCAGTTGTTGTTGCGGTGGCGCCGATGGATGTTCCTCTCGTTGCAGTTGGCTCGGCTGATGGTCCTGAAACTTCTCGAGTGCAACAACGATTGCGAGATCTCGGCTTTTGGTTGCAATCTACGAACGGCGATTACGGTGTCACGACCTCGCAAGCGGTGATGGCCTTTCAGAAGTATTCCGGCCTTGACCCGAATTCTGAAGTGGACGAGGTAACGGCTGCGGCGTTGACTAGTGCAACAACTCGGGCTCATGGAACGACTAATCAAGGCACTTTGATCGAAGTTGACAAAGATCGCCAATTGCTTTTCATCATTCAGGAAGCCAACACAGTCTGGACAATCAATATTTCAACTGGCTCAGAGGTCCCGTTTAAAGAGCGTGACAAGACCGAGTGGGGCAAGTGGGTCCACGGTGATGCCGTCACCCCCGATGGCATTTTTGTGATTGATCGCCAAGTTGAAAAAGGCTGGAGAACAGGAGATCTTGGCGATATTTATCGACCGAAGTACTTCAACAAGGGCATCGGGCTCCACGGCGCTTACAAAGTCCCCAATTATCCGGCCTCGCACGGATGTGTTCGCATGTCGACGCCGGCGATGGACTTCATTTGGTCGGCCGACCTAGCTCCAATGGGCATGAAGGTTTGGGTGCACTCCACGCCACCCGTGGCGTGACACGCTAAGAGAGTGATTTCAGCTTTCAGCGAATTTCGTCCATGGCTCGATCCAACTCAAGTGTCAATCGGTCGATTGCCGATGCGTCAGGTGATGACCGCGTGTTCAGATGTTGATGAGGCGCGCGTAGGTCGAGAAGCATCGCCGTGGTGGCAAAGTCTGAATGGCAATTGGCAACTCAAACTTTGGTCGTCACCAGATGCAGTTCCGAATACCGCCGTCAAAAAAGATTTGGCATCAACTGCGGGTTGGTTGACGGTTGCCGTTCCAGGCAATTGGACGGTTCAGGAAACGGGTGATCTTCCGCACTACACCAATGTGCAAATGCCGTGGCCATTGCGTCCGCCCGAGACTCCTTCCGAAAACACGACGGGGGTGTACCGCCGCACGTTTACGGTGCCGAAAAATTGGAAGTCGCGCCGCACGATCATTCACATCGGTGCCGCCGAAAGTGTTCACGCAGTATTTGTCAACGAGGCGTTCGTTGGTTACGGCACTGACAGTCGCTTACCAAGCGAATATGACATCACTGAGTTTTTGCAAGCAGGAAAGAACACCCTCGCAATCTTTGTGCCGCGCTACAGCGCCCAGTCGTACGTTGAAGATCAAGACCAATGGTGGATGGCTGGTCTACACCGTGAGATCTTTATAGAGTCGCGTTCACACGTACATATCGCGCAACTTCATGCTCATGCTGATTGGGATCCGGATCAAGGTTTGGCAACAATGAATCTTGCAGCGTTCATCGGCGTGATCGACAACAACTCGCAGAGTCCACTTGGCTCGGGTTGGTCAATTCGTTCATGGGTTGAAACTCTTGAAGGCAAACGTCTGGGAAAAACTCACTCGTCAAAAGTTCCACATCGTCACCTTCAACCGTATGGCTTTTCGGGGCACACCGCAAAAACTTCATTTGAAGTGCCGCGCGTGCAACCTTGGTCGGCCGAGATGCCGCAGCGATACCGCCTGTTGTGTGAACTGATCAATTCAGATGGGGAAGTGACCGAAGTGGTCGCTCAAGTCATTGGTTTTCGTCGCGTGGAAATCAAAGATGGATTAGTCAGCGTGAATGGTCGGGCTATCACGATCATGGGAGTCAATCGCCATGATCACCATCCCGATAAAGGCAAAGCAGTCTCGGTTGAGGACATGCGTCAAGACATCATCACGATGAAGCGAGCCAATGTGAATGCGGTTCGCACCGCGCATTATCCGAATGATCATCGCTTCTATGACCTCTGTGATGAATACGGTTTGTACGTTGTTGACGAAGCAAACATCGAAAGCCATGGTTTCAACACGAGTCTGTGTCATGACCCTCGCTACGCCACCACATGGTTATCGCGAGTAGCGCGCATGGTGGAACGCGACCGCAATCATCCGAGCATCATTATGTGGAGCCTGGGTAATGAGTCGGGCTATGGCGAACATCATGATGCGTGTGCGGCTCACATTCGGCGAGTTGACCCGAGTCGCCTATTGCATTACGAAGGCGCTGTGTTTCATGGTGGTTGGACCGATGGTGGAAAAAATGTCACCGACGTCGTATGTCCGATGTACGCACCGCCGTCAGCAATTGAAATGTATATGACCGCAAAACTAGGTGAGCGTCCGTTGATCTTGTGCGAATACAGCCATGCGATGGGTAACTCAAACGGTGGTCTGGCCGACTACTGGAAAGTCATAGACAAATATCCGCTACTGCAAGGTGGCTTTATTTGGGAATGGAAGGATCATGGTCTTCGTCAGACATTGAAAGATGGTCGTGAACGATTTGCCTATGGTGGTCAATTTGGTGATCACCCGAACGATGGCAACTTCGTGGCCGATGGCTTGGTGTCTCCCGAGTGCGAATCGCATCCAGCAATTCAAGAATTGATGTGGGTGCATCGTCCACTTGCTGTTGAACAAACCGGTTGGAAACTGCGCGTCACAAATCGGCAGGCCTTCCGTAACGCCGCTTGGCTGAAGGGAGTCTGGGAACTGACACTTGATGGCGAGATTCTTAAAACAGGAAATTGGTCGCCTGAAGTTGAAGCAGGTCAGTCAAGTCTGGTTGATGCACCAACGAACCTTCCTGAAGCCAAGAAAGTTAACGGTGAAGTGCTGCTCACGATTCGTTGGTTCGTGAAGAAGGCAACTCCATGGTGTGAAGCCGGCTATTTGGTGGGCTGGGATCAGATTGTTGTTCGCGCCGCGGCGCCGCAGCGGATGCCAAAGCGATCTTCTAATGAAGACCGCGCTGACATTGACGTGCTTCTTGGTGGTAACCCGAGACTTAATTTGTGGCGGGCTGCAACTGACAATGATGGATTTAAGTTGATGCCAAATTTGGCGTCGCAACTTGGTGTCGGTGGGCGAGCACTTTGGGAGTGGCTATCGGCTGGAGTCAATACGAAGCCTGCGAATTCGTTGGTCGATCATCAATGTGATTCGTATGTCGACATTGATGGTGCGGTGGTATTTGATCACACGGTTGTTGTGCCGGAATCGTTAAAAGATTTGCCACGAATTGGTGTGGTCTTTGAACTGCCAGCAGGCTTTGACGAATTGAGTTGGTACGGCCGTGGACCGTTAGAAAATATGCCCGATCGAAACTCGGGGGCGGTGTTGGGTATCTGGTCTGCCGAACCCGATGAATTGCCGTACATCGTCCCTCAAGAGTTTGGTCTTCGCACGGACTGTCGTTGGATGGACATCGCCCGTCGTCGTGATGGTGTTTGCTTGCGAATTGAAGCACTGAATCCGACGGGCTTGCATATGTCGGCGGTTCATCATTGTGATGATGATCTCTTTAGTTCTGCGGATATCACGGAACTGACCTGGCGTGAGGCACTCACAGTGCACATTGATATCGCCCATCGTGGAGTTGGTACAGCAAGTTGTGGACCCGATATTGATCCTCGTCATTCAATTGCAGCCGGCACCTTCCGCTTTGCGTATCGGTTGCGTTTACTTGGCGCGACGGACGGTTAACTTGCGATCTTGAGCGGTGAGACACTTGCCAGTCTCAAGATCAAATTTCCATCCGTGCAAAGTGCATACCAACTCAGTGCCGGAGCATTCACCAAAGACTGACAGGTCGGCCTTGCGATGCGGACAATAGCGTTCAACGATGTAATCGCCGATCGTTATTTCATCGCTAGGTGTCTCTGGCGCAAATTTCTTGACTGCTTCGGCTTCAGTGCGCTGCATACGTTCAACGCTGAGCGATTTGAAGAAGTTGTACAGGAATTCGTTGTATGAGCCCGAACGCCAGGCTGAGAATCGACATGACAAGAACAACTTGTCACTCCAGTCGATGGCATTTTGTGCAACAACTGTCTCAACCAATCGTCGATCAATTTCAAAACGAAATCCGTACGGCTCATTGTTGTACGCCCGTACTTGACCATTTGGAAAATCGATGAAGATATCAAGGTCGCCAGCACGTAACAAACAGGCAGCTCCTATTCCTTGTCGCAAAGATGGAGCCATCGCTAGCAATGGTTCCCACCATGCTTTGAGCGTGTTCAATAGATCGCTGGTGGGCTCGACCCAATTGGCTTTCATGTTGTCAATCCAACCGAGGTAGTCCGATTGGTAGTTGCGCAGATACGACAACTTGTCAGAAAAGATCTTCTGCATCTCGGCAGTGGGAATCGGATGATCAATCTGCAACTCGTCGCCGATAGTGATTTGGGTTCCTGGCATATTTATGATGCCGTGACGTGATGCTTCTTGAAGTCGCGATAGAAACTGAGATTGGTCGGGGAAGATTGACAATTCTTCACCGGTAATTACATTGAATTGAAAGAGATCAGGGTCGAGAAAACACGGTGGACCAGCCGACGGGACAACAGCACGTGCATCAAGTGCCTCGACATACCGCAATGCGCGCGCAAATTGACTATCTACTTTGAGGTCAATGAGTTCACGCATGCGCTCAGGAGATTCTTGATACACCATCGGGTACCAAATGGCGCCCGAAAATTGCAACCAATGTAAGTCAATTGGTCCGTGAGCACGAAGTGCACTGAGGTCGCTAGTCCGGCAATCGTTTTGGTTGACCAAACGATGTAGGCCATCACTCACGACAAGTGCAGAGTCGCCCGCGGGGCCGTCGGTGATTGAAGTTTCAACGTGTATCGCAACAGTGAGGCCATCACCTAGATCATGCTCAACTCCGTTGATGGTCTGAATGAATTCGGTGAAACCAAGTTTGCGTAAGCGACGTTCAAGCTCTGGGGTAGGGAAGCCTGGTAACAAAATTGGTGTGGAGAGATCGATATTCGCCAGCAACCAATCCTCGTCAAGATGGTCGCCATGAAGATGCGAGATGTACAGGTACGTCGGCTTGCGTAGAGCATCGTGAAAATCGGCGCGCAACTGGTCGTTACGCGGAAAGACAAACCAGGATCCAAAGAACGCCGGGTTAAACCAGGGATCACACAAGATTGAACCCTGTCGAGTCTCAATAAAGATGCCGGCATGTCCAACAGACGTGGCGCGCATCTGAGAAATAGTCATAGAACCAAACTAGTCAAAAGTGATGAGAACTGATCGAGAGTCTCGAAGTTCGTTGGTCACTTAGTGGGCGGATCTTTATACATCACACCGGCGCGTGAGACGTTTTCGGTCCACTTTGTGCCGTCCCAGTAGCGAAATTCGTAGCGACCTGCGGGGTCTTTGTACCAATCGGCGGGAACGCTTGGCACGGTTGATTGTGTTGCGACTGGAGTTGAGCCAGATGTTGATACTGGTGTTGGTGAGATAAATGTGCTTGGGCTTGCCGGTGTATCGGTTGCGGCCCATCCAACGGTGTCACTCACAGGAGTTGGCTGAACTGGGGTGGGGACTGTTGCGGTGACGCTGACACCGCGTGACAAATAGGCGACGATGTCAATGCTTGTGGAAACGATACTGACCACCTGCCAGCCCTGAGCCGACATTGACGTGAGTTGGGTGGCGAGATCAGCAGATTCGTTTGCAGAAACTTTGAGTGAGGTGAACTCGAGCATGTTGCCAAGTGTACTGCTGGTTTTTCAGGTTTGGGTAGCGGTGCCCTCAGCGGCAACGAGTCCACGCGCTTCGGCTTGCGATGACTCACCATCAAAGACCAATGCACCATCGCGGAGGGCGATCGTGCGCGCTGTGCGCGACACAAAACTGAGTTCGTGCGTGGCCACCACGAGCGCAGCACCGTCGGCTGAGGCCTGATCAAACAGGTCAATCAGGGCTTCTTTGCCATCGGCATCAAGACCAACAAAGGGTTCATCAACAAGCATCAATTCGAATGGTCGAATAAAAGCGATGGCGATAGCAGCCTTCTGTTTGAGTCCACGACTAAAACGGGTTGGAAGATCATCGGCACGTTCGTAGATGCCGAGTCGGCCCAACAGATCGGCGGCTTTTTGTTCCCAAGTTCCCATGTTGTGTAGGCGAGCGGTGTATTCAAGGTGTTCCCAGACCGAAAGGTCGTCGTAAAACGTCGGTGTGTCAGCGAGGTAACTCAATTTGGCGCGTGCTTCCATTGAGCCTGGGGCTTGTCCAAAGACCGTGATGTCGCCCGATGCTGGTTCAAGCAAACCGGTGGCCATGCGCAAGAATGTCGTTTTTCCGGATCCATTGTGTCCGATCAGTGCAACTTTTTCGTGCTCTTCAATACGTAATGACAACGGGTACAACGCAGGACCATCGCCGTAATCTTTGGCAACGTTGTTGGCGATCAGTGCGGCCGGCAAAACCGGTTCAGATTTGCGAGCACTCGACGCTGATTCGCCTGATTGTGCGCTGGGTGGTTTGGGATGGCGGCTCATGAATTTCCTCCGGTACGAGTTTTTTGTCCGCGGCTTTCGGCGGCAGCAGTATTCAAAGACTTCTTAATGTCATCGCGAAAGCGAATCCAGCCAGCAAGGATGAATGCCATGAGAGCAATCGCAATGGCGATTCTTACGGCGGGTGCTTCGGGGGCATTGCCATCAGCAAACGCCATTCGAGCGCCAACTATGGGCAGACTTCCAACAACCGCAAGAAGCACTGGCCAAATTGCCTTGATGAGGCTTACAGTGCCCGCTACTTCTGGCGGCATCATATTGGCTTGTGTCGTTGATGAGATTTGATCGGGTGCGCCAGAGACAATATTAATTGCGGCACCAGCGAGGGCTCCGGCAAGTGAAGGAACCGCGCAGATTGCGGCGACTGACCACATGTGAGGTTCAACAAGTCCCATCGTTACAACCATGATGGCGGCAATCGGAATAGCGATCACTGCCGTTGAACTTAAGAGAGCGATGTATATCAACCCACGAAGTTTGGGATACGCATCGGTGCGTTCACCTTGATCAATTTCTTGAGCGAATGGTTCACAAAGTTCAAGTCCCAAAATGAATAGAGCAAGACCACTACCTAATACCGCAGGAGTTGTTCCGTTGTACACCGCTACTTGGCATAGGGCAGCGACAACAGTAAGGGTGATAATTCGCGCGATACGACTCAGGGGGAAACGTAATAAACCTTGCCAGCCACGTTTCCATTCAGCAGGAAAACGAGTCGACGTTGTTCTGCGTTTCATCTTGATCCACGGGCGATGACGACTGCGCTCCTGGCTGAGTTGACGACGTAACAGCGAGACGGTGCGAAGGTCTTGCAACGTCACAGCAAAGCGCAGTTGGCTCACTAACGCTGAGCGGCGTGACAATGCTTCAAGTGATTGACGACCTAACAGTGCCAGACCGATTGCAATCAGGAGTACTGCGACAACAGAAGGAATCAGTTCGATAAAGCGCGTCCGTTCACCCCACAATGCCAGTCCACCTTGTAAGTCACCAGGCCCGGTGAGTTGTGAACTTGGAAGTGCTGTGGAAATTTGCCAAGCGATCAACGCGCCACCAAGCACACTGGCCATCCAGCCCCGAAGTTTGAGTGAATGAGCACATAATGCCGCACCGACAAAGAGTGCACCGATGGTCGCTCCCCACAGTGCGCCCGACATTGCCCATGCCATGCCACTTCCTGGTAGTCGACGTCCAGCGAGTTGACCAGCAACTGCACCTACACCACCGGCGGCAAACATGGCCGAACGAAGTCGTTGAACCGCTGGACGAAGAAGTACGCGCTGACGACTGACAGGCGCCAATAACACGTGGCGAACATCGGCTTCTTCGATTGCTAGTGGTCCACCGCGACTTCCCGACCGCAATCCCATGGCGACGGCGAGAATTCCAACAAGGCCAAGCCATGCGGGACCGAACTTGAAAACATCGGCTGCCATGGAGTCGGCGACAGGCTTGTCAGGAACGAGTCCAGAGATAAACAAAATTCCGCCACCGAAAATAAACGCGGCTAAGTACACGCGATACAACGCTTCAAACCATTCAACTTCTGCGAGTCGATTTTTCTGACGTGCACGTCGAAGAGCGCGCACGGCATTTGAACTGATTGCCCTGACTTTTGTGGCGAACGAATCGCGATCGGGTTCGATGGCTCCTCTTTCAACGGGCGTCTCGGGATCGGACGACCAACCTGACCACGATGCGACGAAAAGACGAGGAGTTGCAAAGCCTGCGTGTTCTATGGCGACAATATTGGCGCAAGCCGAGATTCCGCTGCCGCAATAGGCAATCACTTCATCGGCAAGATCAACACAAAGTGATTCGTAATGACGACGTAATTCTTCAACTGACTTGAAAGATGAGGTTTCGGAATTAATGGTCGCGTTCCACGGGGCACTAAATGCGCCAGGAATGTGGCCAGGACGTGGGTCAAGCTTTGCCGTCGCCTCGGTGACAACGCCTTGAAAGCGTTCACCTGATCGCGCATCAAGAATGACGCGACGTGAATTGACTGCCCCTTCGGCCACGATTGATTCAAGATCAGTTTTTGTGACGAGTTGATCAGTTGGCCATTCAACTAGTGCAAAAGATGCTGCTTTGACATTTGTGGGTTTTCCGGAGGCAAGTGGTTGTTCGGTGACTCGTTGCCAAGATGCAATACCGCCATCAAGAACCGATGCGTTGGAGCCAATCATGCGCAACATCACGACAAGTCGCGATGCCGTCATGCCGCCGGTGTCGTCGTAGGCAACGACATAAGATTCATTACTAATGCCGAGTCGTGACATTGCCCCGGCGAATGCCGAAGGTGTGGGGAAGGGGTGGCGACCATTCGTGGCGTCAGAATGATCTGAACTGGCTAGGTCACGATCTAGGTCAACAAAGATCGCGCTCGGGATATGCCCGTCGGTGTAAGCCTTGCGACCATCGTGTCCGTCGAGGTACCAACGCACATCAGCGATCACGACATCGGTGCGCTCAAGAGTGACGAGTTCGTGGGCGGTTATGACGATTGGGACTTTGGGCTCTAACTCGTTCAAGGTTTCTATTCTTGCCTGTGATGCGGGCATACTGACAATGATGGATGTAAGAACCGTTGAACTTTTTGCGTCCCTTTTGGCGCTCATCGCACTGGTTGGTGGAGTCTTGTACGCCCTGTTGGGAGTGGCGATCTCGCCGAATACATCAATCGTTGCTGAAATTCGCCGGATGTCGTTGTGGTTGGCATGGCTAGTGGCCGCGGTTGCAACGGCAGGAAGTCTGTACTTCAGTGAAATCGCAGACTATGTGCCATGCCGATTGTGCTGGTTTCAGCGAATTTGCATGTATCCATTGGCCGGGATTTTGCTGGTGGCGGCTATTCGCAAAGATCGCAATGTGCGTTGGTACGCCTTGCCGATGTTGGTTGCCGGTATTTGCCTGTCGAGTTACCACTATCTCATTGAATGGAAGCCGTCGCTCGGTGAAGGGGCGTGTGGAATTGGGCCGTCGTGCACCGATGTGTGGTTTCGTCGCATGGGATTTGTGACGCTTGCCTTGATGGCCCTGAGCGGATTCATCGCCATTGCGGCACTACTTTTTGTTCAGCCGAATAAGTCACGCGACGAGTCATCGGAGAGGTAACCAGAAAATGGCCAAGCAACCCATCAAGAAGTCGAACAACAGCAAGATGATTATCGGCGGAGTCGTATTGGCGATAGTGATCGCATTTATCATCGCGATTGTTGCTGGAGGCTCAAACGATTCGGCCTCTTCAGATACGACCAAGGTTCCCAATAGTGATGGAACGGTATCGGCTGGTGAAAATCAGACGGTTGAAGTAGTTGGCGACGTACTCGAACCCTTGCTCGAATCTGGCGATGACTCAACAATTGGGTTGATGGCCCCCACGTTGAATGGGTATGCCTTTGATGGTTCAAATCTTTCAGTGACGCCAGGTAACGGCAAGCCGTACATGGTCGTATTTCTTGCTCACTGGTGCCCTCATTGCAATGATGAAGTTCCACGTCTGATTGATTGGAAAGAGTCGGGGGCTGTACCCGCAGATTTGCAAGTGATTGCTGTGAGCACCGCAGTTGCCAGTGATCGACCGAACTATCCACCATCACAATGGGTCGTGAACAAAGCCTGGCCATGGCCGGTGATGGCCGACTCTGAAGCAATGGATGCGGCGCAGGCATATGGAGTTTCAGGTTTCCCGTTCTTCACGATCGTTGGTGCAGATGGAAAAGTAAAAGCACGGGCCTCGGGCGAACTTGGAACTGATCGAATCAATCAGATCGTGACTGCTGCTCTCGCTAGTTGAGTTGGCGGGCTGCTTGTTCAGCCAGGGCTAAAACTTCGCGGAGTGGCAATGACAATGCCCGCGATGCGGTCACTGCATCATCGTTTTCAACTTTGATTCGTCCGCTACCGACTTTGATGCGGATGGTGTGACCGTGAACTGTGACTGACTTTTCTTGGCGAGTTTGTGGCCACCGTCGAATGACCGAACCCCGTAAACCGAGTGTTCCTGTTTCAGAAACCAGCACAGCAGAAATCTTCTCGGTGAGGACAGGATCGCATAGGGCATGAACCGTAAATGCGGGGCGACCTTTTTTCATCACGATGGGAGTCGCCCATGCATCATGGGCTCCTGCATTCAGTAATTCGGCAATGGTGTGAGCGATGACTTCGCCGGACACATCATCAACGTTTGCCTCAAGTAATTGAACATCTTGTCCAGCACCCGAAAGCACGGTTTGTTCTAACGTTTCACCAATCACAACTTTGACAACATTGGCGCGTCCGGGGATGTCGTTCGTTCCGGCACCGTAACCAACGCTGCCCACAGTAAGTGGTGGCATAGCGCCAAAAGAATCTGCAAGAGCGACCATGAGTGCAACGCCAGTTGGAGTGGCAAGTTCGCGGTGGTCATCAAGGCCGACCAAAGTGACACCGCGTAATGCCGCGAGTGCCGTGACAGCTGGCGCCGGGTTAGGCAAAGTTCCGTGTGCTGAGTTGATGTTACCGTGACCTACTGCGATGTTGCTGCAAAAGATGCGATCAATGTTCAGTACCTCAAACGCTGCACAAACGCCGACAATGTCAACGATCGCATCAACACTGCCGACTTCGTGAAACTCGATGTCATCAATAGCAACGCCATGAATGTTTGCTTCAACTTCGGCAAGAAGGGCAAAAACTTTCTGAGCCCGGTCGCGCACTCGCGTTGGCAATTCGGAGTCGTTTAAGAGTTTTTTGATATCCCGCCAGGCCCGATGATGAGCATGTTCGTGGTGATCATGCTCGTGCACTGCAACGATGGCCCGAGTTGCACCTACGCCAGCACGTTGAGTGCGCTCAAACATTAGGGCGTAGTCATCAAGTGCAAGTCCGCTAAGAATTTTGATGACTTCTAATGAATCAGCGCCGGCATCAACAAGCGATGCCAGAGTCATGTCACCAGCGGTGCCAGCGCCACAGTGAAACCAAGCCGCGGTGCTCATGCTTGCTTCGCCTGTGTTTGATCGGGGTGCAATGAACGAACAATGCGCGCTACTGCACACGCAGCCCCGTAACCATTGTCAATACCAACAACAGTGACACCGTTGGCGCAAGTTGCGTGCATTGCTAGAAGTGCAGTCACACCCTCAAGGCCGGCGCCGTAACCAACGTTTGTTGGTACTGCAATCACGGGCTTACCACTCAGTCCGCCAATGACACTGGCAAGAGCACCTTCCATGCCCGCGACGACAACGATCACATCAGCAGCCATCACGTCATCAAGTCGATTCAACAGGCGATGTAAACCGGCAACGCCGACATCGGTGATGCGATTGGCGGCAATGCCATGGGCACGTAAAGCCAAAATGCATTCGTCAACAACTGGAACATCGGCAGTGCCCGCCGAGATCACTAACGCATTGCCGGGATACCAAGTTTCAGGCGCCCGCCACAGCATCGAACCGTGGGCGGTTTCGGCTGAACCGAAAATTTCCTCCAGGGCTTTTTTCTGATCGGCTGTGGTGCGCGTGACGAGAACTGGTCCGGTGCCGTGGTCGAGAAGTTCGCGCACGATGAGAACACACTGCTCAGGGCTTTTGCCGGGTCCGTACACGGCTTCGGGTGCGCCTTGGCGTAGGTGACGGTGATGATCAACCAGGGTGTCGCCGACATCGCCAAAGGGGAGTCGCTTCAAACGCTCGACTACGTGATCGGGAGCGATGGAACCAGAGGAAACTCCCTCGATCAATTGGCGCAGGGTTTCAACATCCACATAATCATCCTGCCACTTGGCGCTCGTGCCTCTAGCCTTGGCGACTGTGAACACTTCCACTGATTCTCAGCAACCGACTGGCCGCTCATTGCGGGTGGGGTTTTTGGGACCCTTCGGAACCTTCACCGAACAAGCCGTGCGCTCACAACCCGATCTCGATCGTGGCGAGCTGGTGGTGTTCCGCTCGGTTCCCGATGTTTTAGATGCGGTCGAAAGTGGCGACCTTGATTTCGGTGTTGTGCCAATTGAGAACTCAATTGAAGGTACAGTCAACTTCACCCAGGACGCGTTGTCGTTTGATTACGAATTGTTGATTCAGCGCGAAGTTGTTCTTGATATTGAGCATTGCCTCATGGCGATGCCTGGAACATCGCTCGCCGATGTAACAAGCGTGCTTTCAATTCCGGTCGCGACTGCGCAATGTCATCGTTACCTACGTGAAAAAGTAGGTAACGCCGAAATTCATGCGGCGAATAGCACGGCTGATGCGGCGAAGACAGTTGCATCAAATGCCGTTGCCGGAGTTGCGGCTATTGCTCCTCGTAATGCGGCTGCGTTGTATGGGCTAAATATTTTGGCAACCGATATTGCCGATCACGAAGGTAACCAAACGCGTTTCGTCGTGGTGGGGAAGTCTGGTGTTCCGGCACCAACAGGCCACGACATCACTGGCATCGTGGTTTTTCAGCGTGCCGACGAACCAGGAAGTTTGATTTCGATCCTGCAAGAATTTGCGGCTCGTCGTGTCAACATCACCAATCTGTTGTCGCGTCCAACTAAAGATGGCGGGCTTGGCGACTATTGCTTCGTGATGTATCTCGAGGGACATATCGCCGATGAACTCGTGGCCGATGCTCTGCGCGCACTTCATGCCAAACAAGGGGGAGTGAAGTTCTTGGGTTCGTACCCGGCTCATTCATCCCATGTGCACTCGGCTCGCGAACATGCCGACTCGCGCTGGCAGAATGCCGACGACTGGGTCGACCAGATTCGGGCCACCATCGGTCAATAACTGTCCCCACTATTCCCGTTTACGACCGATTGCTCTCGGGTTTTTTGTCGCTAGCCTCACAGGCGGAACGGTGGCAGAGCGGACAAATGCATCCGCCTTGAAAGCGGAAGGCTCAAAAGGCCCGGGGGTTCGAATCCCTCCCGTTCCGCTCAATGTGTTGCTAGAGAAGTTGTTCAGGACCACCTGTAGGCTTCACCCGCTACACCTTGGAGAGGTGCCAGAGCACGGTTGAATGGGACGTCCTGCTAAGACGTTGACTCCCGAAACGGGGTCCGTGGGTTCAAATCCCACCCTCTCCGCCATTTTGTTGGCGTTCAGCGCGATTTTTCCGACCTGTGGAAAAGAGAGCGCCAATGCTTTTTGGTGGGCTTTTCGTCCCCGACCCTGTGGAAAACCCGTGATGATTGGGCTTCGCGACGGGGGTTCTGTTGCGACTGTGTGACGAAACGACCACACTGTTCAAGGCGG
>SXGQ01644777.1_pt1 | contig 14622 bp, 14 predicted proteins | sample 3178371 | NCBI WGS metagenome assembly SXGQ01 (sample SAMN11356859, study PRJNA531348) | freshwater metagenome | isolation source: freshwater sample F1-20 | place: China: Fuxian Lake, Yuxi | collected 2017-12-25
GAGGCTATTGAGAGGCTATTGAGAGGCTATTGAGAGGCTATTGAGAGGCTATTGAGAGGCTATTGAGAGGCTATTGAGAGGCTATTGAGAGGCTATTGAGAGGCTATTGAGAGGCTATTGAGATATCTATATATCTGTAATGAATAAAAATAAAAATATATAATTGTGTGTATGTATGCTTGTATAGATAATAGTGCTTCATAAAAGCACGGAGGGATCGGAGGGATAGCAGGGATTATTCTAGGATTATCTTGTTATTGATGTTGTAGATATCAATGTATTTCTGCGGTATCTTTTCAAATGAGATGAGATTCATATTAAACTCAAAGTTATCCAGAAAGTTATTATCAACAAGGTATTTATACAATTCATTTTTAGAGAGTTTGGCGAGAGCAATTGCCTTATCCTTTGTAATTCCCGCGCCAATCTTAGGAATATTGTCGCTTTTATCTCCGTAAATCGCTTTAAAGTTTAAATCTATATTAGCATCGTCATATCCGCGCTTCTTCAATTCTTTGAACTGCATATTAAATACCAGGACATTCTTATCTACCAATTGAAGAAAGTCATTGTCATTCGTTATAATAATAATCTTAGAAGCAATCTTGGGTTTCAGATATTTATGCGTAAGATATACAATGTCATCTCCCTCCAATCTATCAGAATATATGCTCTTCAATTCCAGCTTTTTATTAACAAACTCATTAAATACGCTAAAGATGTTTTTATTAAAATTGTTCTTCTGGCTTCTCGTAGCCTTGTACTTATCATAAATATCATTTCTCCAAATATCACTACGCAAACAATCATAACACAAAATAATATTATTAGGAGCCGTCTTCCACATTTTACATATCTTCTTCATATCATTTCCAATATGTTTATAAAAGGCGTTAATAAAGTTTTCGTTTTCAATAATTTCATCCACATTAATCTCCGGATAATTTTTTTGAAACTTATACCATCTCATAGTAGCAAAATATCTGTGGAAAATATAGTAGCTACAATCAATTAGTACAATATTATTATGCTTATCTAATTTAATAATATTCATATACTTTATATTATTCTTATTTATTTAAATAATAAATCAATTTTTATATTATATTATTTACTCTGACTTAACCACGAATATGCCCTTTCCATAACATTTTTTAGCTCGCCCTTATTTTTCTTCAGTTCTCTCCATTCAATTTTGACATTCTCAAAGTTATCCTTCTTATTTGTACTAATCTCCTTAAGCTCATTCAGGCGAAACTTAACAAATATATTATAATCCGTAGGCTTCTTATCATCACCATTCACAATATCATTATTTTGATTAACAGTATCCTTCATAGAAGCCAATTTTGCCGTCTTTGTTTTTGCAATAGTTCCTTGCATTCCTTTTCTGCTTTTCCCTCCTTTTCTATCCTTTCCGCCCTTAGCTCTTTTAAGAATATCATCGACATCTCCCTCAACATCTCCTTCATAATTTTCATCACCCGTATTACCTCCGGTGATACTTTTAGCTCCATTTGTCTCCGAAGTTTTATCTGTCATATCCCCTGCTTTTTCTTCATTATTTAGGGCTCCCGAGCCAATTACGCCAGTATTATCTTTGTCTTCTTGGTCAATACCGGAACAATCTGTTTCTTTCCCACTTTCATCTGCTTCATTGTCGCGACTATTATCACAATCATCGTCGCATACATTATAAACCTTCTTGATATCTTTTAAATTATAAGAGCCATCTTTTCCACACTTTTGCTTTAATAGATTCATCTTTTCAACCTCTTCAGTATCACAATATAGCGAAAGTATGTTCTTTATTACAGGTTCTTCGTGAGTAATACGAGATAGATTTTCGTTTTTGACCCACACCTTTTTGTTGTTTTTGACATCTACAATCCACAGCTCTTTATCATAGCCTTCCATAATAGAATTGATATCATAGCCTTCGGCAGACAATCCATAATGGAGAGGCGATAGCTCGGTTCCCATATAATAATTCTTAGCAGAATTAATGCAAACTTTCTTAACAGCACTCATATTTATTATGATATATGTTATATCATATAAATCAATTTTTATATAATAATAATATAATAAATATGTCATACAATAATATCTATCTGCAAAAAATTGATATGTAATACAGTGAAATTGTTTCATTCTAACAGTACGCCATAATCTCATTAGGCTACCCAAGGCAATTATGTGCTTTTTATATGAAATACACGAGTATATTGAATTATTGAAGGAAAAATATAATTTTGAAGGGAAGATTTCCGATGATATTGAAGATATTGAAAGCAATATTATTGATATATACTATAATAACAATATATACAATTTAAACGAACAAATAAATACTATACTTTCGCAATTAACTATAGAAGAAAGCTACGCGGGCGACGCGAACGAAGCAGGCGACGCGAACGAAGCAGGCGACAAGAGGCACAAAATAATTAAGGAAATGAAGGAAAATATTATAGATATATATGGTATTAATAAAAAGAAAAAAAAGGAATATTATTCATATATTTGCGATATTAAAAATATCATAATAGAATAAATGGCAAATGGTTTTATTAAAAATGTTTTCAATAAATATTTTTCAAAAATGAATCCGCTGAAGGCGATAAAAGTGTCCTTGACTATAATAGCTATAATTATATATATATGGTTTTTTTGTTTAATAGGAATATTATACGATACTTATAGAAAAACTATTTATAAAGGAATTGAGAATTCGCCCGTTGAAAGCCTTTTTAGCCATACAGTAGGTTTCAATCAGCCTGTATCAGTTATACCCGTAATTATATTTGATAAAATTATATATAATGAAGGATTGATGAATTTTTATTCCATTATTTTTGGAGCTTTAACACTTCTTATATTTGTAGTCTTAGCTGCTTGGTTTATAATAAAGAATATATTTTTCATTAGTTGGATGGCTTATCAATGGCCCTTTGATGAATTGGTTGAAGTATTTAACATAATATTGTTAGAATCTCCTTTCACCAATTTTGCTATTACTAACTTGCTACGACTATTAAAGATATTCCTAAGCTTCTTTAAGAAAAGAGAAAAGTTTCAAAATAAGATTGATATTGCTTCTATTCTAAGATTGCCATATGAAACGCGGAGAGTATATATAACCGAAATGCAAAAAAATCTTTACAATAAAGCTAAACAGCATTATGAGAAAAACGAGACATATATGGTAGATGTTATGAAAGTCAGGGAGCATACGACAAATGCCGTCGTTTTAAAAAACTTATCAATAATTACCTCCGAAAATGATATCACTTCGGCAAATATAGAAAACACTACAATGGCTTTGGAAGTCGGGATGAAAATAGCTGCAAAACTCTAAAGCCGCAACTATATACTCTGATATACTCCGAATAATTAAAAATATTATTATAGAATAAATGGGATATAAGGAACATTATTCTAATTCATCAAATAATGATATAGAAAAGGAAGCGGAAGAGATAGCCAATATAGTCTATGATTATGAAATAATTATTAAGACATCTCTTGTTATTATATTAATATACACATTTATTTCTAACATATTTAACATTAGTTCGGAGGTTATTAATAATAATTTAAAGCTATATGCCTTCATATCTCTTATGATTATATTATATGCGCTGTATAAACTTGATATAATATCATTATTGAAATTGTTGATAATTCTAATAGTTGTCTCTGTTATCTTGGCTTCAATATATTATAATTTAGAAAAGCTCGAGTTTTTAATATTGTTCTATTATTCGTTTAATTATCAATTAGAAAAGATATACAACGAGACCAAAACCAATTACAGCGAAGTGCTGTTCAGTTTTATTTTCATAGCCATCATATCTATGATATCCATAGTGTTATACTGGGATAATATATATACTGATGCTAAAAAATTATCCAAGTGTGGCAAAATAATTAATACTATTGAGAATAATAATAAGATGAAGAAAGCATTTGTTTATAACATTATAATTATCAATAACGATTTAATAGACACGACAACATCCAAATATATATTAAAAATAACATACGATTTTATGAAGAAAAAAACAATCATTGATTATGGGACAGACGACGGAGATTACTCAGATGGCTCAGAATCTTTCAAAAAACCCGACTATAATTTTGAGTTATATAATAAAAAGCGGGTATTAGATTCTTTAAAAGGTGAAAAAGCTAAACTTGAAAAAGACCTTGATAAATTAGATGAAGAAGCGGATGCAAAAAAAACAATAGAATCACAAATAAGCGATAAAGAAACTAAAATAAAAAAATCACAAGAAGAATATAATTATATTAAAGCTTTGAACGACCCTATAATAGAGGCTCAAAAAAAGCTCGTATTTTATTATCTTAATTTAAAAACAATGAAGAGCGAGAAAATAGAAAACATAGATGCCAATATCTTGGGAGAAGAAAGATTTAAATATATACTCGTTGATGATAATAATAATAAACTGCCTTACGATGATACAGGCCGAGATTTGATAAAATTCACCAAGATATATTCTAAAAACGAAAAATACAATACCAATATAATAAATGATATATTCTATGCTAAAAATAATCGCGAAAAGTTATTCATCTAAAGAGAATACAAAACTATTACAAAATACAATTTTATTATATTATTGTAGATTAAATGGATATTCAAGAAAATCAAGAAAAAAGCAGTTTTAGCGAGATATTGAATATAATAAATATATATCTATCGGGCTTTGAGGCGTATTCTTATTACATATTATACAGTTTATCAAAGGTCTCTAACAATACTTATAATGTGTCTGTTTATCAACATTTGATTATTTTAATATTTATAGCCCTCGTAATATTTATTTTGGTAGTAATGTATTACGATATTATTTATAGAGAAGCAAGTAATATAAAGAGATGCAAGGAAATAGAGCAAGCAATAGAAATTAATGACAACTTAGAATATCCATTCAGATACAATGTATATCTAATAAAAAAAAATACAATGGATAAATCATTGTCTAACTTCAGCTTCTGTCTCCAATATGATTTTATTGCTAAAACTACAAATGTCGTTTTTGGTGAAAATAGAACCGTGAGCGATATTATAATTAGCCAAGATAAAGTAGAAAACGATGACAATTCTTCGCCAGGATTTGTATATTATAATTTGGCAATAGATAATTACGAATATCTAAAATATACCGATATAGATTCTGATAATGGCAAAAATAAAGGCGGCGGTAGTGCATCAAGAGATTCATTAGGAAAAACCTTCTATGTTAACAAAAATGTGATAACAGACCCTAAAGAGTATATATTTGTTATTACACGATTTGATAATAAGATTGTGGAGAATGACAAACAAGCATATGAACTTCTAAAGTTTGTTAAAAATGCCGGCTTTGATAAAACATCTGTAAATCTGTCGGCTATATATAATATCTTATATTCCATAGATAACAAAAAAAATAGCATAGTAATATAGTAATATTACACGAATACTTCTTCGAGTAGCTTCTTTAATTCTTCGAGCTTTTCGGGATTTTTAATTTTCGGATAATTTATATTAAACTCTATGAACATATTTCCTTTGTTATTAGTGTTTAATATAGGCAATCCCTTGCCTTCCAATAGATATTTTTTACCATTTGAAATAACACCAAGTATTTTTGTGTTTATCTCAATAGTATCCTTAAAATATGGTATGGTTATTACTTCGCCGATTATAGAGTTTATAAAAGATATGTCTGTCTTATAATGAAGGTCATTCCCGTTCCTCTTGAAATGCTTGTGTTCCTCTATTTTTATGCTAATTATTAAATCGCCAGGTTTAACATTATCAGTCTTAGGTTGCTCTCCCAATTCGGGGAAAGCCGTTCTATAAGCTTCATTAACACCTTTTGGTATAATTAAAGTAGCCTTGATGTCCTTATTGTAAAATCCTTTGCCACTACACAATTTGCAACTCGCCTTGCCTTTTATCACTATACCTTCGCCACTGCATTTATTACACTGTGATTGAAATATAGTCTGCATTATACCCATATTTTGAATACGATGTATAAATCCTTTTCCGTCGCAATCCGGGCATTCCTCATTACAACTAGTACAATATTTCTTCAATTTAATATTTAAATCCTTATTAAACCCCTCATATATATCTTCAAGTGTTAAATTAAATACGCTTTCTATAGAATCGGCCTTCTGTTGTGGCCTGTTCCCGCCTCTTCTTCCACCTCCTCCGCCGCCGCCTCCGCCGCCGCCACCGCCTCCGCCACCGCCTGCTCCGAAACTGAAAAAACCGTCTCCAAAACCGTGCTCGTGTCCTCTAAAAAATGCTTCAAATATATCTTGGTGATTTCTCATATTATCCTGAGAACCTTCATTATAATTATTATCACCACAAGCATTATATTTATCCCTCTTGTCCTTATCTCCTAAAATATTATAAGCATTTGATATTTCCTTGAATTTAGTAGCACATTCAGGATCACCCTTGTTTTTATCAGGATGATACTGCATCGCCTTTTTTTTATAAGCACTCTTTATTTCATCATCACTTGCATCTCTACTTACATCTAATACTTTATACAATTTATGATTATCTCCCATCTTTTATAAAATTATATATTAAATGTTTATATATTAAAAAAATATAGAATACATAGAATACATAGAATACATAGAATACATAGAATACATAGAATACATAGAATACATAGAATACATTAGTATAGAGGTAAGACTTGTATGATGGTATGATTAATTACAGATGTATCTCATCATAATATTCATAGTATATAATTCTTGGTTTAGTAATTTGAAGGCATAGGGCATTCTTACCTGAGCAATATCTGTGTTATTTTTGCAGTATTTGCAGCTATAAATATTTTTATCGGTATTGACATTCGCGTGCATCCCGCATTTCTTACAGATAAAGATGCGATAATTATCGGATACATGAAGCATTCTTTCAGCAAGGAAGTTTGATGTTCCGTGGGCGATAAAGCAATCCCTCTCCATCTCTCCCAAACGAAGACCGCCAGAGCGAGCGCGACCCTCACTTGGCTGTCGCGTAAGCATAACAATAGGACCATTTGAACCGCGCGAATTACCAGTCCATACTGATTTACCATTTCGCCTTACCATAAATACCTCGGTAGATACACTCAGACAATATACGGCTCCTTGGTAATAATAGATATTCTCTTTATTTGATTTATCATTTGGATCACCGACAACCGGCTTATTCTTATTTTTAATAATAGTAATCTTCCAATATCTATTAAAACGCGATTTAATCCCACTCCATCCAGCGTGAATCAATAGACGCATCATATCATCTGCTAAACTCTCGCGCAATGTACAATACATATTCTCAAAATTGTTTTTGATATCATCATTCTTAACAGATACCATAGATTTCACAAGATACCTGCATTGAACTGTGCTCAATTTCCATACCCACGCCGGGAAATTGTATTTATCATCTAAGCTATTGATATAATCCGCGATCTCGTCGTTTTCATTATTTCCATATCCATTAATAAGCTTCGCGTTTTCCTTATCAATTCCATTATGCGCAATCCACTTACCAAAGAATGACAGCCAAGCCTCCATATTAATAGGCTTCTTGCCATTTGAAATATCCAGTTGATAATCTACCTCATTCCACAAAGAATCCTTTTTATACCTCATCTTCTGCCCTTGTATTTTACTTGCCTCTACAAGATTAAATGCCGTGCCCGCGGCATTCGCGGAATCCGTGGCATCCGCGGCATACATTCGGTGTCCGATGGTTACATCTAAATCTACCATATTATTTGAGATGTTGTACATATATCCCTTGTAATCGGGGTATTTATAGATTTCTACAGGTTTTTCATATACAAGCGCCTCATTCTTCAATATTGCCACATTATCATTGATACTAATATCGGCAATTTGTTTCCATCCATTATCTGTGAGAACTTCGTGGTCTTCTGTCAGACAATGCACCTTGTCTGTTACCATATGTTTGAGCCTCTGGTAATATGTGGGGCCGATAAAAATCTCCGTCCTGATTTGTTCTCCTGTTCTTCCATTATACATAATTTCGTTTCCATATCTTTCCATTCCAGACATCTCCAATACTTTCGCGATATCCTCGACGGTGCAATCGTTGTATGGCGTAGAATCACCGAAAGCCCCAATATGACACCCGGCTTTTCCCATAATACATTCCATAAGCTGCGCGATAGTCATACGCGATGGGATAGCGTGCGGATTCATAATAATATCCGGGACAATTCCATCCTTGGTATATGGCATATCCTGATGTTTATATGTCATACCAATAGTTCCTTTTTGAGCACTACAGCTGGCGCATTTATCGCCAATCTCCGGCTTCCGGTTCTTGCGGATTCGCACTTTGCAAAACTTATAGCCTTCGCTATTAATACCGTTGTAATTCATATCAATATATCCGTCATCATTCGTTTTCATAGTAAGACTGCTATCTTGATATGAAATCTCGCCATTACACTTTTTAGGCATAACCTTGCCCACAATAATATCATTTCCTGTTACATAAGTATTCTTCGGGACAAAGCCATTCTCGTCCAACTTATCATAACAATATGGCTTCTTTTCGGTTTTATCATTGGGATTCGTAAATATCTCCTCTTCTCCCGTGCTATGATTCTTATTACAAACATCCCTCAGAGCCTTGTAATAAGTGCTCGTAAATAGCCCACGGTCTAATGCTGACTGGTTAATCATAATACTATCTTCTTGATTAAATCCAGTGTGCGTCATAATAGCAACAATCGCATTAACTCCCGATGGCAATTTGTGTGCCATAGTATATTTTGATAATTTAGTATATACCAAGGATTTTTGCGGGTAATTCAAAATATTCCCCATAGTATCAATGCGTTTATTGAAATTGCTCGCATAAATACCGAGTGCCTGCTTTCCCATAGCGCACTGATAGCAATTTCTCGGCGATTGATTATGATCGCTGAATGGAATATTAGCTCCCAGAATACCATTCATTAAGCTTGGATGAATCTCGCAATGCGTATAACAAGGCGGAAGAGCCGTTCCCTTAATTCCTTCATCCAAATCGGCGGGAAATGTCGCAATCATCGCCGTATTAATTTCATCACAATCCATATATTCGAGAAATCCCTCTTCATCCAAATAGCTCTCGCTGCTCTCGCTGCTCTCGCTGCTCTCGCCGTCTTTGTTCTCATCTCCAGAATCCTCGCCGTCTTCGCCTTCCTCGCGGGGAACATAGGGTTCGTTGGGAGATATGAAATAATCAAAGTTTTTATCTTTGATATAATCCTCCCATTTCATATTTTTTCTTCTCAAAATCTTTTCAATTCGCAATATGCTCTTTTTCAATTTAGAGTCATAATCTACAATAAACAGCGGTCTGTACATACGCCCCGCCTCCGTGCTGATAATAATGTTTGATTTTTGAATATTCCAAACAACTGATGTCATCGGGTGAATAATGCTCGACCTCTTATAATGCTTCAGTGTTTTATAGAGTTCAATAGGTTTATCATAATAGCCGATAATATCACCATTCACCATAATATAAACATTTGAACTATTCCCCATATTTTTAAGGAAATTAATTGCCGATTTTTCTGAATTATCTCCAGGCTTATCTCCCGATTTATAGGTGTCATCGTACATAACTACACCCAATTCTTCAAGAACCTTTCTGATATGATAGCTATTCATAGCAATTGATACATTTGTGCTAAGTGCCATATTTTTCACCAATCCTACCGAACTTCCTTCCGGTGTTTCTGCTGGACAAATCATACCAATCTGCGAATTATCCAATTTTCTCGGCTGTACAAGCTTTCCGTTCTTTTCCATAGCAGTATTAATACGCCTCATATGCGACAAGGTGCTTGCATAGGACATACGATTGAGAACTTGCGAAACGCCCTGCTTGATATTCTGAAAACTCCCGATACTTTTGATTCCCCAGTTGCCTGTTGAGAACGAGTATTTAATCCACGATTCCAACAGAGATTGCTTGAAAAACCGGTGAATGCTGATATCCGAGATAATATTTGAAAGTGGCGTATTTGAATTGCCGCGCCACATACTAAGCTCCTTCTCAATAGCAACTTTCAACTCCTTCGTCAATTTACCATAACACTGGCGAAACAAATTGCTCATTAAAACACCCGGAGTATCTACGCGCTTATTAATATACGAATCGCGATTATCATATGTATCATATCCGAGATAAATGCGGATCATCTTGCGAATAATATAACCGATATATAACGCCTTGCGCCTATAACTCTTGCCTACGTGTGGTAGAAAATCGTTCAGCAAATTATTGTGCAAAAGCGTCTTATTCACAGAATGCTCGTTGTTCTTGTTGGAGCCGTTCATAATCTTAATAAGCACGCATTCGGCCTGCTCTTGTGTCTTGATATCACAGGCATCCTCGCAACAAGCCATCAATTCAGCAATGACTCTTTTATTCTCTTCCTTCGTAGTATCATATACAATGTGGTGAATAATCTCTTTGTCGCTGAGAATACCGAGAGCCCGAAACATTACAAATACGGGAACCTCTGACCTAAGAAATGATGTATTGATACGAATGATACGCCCCATATGATTTAATTTGCCGCTCATATTCAGACAGGTGGTCTTAGGAGGAAGATATGACGAATTACAGACAGAACGAATCTCCGCATATAACCCTTCGCTATTATTGTTGGGGTGGAATACGAGCGTCTTGTTTTCATTAATCCTGTCTTGCGAAATAAGCACCTTTTCGTTGCCGTTAATAATAAAGTAGCCGCCGAAATCATAGATGCATTCGCTATTATTCTCCTCGCAGATTCCTTGCATTTGACTGAGAACACAGAGCTTGGAGCGAACCATAATAGGGATTTTGCCGATGTAAATATTATTAACGGTTTTGTCAAACTTCTCAATCATCCCATTTTTATTAGTGTATTCTGTAATAATATGGACATTCACATAGATACCGCTCGAATACGACATATTATTCATTCGGGCAATATAAGGCGTCATAATATTATGCGTTCCATCGCCCATTTGATAACTGGGCTTCGTGATACTCGGCTGAAGAATATTAATGGATATTTTATAGTTATTATCATTGATTGATAAATCACTTTTGGGATTCGTTACCTTGACTTTGATAGGATTAAAGCCTGCAATAATTTGCCCAAGTGTATTATCTACAAACTTATTATAACTGTCTATTTGGTGTTTAACGAGAGGATTTGATGATTCTTGAGAACCTCCCTTTAAAAAATAGGTATCCATAATATCCCAGCAGTTATTTGATGAAAACATTATATGACAAATGCGCGTTAGTTACGTAGTTAATTATAATTAATTCTTAAATGTCAATTTTTATTTTATTTTGTATAATGTTAAAAATTAAAAAATGATTTTCTATTTAACCAATATTTAACCAATATATTACCAATATTTAACCAATATATTATTAGGAGATGTCAAATATTATAGCTATCTGTGGTGCTAAAAGGAGTGGCAAAGATGTGTTGGCGAAACATTTAGTTGCTACTCGGGGATTTAAGAAATTATCTTTTGCCGAGCCTTTGAAAAAAGCTGTCAAGGAGCTATTTAATTTCAATGATATTCAGGTAGGCATTGACGAAGAGAATGCTGTAGGCGACGAAAAAGAAATTATCGATGAGCGCTGGGGAATATCTCCGCGCAAAGCATTGCAATTTTTTGGAACCGAAATAATGCAACACGCGATCGACGAACTAATCCCAAACACTAACAGAGGCTTCTTGGCAGATATCTTGCTATCTCGCATATCTGGCAATTCGCGCGATAGCTATGTCATTAGCGATATGCGATTTTTACACGAATATAATAAATTGAAGAGTTCGGCGAAGGTACGCAAGTCTTGCTCTTTAATTATAGTAAAAATAAGTAGGCCTTCAATTAATATCTCAGCGGACTCGGGAGATACGCATATATCTGAAAATGAATACATAGATATTCCTTATGATGTTGAAATAATAAATGACGGGGCTATAAGCGATTTAACAGATTTATTTGATATATATTATGATAGCCGGGAAGGCATCGCACTTATAGAAGACGCGAATATGTAATCATACAGTTTTCAATAGATGTCCTAATATCCGGAATATTAGGATACAATTCATATAATTTGTCAGTGGATAGTTCAATATTTGAGCGTTTTGAAAGAAGAACCTTATTCTGTTCTTCTATCGAGAAGTTCTTCCAAGTAAAATTATTATCCACATGCGTTTTATATAGCTCCAAAATCTCATTGTGAGTTATTGCTCCTTTATTACATAGATTAAATGTTCCTACAACATTTTTTTTAATCATATCAGCGATTACTGGAAACATATCGGGTAATACCGTCATAGAATTAGCAACTGAACAGACATACTCGTATTTCGTAATTTTAGTAATAAAGTTCCTATCGTGATCGTAATTGACAATAGGCATTCTAATGCGCAGATTTAGAGTATTCTTAGAATACATATGCTGTAATCTATCGGTATATCCCTTTACTATGGAATACGAAGAGCCGAAAAAGTTAGGCACATCATCTTCGCGTTTTTTTGCGTCGCCCACTTCGTCTCCGCCATATTCAAAAATACAACCAGTTCCCATATATGTATAGTGAATGTTGTATCTTTCGCACAATATTGACAATATCATAGGTGCGTATAAATTGTCGCGGATGTTATCAACTAATTTTCCAGGCTGTTCGAGATAATCTATAGTATTGAAGGTTCCACCATAAGTCCTCCCAATAAACGAAACAATATTCGTAGGTTTATACTCATTTATTTCTTTTTCCACATCTTTCTCATTATCGGCACGCGAATCACTTTCAATATATAGAATATTATTATTATCTAAATATTCACAGAATTGTCTCCCAATCCACCCTTTGCTGCCAAAAATCAATAGTTTCATAATTATTATATTTTATAATCATAATCTTATATGTAAAAAAATTGATTATTTATAATTATTTTAAGACATTATAATTATTATGGAATGTACTAAGTGTCATAAGGTTAAACAGTTTGATGAGTTCTCGTATAAAAACGATAAGGAGAAGATATATTATATGTATTGTGATATGTGTAAAATCAAATATTATTGCGAAGAAGAAAAATATAAGGAGCGGGCGATTCAAGAATATAATACGCGAAAGCTCCATAATACTATAAAGTGCGAATGTGGTATTGAATATGTGTGTTTTAGAGATTTTCATATGATGAGACATTTAAATAGCAAGAAACATAAAAAAATTATGTCTGGCAAAAAATAAATATCTATATATACATTAGAATAATAAGTAGTAATGTTAGGAAGTTCTGGAAGTTCTGGAGGTTCTGGATGCTGTAATAATGGAGGCGCCAAAAAGAGAGTTGCAAGAAAACCCAAAGCTAAAGCTGCCGGGAGACCCAAAGCCAAAAGAGGAGGCAACTCCGAAGATCCTGTAACAGAACCTGAAGCTCCAACACAGGATAAAATAGAAGTTTTATATTCCGATGACTCGGGTGATGAGCAATCTGGGGGTGCGAGAAAAAAGAAGGGTTCTAAGGTTGCTGCTAAAAAAGCCTTAAGTCCTTACAATAAGTTTGTCAAGAAGCATTTTGCTATATTAAAGAAACAGTTTCCTAATGAGAAAGCTCCTCAAATAATGCAAAAGATAGCTATTGAATGGAATAAAACGAAAAAGTAAATAATCATTCGTAATAATAGAATAAAAATGGATAAAAAATATGTTAAACCTTATAAAACAGATTACACAATTTATACAATATCAAACTGTAAATATTGTAATCTATTATGTAGCGATATAAAAACAAAAAAATATGTAGTAAACTGTGATAAATATCTATTAACTCTTAGAGAGCGCGATAATTTTTATAAATATATCCACAAATATACTATAAAACCCTACATATACTTCCCTATGATATTCAAGGACGGCGTATTTATAGGGGGATATAAGGAGTATATCGAGAAGAAACCTCAAAATAAATCGCTGAAATAGTCGTAGTCTGCGCTGTCCGCGTAGTCCGCGTAGTCAACACAGATATTATCATCGGCCTCTTCAATACCGTGACAATATACCTCATCTTCGCCAAATGTGATATTTTTGTAGAAGTTATTCCTTTTCATTTTTTTACCGAAAACATTATTATCATTCCCCTCATAGATACAATAAGCCATCATTCTTGCTTAGAGGCTTTCGCTGGCGGTCGTGAGCTTTCACGGGGTTGTTAAGATGTAGCTAAGATGTAGTTAAGATGTAGCTAAGAGTGTTATCTATTGATTTGACAGCTGTATTTATATTAGAAAATGAAAAATATCAATTTTTGCAGATTACTCTTTTATATTAGCACATTTGTATACATTTTAACTGCTATATATTAAGGTTTTCTTGTAATAAATTATATTTTTATAGATTCCTTTCATAATAAACTTTTGCTATCTTAGAAAACTATGACATATATATGGTGTCAAAAAAGCAACTGGATTTTTTCAAAAAGTTGAAAATTAAAATTTGAGTACATCTCTTGATTTATTTTGAAA
>SXGQ01090606.1_pt1 | contig 14620 bp, 18 predicted proteins | sample 3178371 | NCBI WGS metagenome assembly SXGQ01 (sample SAMN11356859, study PRJNA531348) | freshwater metagenome | isolation source: freshwater sample F1-20 | place: China: Fuxian Lake, Yuxi | collected 2017-12-25
CCGCAGGCACGACCTACCGCTTGGTGGACCGAACGGACAACCAGTCCGGCCGAGGCAAATGACGAACGAGGTTGCGGCCGACACCGCAACCAATGACGAAGGCCGGTGCGCCCTGCAGGGCGCACCGGCCATCACCCCACCATAGCCAACGCGATCACCAACCGACCGGGGAAGAAAGCACTCCAATGCCAACGACAGCCTATATAGTCGGTTCACTCGACGACTACCTCAATCGCATCTGCGAACAGATCCAACTCACCGACACCCAGTTCAGCACTGCGGTGAAGCGCTATCAGCGCGTCGGCGCGTGCCTCACGGATGGCGATACGCCGCTCCAGCGGCTTGCGCCGAAGGTGTTCCCTCAGGGCTCGATGCTCCAGCGGACTACCATCCGCCCCACGCGGCTGGGTAAAGAAGTTCTGCCGTTCGACATCGACACGGTGTGTCGCGGAGATGTTGATCCCTACAGCACATCGTCGCAGTCCCTGTACGGCAGCATCCTGTCGCGTCTTCAAGACCACGACGACTTCAAGGAACGCATCGCCCAGGCCCGGGAGGAGTTTCCTGTCAGCGGCAAGTGCATCCGCCTCGCGTACCTTTCAGATGATTTCTACCTCGATGTCATCCCGGCGTGCAAAGACCCCGCCGACTCCGAAGGCGTGCGGCTGCTGATGTGCGAGCCAGGCAAGTGGAACTCCTACAACAGACCCATTGAGACGTGGCGCCGGACCGACCCCTTCCGCTTTGCCGCCTGGCTTCAGGCGCAGACCGAAACGCGCCGCGTGTTCACCAAGGAGCAACTTCTAGCGAACGTGGCGCCGGTTCCGCCCCAGGAGCCCACGGTTGTCAAGGCGCCGCTGCGGCGGATGGTCCAGATCCTCAAACGCCAACGGGACCAAGTATTCCTCGGTGATGCGTGCCGCCCCGCGTCGATCATGCTTACCACCCTCGCGGGGAGGAACTACCGCGGCGAAACCTCGATTGCCGACGGGCTTCAAACGATCCTTGACGGCATCGCGGCTGAGATCGCCGCCGCCGGTTCCGGCCGCCTCGTCGTGCGGAACCCGACCGACGAACTCGCGCCGCATGACGGCGGTGTTGAGGACCTGGCCAAACCACTGGACGCTGCCGCGTACGACAAGTACCGCAGGTCGGTTGACGAACTGCGCCGCATGCTCGACGCGGCCCGCGCCGCGCGGGGCGTGCCCGAGTTGTATCCCGTTCTTGCCAAGGCTCTCGGCGAGAAAGTCGTGAAGCGTGCGTTCAACGCAGCGGAGGAGGACGTACAGCACGCGAGTACCAGCGGCGTGTTGGGCGCGGCGGCTGTTGGATCGGGGATCCGAATCCTGACCGAGCCCAAGGTGAGCGCCGGCGTGCTGCCCGTGCGCGGCAGCAACTTTCACCGGAACGACTGAGCAGTGAAAGCCCTTACCCTCCATCAGCAGGCCAGCCTGCTCAAGCTGCGGTTCCCAAAGGCCAAACCGCGCTTCGAGAAGTTTGGAAAGAACGAGCTCCTGGAGTTCGACCTCTCTCTCCAGCCGACTCCCACGAGCGCGGCGTACCGCGTTCGCTTTTTGTATGCAGTTGGGGCGCGGCCGCTGGTGGTGGTCATGAACCCGCAGCCGGTCCGCGAGGCGCACGGCATGCCGACGCCGCACCTCAACGCCGACTGGACGCTCTGTCTCTACGATCCCAACAACGACGAGTGGTCATCCAGCGATCCGCTGGTCTACACCATCGTTCAGTGGACCATGCGCTGGCTCTTCCACTATGAACACTGGCTGACATTCGGTGAGTGGAAGGGCGATCAACCCCCGCCACCGGTCGCATTGCCCGACGCGGGCGCGACCGGATCCCCTGCTGAGGTCGCAGCATGAGCCAGAAGTTTCGAGTCCTCAGCCTCAGTGGCGGCGGCATCCGCGGACTCTATACCGCAGCCTTTCTGGCCCGCGTGGAGGAGCTCAGCGGGAAGCGGTTCATTGACCACTTCGACCTGGTGGTGGGAACATCAACGGGTGGCCTGATCGCTCTGGCGATCGGGCTCGACCAGAGCATCGCGTCAATCCGTGATTTCTACAAGAACAACGGCACCGCGATCTTTCCCGTCGGGCGCGTCCAACGCACCATGCTCTTTTGCAAGCAGTTCGTGTATCCCAAGCACAACGACGCGGCCCTGCGCGACCTCATCCAGAAGCGCATCGGCCAGGAGACACTTCTCGGCGATTCCAAACGTCCGCTGGTCATCAACACGTTCCACGCGGCGGGCGGCAAGCCGGTGTGCTTCAAGACCCGGCACCATGCCGATTTCGTGAACGACCATCGCAAGAAAGCATGGGAGGTGGCGATGGCGACCTCCGCCGCCCCGGTGTTCTACCGGGCGTTTCAGGCCGAAGACGGCACCGATTACATCGACGGCGGTGTGTGGGCTAACTGCCCTGTGCTCGTCGGCGCCATCGAGGCCATCGATCGCTTTGCCCAGCCACGAGAATCGATCGAGATCCTGAGCGTCGGAACGACCCGGTCGCCTTTCCACTTGGCCCATCGAGCCCGCACCGGCGGCGCTTGGCAGAACATATCGCTCAAGAACCGGGTGGCGGTGAATCTCCTGATGGAGGCTAACCGGAGCGCGGCCATGTTCATGGCGCAGCGGCTTGTCGGCCGGGCGTCGATCATGGAGATCGACAGAGTCATCGACGGCGGTGGCTACGAAATGGACGACGCACGCCCAGAAGTCCTGCGCGACCTGTTCTCCCTGGGCGAAGACGACGCCAAATCGTACGTCCACGAGGTTCAGGCCAGGTTCTTTCACAGCCACGTTCCTCCGTGGAGGCCGGTGCCGTGAAGGTGTCCCGCGTACTCCGCCATGAGTAGGCGCGGAGCTCCCGGCAGTGCCGGAAGGAACCAGTCATGTATGTGGACGTGGAAGTGGAATGGGCTCTTATCGCCAGCGATGACGACCCGTTATGGTCGTGGCGACGGGTGCTGTACGCGTGGACGCACCCTGAGTCTCACGAGATTGTGTACATCGGCAAGGCGGATTATCGCTCGGTGCGGCAACGGTTTGCATGTCCAGCAAAGGATGGCGTCTGGAGTCATCTGAGCAGGTGCTACGGAATTGACGAGGTGGATGTCCGGGTGGGCGAGATATTCACGGAAGCTCGGCTGACACCGCAGTTGCTGGACGATGTTGAATCACTGCTCATCTACCACCTCCGGCCCTGCTGCAACGTGAGCTGCACCAGCAATCGGATTCAGCGTCCGGGCCTACGCGTCACCTGCACCGCAGATTGGCCGATTTCGCGAGCACGGTTCGTCGACCATTGACCGCACACGGAAATCGGTTATCCGGCATCCAGCGCACTCCACACACCGTGGTCGGCGCTCGACAGCCGCCTACACGTTCCACGGCCCGTGCTTCTTGTAGTCCAGGGTGTCCAATCGGATTGGGATCGACACCACATTGTCGGGACGAACCCGGGCTCGTTGCTGCTCATCAAGGTGTACTCCAAGCGACAAAGAGGTAATGGCCGCGCGGGCCAGCGACAACAACCGCTTGGTCATCCAGACAAAGTCCTCGCGGTGCATGGAATACGCGAGGTTGTCGACAAACTGCCGTTCCACTCCTGCTTCCGGCGGGCCCCGCCAGAGATGGCCGTGCAGCTTCAGGTACTTGTGCTCAAGATGATTCCGAACAACCCGGAGACGTTCGGCATCAGGGTCTATCGCCCCACGAAAGGCCTGCGACGGCTCGTACAAGTCCTTACTAACCCAGTACAGGCCGCGCAGGGGCCAGTTCTGCTTGGACTGAAACTCCGGCCTCAGACCGTGCTGGCGCTTCTGGCCGGAGTACCACAGGCCGCTGAAGGACACGAGCGTTTCCTTGATGCCAAGCTCAAGGTAGGCATTCAGGAAGAATGCAATCTGATCGAACAGCGAATACAGCGAGCGGAACGAGAGCCTGAGATGCTCAGTTGCCAGTGAGTGCGACGGGGAATCCAGCGTGTCGTACGTCAGCACATCACGGTCGGAAAAATGCGGCCTCGTGTCGTGAATGCCTTGGTAGGCGAGCCACCGTGCCGAGCAGTACGCCTGCTTGATCTGATTGAAGAACCCGTGGTACCGGGGTCCCTGCTTCACCGGCATCACGATTGATGGCGCGGTGAGAACATCCTGAGCCGCTACAGTCAAAGACGCAAGGTCATTCAGTGGGTTCAGAAACAGGAACTCCTCCAAGCACCACTGCCGGTACGCGATCTCTTGCTTGGTCTTTCCGAGGGAGAAGGGCTTCGTCAGGTCGAAGGTCTGCTCTAGAACCTCACGCGGAATGGCCTGTTCGATCTCCTGACGCACGCTCTCGAATATGGTGCCAATGCCCGGTTCAAGATCATGGAGGCCGTCCGGCGACAGTTCACGCCAGGCTTCCCGTATGAACAGTGCTTGGTGTTTCGGATCGTACAGCGTTCTTGACGCGTTCCACAGGCACACGGCCCGGTTCCCACGTGCCATACCGAACTCGGGAACGATCCCGAGCACGAATCTCCACATGTGCATCGCCTCGATGAACCGCCCTGTGGTACTGTAGCAGTTCCCGAGGTTTGTGGCGATCTGGAGAGCTCGACCGAGTGGCAGCGCCTTCATGCCCGGGGAGTGCCATGCCCGCCGCAGGTGTATAGTCTGCTGTTCAAGTTCATGCTGCTCCCATTCCCAGTCGCCGCCCGCGTGCGAGCCTCGCAGGTGCTGCAGGGCTCCCCACACGTTGGCGAAGTAATAATCGAGGTTTGTGCGCTCGTAGTCCGGGGCGTCCTTCACGCGAATGGTCGAGCCGAGATGTGCGAGATGCTTCAGCACGTCGATTCGCTGGGCTGCATCCGCCGCATCGACGAGCGTGCCGAAGTGATCGATCATCGAAGTTGGTTCGCACGATTGCCATGAGTACGTATTCAGAACAGTATCAAGATTGAGCGGGACGTCAGTCATGACAGAGAGGATGTTACCGTCTATCGCACTGTACATGGTGTGTTCGAGCTTTACGGCCAAGACTCTCCCCCCGTAGAAGACGGCGTGCGGGCATCGTCATGAAATGGCGATCGTTGATCGCGTCGGCACTCACCAAATCCATTAACCCTGGAATCAGGCTAACAGAGACAGGCGGAGACGAGCCCGAACAGCTTTGGTGTGTTGGCGCCGGGTCTCGCGGGCATAGCGAGCACCGGCGTCCGGCGTTCGATAGTGCGATTAATCACCGTCACAACGTGGCAGAGCGGTGCATCGACTGGCTCAAGGGCTGCCGACGCTTCGTCAGCCGCTATGGGGAAGCTCGCGACCCACTTGCTTGCCATCGCCAAGATCGCCACGATCCTGTGATGTCTCAGGATCATCCGCTCCGAAGGGATTGAGCCCCACACAATCCGATAGACTCCTCGCGTCCACCACTGATTGGCAAGGCTGAAGAGTGCGACTTCTACAGTCTGCCCACCGCTTTTGGACAATTGCCCAAGCTGGCAGCAAAGCAACTTGACAACTGAGCCCGGTTGATGGTATCAGATACGATCAGCGGCCTAACTTTTGGCACCTTGGAGCACTCGCTTGCTGTTTCAACCCGCAGAAGTCCGAAGCATTTTGCGGCCCGGTCTAGTGCAACCCGTGACAAATGGGATCTCGGAGCTTCATTTCTTCACTGCTTGCAGCTGTGGAACCAAGCAAGTCGCCGTCCAACATTCTCACCAGCCTATCGACGCCTTGCCGCCAGACGACCTCGTCACCGGCTACAAGAGGTTGGGATTTGAGCTCGTCTCTGTCTTCAAGGGTCCATGTGTACATGGTTCACTGCAGAGTGGGTATTGGGCGGAATTCTCGGGCAGTATTAGATTTTGGATCCATAGCGGCTTTGTGCCAGTTTCGATCGCATTCGAGTTGCTGAGAGCCGCGGGCTGGTTTCGCCCCGACAACTTCGACAACCGGACGTTTCTGAGCGATTACGGCGAGGACTGGTACATTTCCCAGCAATCTGGCCACTTTGGAGCCTTTTTCTGTAGAGTGCCCATGAACGTCTGTGCCCTTGGGAGTACTCCCGGCGCTTGGACGGTTGACGCGATCGATTGCTACGACGCACAGCACCTGATTGACGTGATGCTCGGTCAATGATTTATTACACCTAACCGAGACTGTGGGTAATCAGTGGAAACTGTTGACAGTCCCTCTGTTAACTGCTACCAAGTTGCGTGTGGACCCAAAAACGAAGCACGAGGTCCCGTAATTATGGTATTTTTGGAGGGTGAGTGCAATTTATCGGATCTGGACAAGCACAGTTCGTGCATATTGAAGTGGTGATCGAGAATGGAACTGTGGGGGGATTATGGGAGCAGAAGTCATGGCACGCGTACGCGCAGCAGCATCCGTTTCGCGCTCTGGAGGCGTCCCTTCGACTCAAGAGGTACGGCTTCAGCCGTCGATAGTCACTGTCGTGAAGAGCAATACATCTCAATCCGCAGGCACGAAGAACACGCTCCCGAGCAAGCGATATCGCGAGAGCGACGTTCGGTACATCGATCGCCCCGAGTGCGTCGAAGCAAGATGGGCAACGCTTCATGGCAAGGGCAAGTCGAGACCAGAAGCGTTAGAGGATCTGAAGCAGAACTTGGTAAAGGCTGACCGGCTCGCGCAGATCGTGCCGCAGTTGAAGGTCAACCAGAAATAATTCGAAACTTGTAGTTTGCGCCACGTACGCAGCAGGTGGGCAGTTTGTAAAGCCATGTTTGCATAATGCAAACGGAGCTACAGGCTGTCTAGGGTGCATGGTATTCTGCCAACGCATTGAGGAAAGCCAACTGTGGCGTCGGATGGAGTTGTGCTTGGTCAGCACTGATATGCGTATCGTGCCCCAGAGTGCCTTCGCCATACAACTCTCAGGGCTCAGCAGCCGCCGCATAAGTCTGGCGAGCACCGCCTCGGTGTGGTTGGGAGCCCCTAACGCAATGGCGCGGGCTATGAGTTAAGTACGTCGTGCTATGGTAGTCACGGAATGGCCAAGTCGCTACTTGTCGGCGCGCCGCGTCGGTGGCCTGTCTCGGTGACAGCGGATGAGGCGTAGCACTCTCACTTCCGTGATATGAAGCTGCACGTCAAGGGCAACCAGCGCTGCTGCCCGTCGCGGCGCCGACAACGATACGAGCCTGGGCCGCCGTTCAGTGTGCCTTCGACAGCCGCTGAGCATTGCATACTTCGGTTGCCCACGATGCGACCAAATAGTACTGGCACGAGATTGGCGCACATGCAGCGTGACCACAGCTCAGCGCAGAGGCCTCCAGCGCCTTCAAAGTGGCGGATTCATGCAGCCTTGGCGCGTTTGTAATCAGTGGGTCGGGAGTTCGAGTCTCTCAAGCGGCACCATTGATTCCAAACGAGAATCTCCGGCCGGATCTGTCCAGTCCGGGTGATCCTGGCGCGCGTCTGGGACCCCCCGAATCTCACTCGAGACTAACCGCTGTCTTCCGAAGGGGGCGCATGCTTCAGCCGTCGGGTTGGGCCAAGCGTCGACAATGCCTAGTGCCGATTCAAGCGACCAATGCGGATGGTCCCCTAGCTCGCTAGAAAGGACCCCACTTCTGCAGACATACGCAGCAAGCAGGCTGTAGCTTGCAAAGCTGTTGCGTTCACAGTTCGGTTCCAGCATGAAAACTGACACGTCCTGACGGATCCATGTTCTCACGATGATTCAACGGCTCGGTTGTACGCCTATGAGCCTCTAACAGTATGGCACGGCGATTGCGGGTGGTGAAGCGTGCAAGGGGGCACGCATGGCCAAGACACTGGTTTCTGACGAACTCTGGGCGATGATCGAGCCCTTGATCCCCGTTAAGCCGCGACGAACGCGCAACACCGGCCGATACCCGACGCCGGATCGCGCGTGTCTGACCGGCATCCTGTTCGTCCTGCTCACCGGCATCCAGTGGGAGCATCTCCCGCAGGAGATGGGCTGCGTCTGCGGCATGACCTGCTGGCGCCGCCTGCGCGACTGGCAACAAGCAGGCGTCTGGCAGAAGCTGCACGAAAAGCTGCTGGCGCACCTGCACGCCGCCAACAGGATCGACTGGTCACGCGCCGTCGTCGACTCGTCATCCATCCGCGCAGTCGGGGGGGGCGCGAGGCATCGGGCCCGAAACCCACGCACCGCGGCAAACCCGGCTCGAAGCACCATGTGCTGACCGACGCCGACAGCACGCCGCTGGTCGCGCGGCTCACCGGCACCAATGTCAACGACGGGACCATGCTGCTGCCGCTGGTGGACGCGATCCCGCCGGTGCGCGGCAAGGTCGGGGCCCCGAAACGCAGGCCCGACGCGGTCACGGCCGACAAGGCCTACCACTCGCGTCTGCGGGAGATGCTGCTGTGGACCCGCGGCATCACGCCGCTGCTGCCGCGTCGCGGCGATGACGACGACACGAGCCTGGGCGAACTGCGCTGGGTCGTCGAACGCACCATCGCCTGGCTGCACCAGTTCCGCAGACTCCGGGGCCGCTACGAAAGCCGAGCCGATATCCATCAAGCCTTCCTCTCGCTCGGCTGCTCGATCATCTGCCTCAGGGCGCTCAAGAACGCATACTGTTAGGGGCTCTATGCCCCTTGACGCTAGCCTTCCGGCTGGTTATCGGCAATCGTGTGGGAGTGCACAAGATGCTTGCACGCAGGATGGAAACGGTGCTATAATTGTGGGCCACACACCAAGGCAGACTAGTCAAATGCGTCGATTTGCTCCCAGTTGTCCCTCGATATCTCCGATGAGCGAGGAGATGTGCCAATCGGATGTACTAGCTCGGGCAGTAGTCGGGCGCGTCCGGTCGCATAATTATGCAGACCTTTCTCATGCACTGGAGATGCTTGCTGCCGATTCGGCGATGACGTCGGAGAGTCGTCGCTTTCTGCTTTCCACGTCACGAGCTTTTGCGATGGGCGATTGGTCTGTCATTGGCCACATGTTCGTCCAAGGCGCCTTTGTTTGGGACGACGGACGCTTTCTGCTACTTGGTCCTTATGCCGTAGAGAAGGGCACGAGCTTGCAGGCTATCTACGGAAAGGTACGCCAACACTCCGCATGCAACCATGAGCAGATTGTGATCGACATCTTTGGCGATCTGCGTCAGCGCATCGCACCGGTGTGGGACGTGGAAGTGCTCGCAGCTACTGACCTGTTCTGTCCAAGTGGCATTGCTTTCGTCGTCCCCAGTGGTTGGGGGTTTCCCCATTCTGCGACAGGTCCCGCATTGCTCAGTTGCGAATGGCAGTTTGATCGCTATCGGCGTGAAGGCTTCGGACGAATCAGGGAAGTGTTTTCGGTGGACGATAGCCAATCAATTCTTGCCGCGTTGGACGATTCCAAAGACGGCGCACTGCGTTTGATCGATGAGTATCAACTTCACGGCGCAGGCCACGCTACCGGGGTCGGCTTAGCGGCGAAACTGGCAAGTGGCGACTTGGCCTCGCCTCAATCGCGCGCCGTTGAAGAATGGCGTGCCGATGGAGTTGGGCACATGATTGCGCGCCGCGGGCTCCACCCCACAAGGGCATCGGAGTGTAGTCGCGTCACCTTAGGCGTTCGGTTGGGAATTGATGCCACTGGTTCGTTCGGCGCAGAGAAGGAGTCGGATGTGCTTTGCGCGCGGATGACCCTATGGTGCATGTTGGCTTCCGGGGAGGCGACCATCGAAGGAAAACAACTGGCGATCCGCGACCTTTCAATAGCCTTAACGTATCAGGCCGAGCTTTCATACATGCTTACGAGATGTGAGCTCGGGGAGGATGGTGAGGGAATTGCACGGGTTGTCGATGTGATCTGTGCAGGCGCGGCTAGCGTGGCAGGACTGCTGGATCCGTACTAGAGTGGCAAACGAATGGGGTAATTGCATCGTCAAGTGTGCGATCGAGCCGTTGATTCGTGAACGCTATCCGGCGTACTCCGCCGCCGTTGTAGAGGTGCAGTGCGATCTAATGAGTCTTAGGTCGGGGGCTACTAGAGCCCACCAAACGCTGCTTCAAGAGGTGGTCAGTATCCTCAACTCGGCCGTCCTCACAAATGTGACAGCCCATCCCCATGTTTCCGCTTGGCGTGAAGTATACCGAAGCTTCGGCGCAAGTCCCCGTGAGTATCGCTCAAGCGTGGAGTTGTTGCTGCGATGGGTCACGCAGCAACGTCCATTCGCGTCAATTCACCCGTTGGTTGACCTGTCCAATGCGATGAGCATCCGGTACCAGCTTCCGGTTGGTGGCGAAGATTCACTCAAAGTTGGTGAACTTACGACGCTGCGCTACGCAGGGAGAGGTGAACAGTTTGTTGCGATAAGCACTACCGAAAATCAGTCAACCTTCGAAGGGGAGGTCGTTTGGGCCGATAGTGCAGGCGTTACCTGCCGGTGCTGGAACTGGCGCCAGTCCCAGCGCACCGCTATCTCTCAAGGAACTACACATGCTCACTTCGTTGTTGACGGGTTAGCGCCGTTCGGAAGTTCAGATGTTCTGGTGGATGCAGCAACTTGGTTTGCCGAGCAAATACTCATGCTGGACCCGAGTGCACGAATCGTCCGTACGCTTGTCTGATGTGCGGCTGGCAGACTCCAGACGATCACAGCTCCCTCCTTTTCTTGCCGGCGAGCAATTTTGGTTCCGGGTGCTGTTGGTGACGTTTGAGCAGGTACAGTGCGTCACGGAGCCTGTCACGGACGCGAACCTCGACAGTTCGATGGACCCTGGTAGGAGAGAGGCAAGCCGATTGAGTTTTACGGGATGTTCTGGATCCTGGATGACGGCGCGAAGTGGAAGGAACGGCTGCACACGTTCACCGCTAGAGCCCATTGTCCATCACTGTTACGGTCTGTCCATTAACTAGTCCTGCGAGCTTCGCAACGGAGGCGTGCACCCGCAGATGCGAATCCCGATCGTCGCCATGCACGGCCATAGCAGAATACCTCGCCCTGTCCACGCTCGGCGTGAAAACCACCTTCTTCCGCTCGACATCGTCATCGTCGTCCGGACAGATCTGTATCTTTTTCTTTTTGCAGTTTGTGGTATTATTAAGATGATCGAGTTCGGCAAGCATATACTTTCCACCATCCAAGATGTCTCGCTTGTCTGACTCCCGGAATCCGATAGCACGAAGCGACTTCTCGGCGCCAACGGTGTCCTTGCCTACTTTGCCTAAGTACTTTAGTACTGAAGGTGGAAGCGCGTGTAGGACTAGCTCGACAGCGCTCTCCACGCGGCCATCGCTAAGAACCTGAGAGCCAAGGTGGGAGTTGAGGAACGCACAAGAGCCGTTGGATGTATCTATATCATCGTACCGACGAAGGTCGGCCTCATCGTATTCGACGTTACCAAGTAGAGGGCGAACTACTTGTTCGTAGAAGGGAAACCTGTAAGAGTTGCCCGCTGGCTTCCCAAGATTCTTTTTGCCGGTGGCTTCCGCCGGGCTCGTGCGTTGTGTTAATAGATCTGCAAAAAGAAGTTTAACGCCAGGCATCTTATGTTGTACAGCAAATAGCACTCGTGCAAACGTCTGAAATTTGCCGATCTTCATATTCCGAAAAGCTGGCAAGACAGCATTGCCAGCGATCTCAAGTGCTTCAGTGAGTTCGGATGAGTATCGCAATACAGGCACATCTACAGATGAATTGTTGTCATGCGAACGAGCTCTGGTCGCGAGTTGCCAACTCGCGCTAGCGGCGTACTGAAGCTTGCCGTGCCCAACGATTTTGGGGGGCTTGCCGGCTTTGTACATTTCTGTGACAAGGTATATGATTCCTTGCCTTGGCGGAAAACTCGGATTGCTAAGGACTTGCTCAGACAACTCGATCTGTTTGATGATGCGATCCTGGTCAGGGCGCGTATTGCCAATCGCTACATTGCTCGCGATGCGTTCCAGCGAACAGACGTCCTCGGTGCGGGCGGGGCGGGCCACAAGGAGCATCCAGTGCGCTTTACTCGACGTTGCACGCGATGGATTCGTTGCGAGAGCCAAGAAGTGCCTCCGAATCTGTGACATCGGGAACCGAGCCTGGTAATCTACCGTATAGAGCTCGTCTAAGTCAACGGCGCAGAGTGAGGGACACCAAGAGTGCACAAGCTGGAACTCTGGGGCACGGGGGCTATTGAGGCGCATGAGAGCGAGGTGCCCGCACTTGCCTCGCACGCGTCGGTTGCTCTGAAGCAGTTCTTCGGGCTGCTCGCGGATGGGCACTATGACAGAGAAGGCAATGGAGCCACGCATCGTGTCTATATAGAGTCCCTGTCTGACGAGCGCGTCCTCGTTGAGCAGGATATTGCCCGCCTTGAGGAGCTGCTCGAGCCGCCTGCCGATTTGCCCGAGAGCGCGCTCGTGGATGTGCGCCGCCGAATTCGCGACTTCAGTGAGTATTTGGAAATCCTCAAGGCCGCCCGAGGTATGTCGGGGGTCACAGCCGTTCGTGTGATCGTCGACACGTTCGACCCGAGCACAAGCCCACTATTGGGGGGTCCTAGTTCCCTGACAATTGCCGTACGAATACTGTGGCCAGAAGGTCAGACGGCGTCCCAGTCGAGGCCTCTCCCGATCATCTGGATGCGTGGGCAGCTGGGGCGATAGAGTTTTTCGACCGCGTGCTTGCTTTGCCGAGTTTTGCCTAGTAGGGTTTTGAGCGGAAGGAACCGCCAATGACTATGGCTCAGAATTTTCCCATTCGACACGTTGATGTGTCTCAATTGTCATCAGTTGAGCGACCATTGCATCGTCTTCAGCCAGGACGTGAGGCGGCAGCTGCGTTGGCGCGAAATCTGATTGAACTGCCGTCCAAGCTCTCGAACGAGCAAGTTGTGGACGGCCGAAAGGCTCCCGCCGGGCCGGGTGAATCGGGTGCGCGACGCGAACTGTGATGCTCGATAGGGCATATCCAACGCGTTGATTCATCGCGGAATGACCGGGATCTACGGCAATTACAGGTCTATTGTAGTTGCGCTGATGGCGTGGTCAGAAGTGAGCTTGGAGTCGGCCTAGTCGTGCACGCGCTGAATGGGGTGCACGTGCAGCTTCTCCGGCGGGCACAGCGGTGGGTGATTGTTCAGGTCCCGTCGGTGTGTCTGTGTCGACCACTCAGTCCCCCGAACACTCGCTCAATCCCAAACGCTGCATCCTTCAAAAACTCAGGTGAATGCTTCGCGTAGATCTCCGTCGTCCTTGTCACGCTGTGGCCCATCATCCCTGAAATCTGCCACAGCGGCACGCCCGCGGCAGCGAGCAGCGTGCCACCGGTATGGCGCAGTACGTACGGCGTCACGTTTCGCAGTCCAGCGCGCTGACACGCTCTGTCAAACGATCCGTTGATGCTCCTGATGGGCTTTCCGTTGTGCTCGATGACGTGCCCGGACTGGCTTTCTTTAATGGCTTGGCGGAGCACAGGTGACAGTGAGTCGGTGATCGGCACCACAGGTCGCCGCTTGTTGGACTGGATCCAGCCGGGCGGCGAGAAGTCAATCCGTTGTGCATCAATGTCCACCTGTCCCACCGTCAGATCCAGGATCGCTCCAGGCCGCTGCAGGGTGTGCAACGCCACCATGACGAACCGGAAGAGGTGCGGCTCGTGGCACTCAGAGATCAACGCTGCTACCTCGTGCGGCCGCAGGAATCGGTCACGCGGAGGCGGTTTTGGGAGCAGCGTGACCGCAGGCACATCCGACACCAGCCCCTCTTTCTTCCAGTGGTTCAGCGCCCCACGGAGGACGGCCAAGTCTTTGTTCACGGTTGCGGTCGAGATCGTCCGGTTCACTTTGGCGTTCGCACGGCGCCAGGCGATGTATTCACGCTGCATCGCCGGTGTGATCTCTTCCACGGTGGAGATGGCATTCTCGCCCAGGAACCCCTCCCAGAACCGTAGCACGCCCTCACAGTCCTGTTGTGTCCTTCCCCTCAGCTGCTGACGGACATAGCCCCTGAGCACATCGATCAGCGGGACGGTGGATGGATGCGGCTTCTGGGGGAGCCGCCTCTGCTGGGCGTACTCGATGAGCTTCTGCCGTGCTTCAGCAAGGCACTTCGCACGCGTGCTGATGCGCCGCGTCGGCCTGTTGGGCAGGCGGTGGTAGATGTAGTAGCTCGGAGTGTCCGGGCGCTTCACAAGCTGATAGCCCTCAAACTCCCACACGGGTTCGTAGAATCTCACTGTTGCTCCTTCTCCTCCTGTTGGTCGATGTATTGACGGACGGAGCGGGATGTGAACAACACCCGCTTGCCGATCCGCACGCACGCCAGCCGGCCCGCTGATCGCTCGCGGTCCACCGTGTTGCGGTGGACACGAAGCGCTGTGGCGACCTCCGACGTGGTCATGAGTTCCGGCAGATCGTGCCGGCGACCTTCCCTGTGAGTCGTTCGTGACCCTGCTTGGCTGTCCGCACCAGCTTGTGCAGCCCGCAGCCAAGGGCTTGGCACAGGATCGGTGCCCGCGACAGCGGCAGAGGCAAGAGCCCCCGTTCGTGGTCCGTCAGTTCGTCGATCGGCAGGCCGGTGCGGGCCGCGAGGGCCTCCATCGTCCGGCCCGCGGCCCGACGCAGGGACGCCAGACGGCGGCCGATGAGGCGGTCCAGGGGCTGTTCCAGGATCAGG